>Ga0193743_1002523_pt1 | contig 12852 bp, 13 predicted proteins | sample L2c2metaG_FD_143038 | JGI IMG/M metagenome (GOLD analysis project Ga0193743, IMG submission 143038) | Soil microbial communities from a riparian zone of the East river system, Colorado, United States - L2c2 | ecosystem: Environmental > Terrestrial > Soil > Riparian zone | place: USA: East River... | reverse complement strand
GGGCCGCGCCGATCTCGTCGCACTGGGGCGTCCGCATCTGGTCGATCCATCGTTCACGCTAAAGGCTGCGGCTTGGTATGGCGCAGAGATTTTCTCCCCGCCACAATATCTGCCGGGCAAGGAGCAGATTTTCCGCAACAGCGTGCGTGACCGGCAGGATTTCGACGATCTGAAAATCAAGGCCAAGCCGAAGACCCGGGCCGAATTGAAAGCAGAGGCGACAAAGCCGCTTGCGGCGGAGTGACCGACCATGCGAATTTAGCGGCCGTTGCGTAGGGTATTGCGTGGAGTTGGACGATGAAGGCGATTATCGTCGGAGGCGGTATTGGAGGTCTTACCACTGCGCTGATGCTGCGGGCCCGCGGCATTGGCTGTGAATTGTTCGAGCAGTCGGACACGATCCGCGAACTCGGGGTCGGCATCAATACGCTGCCGCATGCGATCCGCGAACTCGCCGGCCTCGGTCTGTTGCAAAAACTCGATGACGTCGCGATCCGCACCGACCAGCTTTATTATCTCAATCGCCATGGCCAGGAAGTCTGGCGCGAATCCCGCGGCATCGATGCCGGCCATGATGTGCCGCAATTCTCGATTCATCGCGGCCGGTTGCAGAGCGTGATTCACCGCGCCGTCGAGGAGCGGCTGGGGCGGGACGCGATTCACACCGGCTGCAGGTTAGGGGCCTTCACGCAGGACGAAGGCGGCGTGTCAGCGTATTTTTTCGATCGTTTCGGTGCGCATATCAAGACCGTGCGTGGCGATGTCCTGATCGGCGCCGACGGTATTCATTCGCGGGTACGCGAGACGCTGTTTCCGGACGAAGGGCCGCCGTGCTGGAACGGGCTGATGCTGTGGCGCGGTGCGCGCGACTGGCCGGTGTTTTTGACCGGCCGTTCGATGATCGTCGCCGGCGGCCTGCATGCCAAGGTGGTGGTCTATCCGATCGCGGAAGGATCCAGCCCGGCCAGCCGCCTGACCAATTGGGCGGTACTGGTGAAAGTCGGTGATGGCAAGGCGCCGCCGCCCCGCCGCGAGGACTGGTCGCGGCCGGGCAAGCGCGAGGAATTGATGCCGCATGTCGCGCGATTCTCGGTGCCGTATATCGATGTGCCGAACCTGATCTCGGCGACGCCTGAATTCTACGAATATCCGTGCTGCGACCGCGATCCGTTGCCCTATTGGTCCAGCGGCCGCGTCACGCTGCTCGGCGATGCCGCGCACCCGATGTACCCGGTGGGATCGAATGGTGCGTCGCAGGCCATCCTCGATGCGCGGTGTTTAGCCGATGCACTGGCGCGTTCGGAACATCCGCGTCAGGCGCTGATGGCTTACGAACAGAAGCGTTTGCCGATGACGGCGGAGATCGTGCGCTCGAACCGGCGTGGCGGCCCGGAAGGCGTAATCGACGCGGTCGAGCAATTGGCGCCCGACGGCTTCGACAATGTCGAGAACGTGCTGAGCTATTCCCAGCGCGAAGCCATCGTGCGCGGCTATGCCAGCAAGGCCGGCTTCGCGGCCGTGCCGGGGTTGGCGGCAGTGCGGGCGTAACAAGCCCGGGGTAGCCCGGATGGAGCGAAGCGCAATCCGGGATGATGTCATTGACTTAAAACCCGGATTTCGCTGCGCTCCGTCCGGGCTACGACATTGTCCTCACGCCCCCGGAGGCGGCGGCAGGAAGTGAATGTTGTATTCCGCGGCCATGGCGACGACGTCCTCGGGCTTCTGTTCCTTCATGTTGTGAAGGCCCCAGAACAGGTCGTACAGCTTGCGGCTCGGCGATACCCAGAACAGCACTTTCGCGGTCTGATCTGATTTGTTGAAGATGCCGTGAGGCACGCCCATGCCGAGGCGTATCAGGTCGCCCGGCGTCGCCTGGGCATCCGCGCCTGCAAGCATGAAATCGAGCTTTCCTTCCAGCATGTATAGATATTCGTCCTGATCCGGATGGATATGCGGCGGCACGAAGGTGCCGGGCGGCAGCGTCGCATGCCAGGAGAACGAATGCTCGGTGCAGTTCTTCGGCACATAGGTCTGGCCGAGGATATTCCAGGAAATTCCCTGCATGCCCTCGTTGGCTCGCGTGATGCCGGTTATCTCACTTTTCATCGCCTTGTTTCCTTCCCTCGTCGTTTAGTTGCCCGGCGTACAGTCCTTGGCGTAACGATCGCCGTAATTCTCGAACACTTTTTCGACAATCTCGGTCTGGAATTTGCCGTCGGGACGTTTTGCGACCTTGGTCAGGTAGAAATCCTGGATCGGATAACCGTTGGTATTGAACTTGAAGTTACCCCGCGGCGAGATGAAGTCGGCCTTTTTCAACGCAGCTGTCACCGCATCCTTGTTGGTGAGGTCACCCTTTACCGCCTTGACCGCACTGTCGATCAGCATGGCGGCATCATAGGCCTGGAAGGCATAGGTGCCGGGCACGCTGTTGTAGGCGGCCTCATAAGCCGTGACGAATTTCTTGTTCTGCGGATTGTCGAGATTGGGCGCCCAGTTCGAGCCGCCGAACATGCCGACCGCCGCATCCTGCTGCGCCGGCAGTGTCGATTCATCGACTGTGAACGCCGAAAGAACTGGAATACGGTCGGCGAGACCGGCCTGCTTGTACTGCTTCACCAGGGTTACGCCCATGCCGCCCGGCATGAAGGTAAAAACGGCATCGGGCTTCAGCGACGCGATCTTGGAGAGTTCAACCTGGAAATCCAGCGAACCCAGCGGCATGTAGGTCTCCTCGACAATTTCTCCCTTGTAGTCGAGTTTGAATCCGGCAGCGGAATCCTTGCCGGCTTGATAGTTTGGAACCAGCAGGTAGACGCGCTTGTAGCCGCGATCCTGCGCGACCTTGCCGAGGATCTCGTGCACCTGATCATTCTGGTAGGAGGTTACGTAGAAAAACGGGCTGCAGTTCTTGCCGGCATAGCTCGATGGGCCGGCATTCGGGCTGATCAGGAAAGTTTTTGATTCCACCACGGGCCTGTGGATCGCCTGGAGGATATTGGAAAAGATCGGCCCCACCACGAAATCGACCTTTTCGCGTTCGAGCAAGCCTTTGACTTTCGTTACGGCGGCGTCCGGTTTGAGTTCGTCATCGACCGCCACGACCTCGACGTCACGGCCAGCCATCTTGCCGCCGAGATCCTTGACTGCGAGCGTGAAGCCATCGCGGACCTGTTGGCCGAGCGCGGCTGCCGGACCGGACAACGTCACGATCACGCCGATCTTGACCTTGTCCTGCGCTATGGCCTGACCGGCTGCGACGCTCAACAGAACCGCCAGCCCAGCCAATTTCAATTGCTGTTTCATGATCTCTCCCCTGGTCGGAGGCTTACGCAGCACGCCCCGCTATCACAAGACAGCATGCAAGCCGCGCGCCAATTGTTTGAAGCCTAAAGAAATTCGCAAAGCAGTGCAAGCCGCCGCCCGCAGAGGCTTTTGACTTGCGGCAATCCCTGAATTATTTGAAGGTCAAAATAACGGGTCGAAGACCCAAGCGGCGCGGAATCGGCGATGCCGGTAACCGCACCGCTTTTGAGGACTCCAGGCAGGTATGATTGCATCATGATCCTAGATTCAGAAACCAAGGCCGTCGAACTCCCGGAAGATCACGGCAACGAGATTAGATTATGGCTGCGCCTGCTGACCTGCACGACTCTGATCGAGGGCGAGGTGCGCAGCCGGTTGCGTGAGCGCTTCGATGTCACGCTGCCGCGCTTCGATCTGATGGCCCAGCTCGACAAAGCCCCGGAAGGCATGACGCTGTCGGATGTCTCGAAACGGATGATGGTCTCGAATGGCAACGTTACCGGGCTGGTCGAGCGTCTCGTCGAATCCGGCCATCTCGATCGGCGAACATCTGATACCGACCGGCGCGTGCAAGTCATACGGCTGACGAAAATTGGCCGCGCCGAGTTTCGCAAGATGGCCGCTGAGCACGAGACGTGGATCGCTGATATATTTACGGATCTTACCCCGAAGGATGTCCGCGAATTGATGCGTCTATTGGCCAAGACCAAGGCCTCGGCGCAGAAATCCGCGCAAAAACGAGCATCGTGAATCTTGAACGCGGACGTGGACTACGAGGTCGAATACAACAACCGGGCGCGGGTTCCGGAGCACCCTTCGCTGATATCAGGTTGGGCACGCGACGCGGCCGCCTATCGAGAGCGGCATGCTCCGCGCTCCGTTCCCTACGGGCCTGGCGCGCGGAACAGGATTGATTTTTTTCCTGGCAATAATGAAGGCCCGATCGTCGTTTTCATTCATGGCGGTTACTGGCAGGCGCTGGACAATTCTTTTTTCAGCCACCTCGCCGGTGGGCTGAATGCCCATGGGATCAGCGTCGCCATTCCGAGCTACGATCTTTGTCCCAGCGTCGCCGTCGATGACATTATCCAGCAGATGCTGATGGCGTCGCGTGAGCTGGCGCGGCTCGGGCAGCCTCTGGTCATAAGCGGCCATTCCGCGGGTGGGCATCTCGCTGCCTGCATGCTGGCGACCGACTGGCCGGGGTTCGATGCTTCGTTACCCGAGGACCTCGTCGTCGCGGCCTACACCATTTCCGGCCTGTTCGACCTTGGACCGCTGGTTGAAACCTCCATCAACACCGCGTTGCATCTCGACCGTGCAACGGCCAGGGAAGCGAGCCCGTTGTTCTGGAATCCGCCCGCGCGTGGAAGTCTCGATGCGGTGGTGGGCGAAAACGAAAGCGCGGAATATTTCCGGCAAAGCAGGACCTTTGTTGATCGCTGGGCCGAAGCCGGTATCGCGACGCGGTTCGGCACAATTCCCGGCGCCAACCATTTTACAGCGATTGCGCCGCTGGCCGATCCAGAATCCGCGATGGTGCTGCGCCTGAGGGAACTGGCGACGCGCCAGGCGCGCTGATCTCAATAAAAAGCGCTGGATCGGCTGGATTGGGCTATTGCGCCAAATTACTTTAAGTATAAAATGTTTATGTCGAGCCTTTCATCCCGAAAAGAGGGGCGATGGAAATGTCAGGTGGAATTCCCAGGCTCGGCCCGTCGGGCCACGTTGATGATTTTACGCGGCGAAATCTTCCGCCGATCCACCTATGGCCGGAATTGCTTCTCGACCGGCCGGAGTTTCAGTATCCCGAATATCTCAACGCCGCGGTCGAGCTGACCGACCGTATCGTCGAGAAGGGGCTCGGCGATCGTATCGCGCTCATCGGCAACGGTCGCCAGCGCACCTACAAGGAGCTGGCGGACTGGTCGAACCGCCTTGCGCATGCATTGGTGGAGGATTACGGCGTTAAGCCCGGCAACCGAGTCCTGATACGCTCCGGCAACAATCCGGCCCTGGTCGCCGCATGGCTTGCGGCAACGAAAGCCGGAGCCGTCGTCGTCAACACCATGCCGATGCTTCGAGCCGGTGAATTGACCAAGATCGTCGACAAGGCCGAGATCGCCCTCGCACTGACTGACAGTCGGATCGCCGACGAACTGGTCGCGTGCGCGAAGACCAGCCGGTTTCTCAAGCAGGTGGTGAATTTTGACGGCACGTCAAACCATGATGCCGAGCTCGATCGGGTGGCGCTGAACAAGCCGGTCCGGTTCGATGCCGTCAAAACCGGCCGGGATGATGTCGCCTTGCTGGGATTTACCTCAGGTACCACTGGCGAACCGAAGGCGACGATGCATTTCCATCGCGATCTCCTGATCGTCGCGGATGGCTATGCCAGGGAAGTCCTCAACGTCACTGCGGATGATGTCTTCGTAGGGTCACCGCCGCTTGCCTTTACGTTTGGACTCGGCGGTCTTGCGATCTTTCCGTTGCGATTCGGCGCTACCGCGACGCTGCTGGAAAACGCAGCGCCCGGCGAGATGGTCAAGATCATCGAAACCTACAAGGCCACGATTTGCTTCACCTCGCCAACCGCGTATCGGGCGATGATGGCCGCGATGGACAACGGCGCCGATCTGTCGTCGCTGCGTCTTGCGGTTTCCGCCGGCGAGACCTTGCCGGCGCCGGTTTTCGAAAACTGGACCCGCAAGACGGGCAAGACGATCCTCGACGGGATCGGCAGCACGGAATTGCTGCATATCTTTATTACAAATCGGGTCGGCGATTCCGTCGCCGGAACGACAGGGCGCCCGGTCTCCGGTTACGAGGCGAAGATCGTTGACGATGACATGAACGAGTTGCCGCCGGGCACTGTCGGCAAGCTTGCGGTCCGCGGGCCCACCGGATGCCGCTATCTCTCGGATTCGCGGCAGTCGAATTATGTGCGCGATGGCTGGAATCTGACGGGAGATGCGTTCGTCCGTAACGAGGACGGCCACTTGTCTTTCGTGGCCCGCTCGGACGACATGATCATCTCATCAGGCTACAATATCGCGGGTCCCGATGTCGAAGCCGCATTGCTGAGCCACCCGGCAGTAGCCGAATGCGGCGTCGTTGGCGCCCCCGACGATGCGCGCGGCATGATCGTCAAGGCTTATGTTGTTCTCGCGCCCGGCATCACCGGCGATGCCGCGCTGACGACTGCCTTGCAGGACCATGTCAAGTGCGAGATCGCGCCTTACAAGTATCCGCGTGCGATCGAGTTCGTCACGCAACTGCCAAAGACGGAAACCGGCAAACTGAAGCGATTTGCGTTGCGGCAGGCCGCCCAGGCCGGCGGGCCTTCGGCGTCGGCGAGCATGGCCGCGGAATGAACCCACGATTCCCAAAGGAGAACTGTTAGTGAGCATGCCAGAAGGGCCCACCCTTGCTGTCCGGCCGGTTGCGAAAAGCGAGACGCCGGCCGCGGGTCCGCAAGTTCTGCAACCGAGTGGCTGGCCGGCGCCGAAAGGATACGCCAACGGCATGACGGCTGACGGCCGCCTCGTGGTGACCGGCGGCGTGATCGGCTGGGATAATCAGGGTGATTTGTCAGCCGACTTCGTTGCGCAGGTCCGTCAAACCCTGAGCAATATCGCAGCCATTCTTGCGGAGGGAGGCGCGCGGCCCGAGCATCTGGTTCGTCTTACCTGGTATGTCGTTGATATGGACGAGTATCTGGCCAACCTGAAGACGCTCGGGCAGATCTATCGCGATATTTTCGGCGCGCATTATCCCGCCATGGCGCTGGTCCAGGTGGTGCGTCTGGTTGAAAAGGCGGCGCTGGTCGAGATCGAGGCGACGGCGGTGGTGCCGCGTTGAACGGCCCTGGAGCTGCTGTATCGCCAGAATGCTTGGTTTGGCGCAGCCCGTGCCGCGAGTCGAGAACGCAAAACCGCTCACGCCGGCGGACCACGGGCTCGAACGCCGTCCAACGCCCAAACGCGGTGTCCGATTTAACCGGCACAAAAACCCGCGCCCGCAACGACGGCAAAGCGCGTCGCTGCGGGTATCGTGGCTTTGACGATGCGGACGTAACGCCGTTTGATCGCGATCAACGATTTTAGCTGGTCATCCGATCAGACTTACCGAGCTTTGATCGGCGTCATCGCCATTGCGTCATCTGGATCAGTGCGTGGATTCCAGTTCGATGATGGCGCCAGTCGGTTCAGGTTCGTGAGGCGCCAGACGGGTGAGGGTCTCGTCGCTCCAATTCGCAAGATTTACGACTCTCGCCGCCTGAACGCGTTCATGGGGAGCTTCGTCGGCCGGCTCCAGAATATTCAGCCCATTGCTATCGAGCAAAAAGGTATGATCCCCAAACAACTCGTTCAGTTGCGGAATTGCTGGATGACCGTCGGGTATGGCCTGGACTTCGAATTGGTTGGTGGCTCGCGCGACCTGTTCGGAAGTCAATTTCATCGCTCAGTCCTTTCGATTGGGTTCTTCGTGCCACAACGCCAGGCGTTGCGAGTTCACACGTTGCGTGCTGCCACCTCAAGGTGGTCAATGCTGGTCGATTTCCCACGCAGACCCACGAGGAGCTCTTCGAGCAAGCAACGAACCCGGCAACTTTAGTACGAGCCGAGGCGGGAGCGTGCGTGGACTCAATTGCGGCATGTTCGCCCGCAATGCAGAATCATTCTGGTCCCGCTTTTTGGCGGTTTCTTGTCTCGATGATGCTTAATCGGTTGGCATGTCTTCTCGACATGCCAGCTACCGAAATTCTCCGGAGCGGGCCCTTGCGGCTCTTAGTTCGAATTCTCGCCCATTGATCGCAAATAGTGTTCAGCGTGCTGCAGGTAGTTCTCCGCCGCAATTCGGTCGCCGGCCAGAGTTTCTGCGCGGGCCAGCGCTAGATAACGTTCATAATTCCTCTGCGCGCTTTGAGGGTTCCTCGCGTCGGGACGGTGGAACCCGGAAGATGCAGCCTTCCGGAACTGAGGTCTTTTTTGCGATGTTGCGTTGGCCGCAATTTTCGTATTGGGGCGCTGTGCTGCCGCCGGTTTAAATTTAGAAGTGGTTTTCATGTTGGCCCGTGCCCGCCCGGCAACAGCCGTGCGACATTCATTCGAGGGATTTGTCGGGTGCGACATAGTCGACCGGGTACTGCGATATTGGCTAGCAATCGAAGTTCGATGCTGCGTTGAGCTCGGCGCTCGATCAAGGCAAGCGCCGGCCGAACGGATCCGGGTCGACTAAGCTTATGTAAGAAAGCGAAGCGGCGATTTCAAGTTGCAGGTCGGGAGACGCCGTTCGCTGCACCTCAACAGAGCTTCGCCGACAATCGATTTATTATTGATTACATGGCGCCAGGGTCTTCACTGCCGCTTCGGCTTCACGTCGCGTCTGGTAAATCGTGTCACTGGCAATGGTAATGTTCGGCGTATCGGTGCGAAGCGGCTTGTCAACGACGATGCAGGTCTTCGTCAAGGAGTTCAGTACAACGTAAAACGCAGGTGCCGCTTTCGCGGTCTGGGAGAAGCCCGAACCACACAAAATCATCAGGAAGCCGGAGCAGAGCAAACTTCGTTTCATCATAGCCTCCGTCATCGACTGAGGTAATCTCGTGGCTGGGGTTTGAGTTCCGGTCGGGCTTGGGTTGGAACTCGCCAAGTCCGGCGAGAAACCCGCGACAGACGAGATACGAACGCACTACGTCCGACGGCCGATACAAGCATCCCAGTGCACGAGCGGCCGCACCGTTCGGCATCTCCTTGATCCGGTGAACCGCGGGATGCGAAATGCGAGCGCTCATCCAAATGATTGGGCCCCGGTGCATCAGAGCATCGCGGGGCCCGTGAATCTTCGTCTTTGCGAAGAATGTCTGATACGCATCAGTTACATGTCGAGATCTGGAAAGCGCGTGGCCTTTGCGCTCTAGTCTCGCGGATATGTACTCGGATTGTCGGCGGCGCAATGACGGCTAGCAGCTGCTGTTCACCTCAACTTGCGCCGTGACCCTGCATTTGAGCAAGATCAATGCTCTGTGCTCGGTGGCGTCATTCTCCTCACCTGGTGTGAACCTGCGGACATTGCGTCCGCGTCTGCTGCGCATCGTCTCGACCACATGATCAGACGCCAGTGCCTGCGAAGTCGGGGCCAATACCCCACGAACCTTGACAGGTGCAGCAACTGAAATGCTGCGACAGATGTACCTGGGAGTCAAGTTACACCGGAAGCTAAGGGATCCAGCACGACCTCGGGGAACCCGGAATGTCCCGAGAAACCGGACTCTGCAAAGCTCGTGCTCATCAAGCCGAACTGCTGCCTAGACCGTCTCGGCGTCTAGCTCGACAAGGTAGGCCAGGACTAATTCGTCAAGCGGAGGTTCAGTGCCCTTCGCAGCTTCGAGATAAAACATTTTCTCCGGGTCCGAAGCATAACGGGCTCGAAGATGCGCTTCGCCGTCCCACAGAGGAACACCATTTGACGTCAAACGCGCAAAGTCGGCACGCAGCCATTCTTCGTGGCACAACTCATGTGCTTCGCGAAGGTTCTTGGCTTCGAATGTGAGAACGGGCTTGCCACCGACGTCGAGGGCAAAAACCCCGGGAAGTAAATTTGCCATCACCCGACCCACGCGACAAATCTGATGATCATGAAAATGCCGACGGCAATAACTGCGGTGAGCGCACACGACATTCCGACGCGCCCTGCGATTTCCAAGAGGCCTAGATTTTCGTTCATGCTGGCGGCCTTATGTTATTTGCCAAGCGATTGACTTCATTAGAGGTGAGAGGATCGAGAACGATCCTGGTCTCGATGAAATCGCAATGCGGGCATTCGAAGGTGCGTTTTTCGGAATGATCGGGTCGGGGGGTGAGGTTGGCCAGATTCATCCGGGTCCGGCATCTGACGCAGCGCGGGCGCTCGATCGGCGAGAGCAAGACGTCTGTGAGTGAATGAGATGAGGACATCCTGTTCCCCTCTCCAGTCAGCGGTATTTCCCCCGCAAAATTAACCCCTAAGGCGCTTTTTAGTCTGTGCGGTGCCGAACACAGCTTTTAGGAAATATTATTTTCGAAGCGCGGAACTTTTTTGAAGTTCAAGAGTTTGCGGCGTTCGGTCGGATCGTGACGCGTTCTGGGACCCCCGCCTTATGGTCGGACACCTGAAATGCTTCAGACGTGCACCGCGGTGCGAACCCGGCCTGCGTTTCCAAATATGCGCAGGTAACGTTCAACTTCGGACGCGCTGCCGGTGGCTTTTTCCGGATTGTCCGAGAGCTTCACCGCTGGCCTGCCGTCGACCGACGTCACCTTGCAGACGATCGAGATCGGATCGAGATCGACCGACCCGTCCGGCGCGCATCCCACGAAATCATTGGTCAGGTTGGTGCCCCAGCCAAAACTTATCCTGACGCGGCCGGCAAAATGACGGTAAGTCTCTTCGATCGATCCGACGTCCATGCCATCCGAGAAAACCAGAAGCTTCTCTTTGGGATCACGGCCCATTTGCTTCCACCATTTGATAATTTCTTCGCCGGCCGCGATCGGCGGCGCACTGTCTGGTCGAAAACCGGTCCAGTCCGCCACCCATTCGGGCGCATCTCTCAGGAATGACTTGGTGCCGAAGGCGTCGGGCAGGGCGATCAGAAGATTGCCGGCATAGGTATGGCGCCACTGATCGAGGATGCGGTACGGCGCCCAGCGCAGTTCAGTGTCGTCGTTCGCCAGCGCCGCGGCCACCATCGGCAATTCATGGGCATTGGTCCCGATCGCTTCCAGATCGTTGTCCATCGCCAGCAAGACGTTAGAGGTGCCGGTAAAGGACGGTCCCAAGCCTTCCTTGACGGCCTCGACGCACCAGCGCTGCCACAAGAAGCCATGACGCCGCCGCGTGCCGAAATCGGAAAGCCGCAGTCCTTCCAGTTTGCGCAGCCGCTCGACTTTCGCCCAAAGCTTGGCCTTGGCGCGGGCATAGAGCACGTCGAGGGCAAACCGGCCCTGGCCGTTCATCACCTGGCGCGAGCGCAGCTCGTTGAGGATGGCGAGCGCCGGAATCTCCCACATCGTCGTGTGGGTCCAAGGCCCGTGGAAATGCAATTCGTACTGGCCGTCCACCTTGTGAAGCTCATATTCGGGAAGCCGAAACGTGGCGAGCCAGTTGATGAAGTCAGGCGAAAACATCTGGGTCTTGCCATAGAAGGTATTGCCGGCGAGCCATATCAGCTCTTTCTTGCCGAAGCGGATGGTGCGGGCGTGATCGAGCTGGGCGCGAAGCTCGCCCTCGTCGATCACTTCGGCGAGACGGACGTGCCGGCTGCGATTGATGACCGAAAAGGTGGTGTGCGTCTCCGGGTAAAATTCCCGGATCATTTGTAGCATCAGCAGCTTGTAGAAATCAGTGTCGAGCAGGCTGCGCACGATCGGGTCGAGCCGCCAGCCGTGATTGTAGGTCCGGGACGCGATGTCTGTGACTGCCATAATGGAACTCTAGCCCGTCGGAAGCCGTGCAACCAGTGGCTTTCGGCCGGGCATGGCAGGTCAGCGCGATATTCTCTGCCTGGCCCGGCTGACCGCCACGTGCACATCGCCCCAGGGCGGCTTGTCCGGGGCAAATTGCTGGCGGAGGTAGGACACCAGCTCGGTGAGCTGATCGTCGGTCATGCTGTCTTTGAAACCGGGCATGTAGCCGAGGTCGCTGGACACTGGCGAAACGATGCCGTGCAGGATCACCTGGATCAGATTGTCCGGCACGGCACTATGCAAATTGCTGTTCAGCGCCAGCGACGGCCGGCTGCCGAACAGCGGCGCGCCGCCGACCGCATGGCAAACCGCGCAGGCGCCTTCATAGAGGCGCGCGCCGGTAGCCGATACTGAAACCACTCTGGTACGGGTCAAGGTTTCAAGTTTGGCGGCCAGCGCATCCTGATCCGGCTTACCGGTCGCGTTCTCATTGAATGAACCGAGGTAGATTGCCATGGCGCGAATGTCCTGGTCGGGCAGGACAGCGAGTTCTTTTACCACCGGCGCCATTGGCCCGGCGGCGACACCGTGAAAGCGGGATTCGCCGGTCCGTAAATAGGCGTACAGCTCATCCTCGCTCCAGGGGATCGGCGCATGCGACAGCGATGTCAGCGGCGGTGCTTCCCAGCCCTCCGCAAAACCGCCGGCCAGATATGCCTTGGCTTTTTCCGCACCGAGCGCATTGCGCGGCGAATGGCAGGCGCCGCAATGGCCGAGCCCCTCGACCAGATAGGCGCCGCGATTCCACGCCGCTGATTTCGTCGCATCGGCTTCAAATACGTCCGCCCGATGAAACAGTGCGTTCCATCCCGCCAGCAACGGACGCCAATTGAACGGAAACGCGAGAGTATTTTTTGGGGTGTCGGCACGCACCGGCGCCTGCGCCATCAGGTAAGCATAGAGCGCCTGCATATCGGCATCGGTCGTTCTGGCGAAATGCGTATAGGGAAACGCCGGATAGAGATGCCGGCCGTCGCGATGGATGCCCTCGCGCATGGCGCGCTCGAACGCCGGATAAGACCATGCGCCTATCCCA
>Ga0193743_1002522_pt1 | contig 12858 bp, 10 predicted proteins | sample L2c2metaG_FD_143038 | JGI IMG/M metagenome (GOLD analysis project Ga0193743, IMG submission 143038) | Soil microbial communities from a riparian zone of the East river system, Colorado, United States - L2c2 | ecosystem: Environmental > Terrestrial > Soil > Riparian zone | place: USA: East River... | reverse complement strand
TTGCACCAGCTGGTGCGATAGGATGCACTCGGCGGTGCAGTACGATTAGGGAGCGTTGATGATCATCAACCTGCTGCGGTTTTGCTTCAAGCACGGCGTCAGCGACGAAGAGAAGACCGAGGTGCTGGCCGCGATGCGACGTACCGCGTCGGTCGAGTCGGTGGCGTTCTCAACCGTCGGGCAGGATCTCGGGGACCCGGCGGATGGGTTCACCCATGCCTACCTGACGGCGATCCCCGACCTGGACGCGCTGGAGCGGTACATGCACGATCCGGTGCATCTGAAGGGTGACGAGTTCATCCTGGGGCGGCTTGCCAAGCAGTCGGCGGTGCGGCTGTCCGACGATCTGGATCCCGAGCTGCCCCAGGCGATCTACGCAATCTACGATCGGAAGGTCGGGATGTATCCGGACTGGGGCCGCGAGGTGGAGGCACTCTTTGGTGCCGCCGGGACGAAACCCGCACCGATCGGGATGACTCGCCGCGGGGACAATGGCCAGGATGCCGGCACCGGGTCATGATGCTCAGGCCGTGCTGCGTGACCGCGAAACACGAGTCTTCGCCGTGCTCACCTTCGGCTGGCTGACGCTCTACACGGTGCTGGTGGCCCGGGCCGGCGAGGTGCTGCGCCGCCCCGGCGTGCGCCGGAACCTGCCGGCCGCCACCGGCACCATCCTGCTCGGCCTAGGCCTCCGCATCGCCCTGGAGTAGCCGGCCCCCACCGCCGTCTGACCCCGGCGCAAATCCCCGCGCCTCGGCGCACATGCCCCAACCTGTGCGTGGCGGCAGGAAGGTGCGCGCCGACGTCGGAGCGCCGTCGTCGGCGAGCCAGGTCGACCGGGCGGCTCGGGTGGACCGACTGAGTGCCGGATCAGGACGGCTGGCCGGCGCGGATGGCCAGCAGGGCGATGTCGTCGCTGCGCGGGTCGGTGGAGAACGCCTGCACCGCGGAGCGCACCGTGGCGATCAGCCGGGGCGCGGACTGGCCGGCGGCCGGACCGGCGGCGGCCAGCAGCCGTTCCGGGCCGAACTGCTCCCGCCCGGCCCGGCGTTCGGTGACCCCGTCGGTGTAGGCCAGCAGGGTGTCCCCGACGGCCAGGTGGTGGCGGGTGGCGGCCAGCCTCACCTCGTTGGTCAGGCCCACGGCGGTGCCGTACTGGCCGATCAGCTCGGTGCGCCCGTCCGCGCGGACCAGGACCGGCTGGGGGTGGCCGGCGAGCACCAGCTCCACGGTGAGCCCGGGCGGCTGGTCCTTGCCCGCGCGGCTGATCCGGGCCAGCGCGAGGGTGCAGAACTGGGACGGGTCGGCGACGTCCATCATCACGTCGTTGAGCAGCTCCACCGCCCGGGTCAGCGAGCGGCCCTCCCGGATCAGCACCCGCAGCACGTCGCGCACCATTCCGGTGCGGGCCGCCGCCCTGGCGCCCTTGCCGCACACATCGCCCACCGACGCCAGCCAGTGCGTGGCGTCGATGTTCAGCACGTCGTAGAAGTCGCCGCCGACATCGCTGCCGGCGCTGGCCGGCAGGTACTCGGCGGCGAACTCCACGCCCGGCGCCGCCGGCAACGCCCGGGGCAGTAGCGCCTGCTGCAGGGCCTGCGAGGTGGCGATGTGCGCCGCGGCGGTGCGGGCGTTGTCGATGGCCAGCGAGGCGCGGCGGGCGATGTCGCCGACCAGCGCCACGTCCTCCGGGGTGTGCGGGCGCTGCGTGGGGCGGCCCACCACAAGCGCACCGAGCGGCTGGGCTCGCGCGGTCAGCCCGATGGCGATGCCGTCCGTCGGTTCGCTGAACCAGGCCGGCGCCGCGCTGCCGGCGAGGATGTCGGACAGCTGGCGGGCCAGCTCGGGCGGTGGGCTCGGGTCCAGCGCGGCGCGCAGGTCGGGGATGGTGTCGTCGGTGGCGTGGGTCAGCGCGGCCAGCTGCAGCTGCCCGGCCTCGTCGAGTAGGTGCACCGCGCACCACTGACCCAGCCGGGGCACCACCACCTGCGGCACCAGGGTCACCACCAGCTCGACGTCCATGGACTGGCCGAACAGCTCGCTGGCGTCTGCCAGGTAGGCCATCCAGGCCCGCCGGCGCAGGTCGGCGCCGCGCAGCCAGTCCATCTCCACGGCCAGCGCCATCCGCTGGGCGGTCAGCTCGGCAAGCTCCGGTGCCACCGCGGACCCGGTACCGGCCAGGATGCGCAATATGCCCCGCAGCGGCGCGGTGAGCGGCAGCGGGATCTCCACGAACGGCGTGCCGGGCAGCGACGACGGGTCCGCGCCGTCCTGGGCCAGCGGGATCGCGCCGCTGCCGTCGCCGTGGTCGACCTCCACCGTGACGCCGTCGGCCCGCAGCACCTCGCGCAGTCGGCGAGCCAGCTCGGCCACCAACTCCGGCATGTCCAGTCGGACGCTCAGCGCGGCTGGCACGTGCAGCAGCCGGCGCACCTGGTCGGTGTCCGGCCACTCCGGCGACGGGTCGGTGACACCGGGTACCGGGGGCGCGGCTCGGTCGCCGTCGGAGCTCGCCCGCGCGCCGGGGCCCTCATCGTTGGTGCCGGTGCGCTCGTTGGCGGTGAACGTCTGGTCCGTGGCGATCCGGTCGTCGTCGGCTTCGGCGCTGTCCACCGGGACACCCCGGGCCAACGAGAACCAGGTCCGGTGCCGGCCGTCCCGCTCGTGCCGGGTGCCCCAAGCGGTGGCCAGCTGCTCGACCAGCATCAGACCACGGCCATGGGTGGCGGCCCGACCGAACCGGGGGCGGGGTTGGGCCAGGTAGAGCTCCAGCGGCCCGGCGCCGTGGTCGGTGACCCCGACCAGCACCTCATCGGGGGAAATGCTCAGATCGACCTCGAACTCGGTGCCCGCGTGCAGCGTCGCGTTGTCACACAGCTCGCTGGCCAGCAGCAATACCGTGTCCACGAGGTCGTCCTCGCCGGTCTCGTGCAGGCCGGCCTCGGCCATGGCGCGGCGCAACATGGCACGCGCCCGCCCCGTGGACGCGGCGTTGGGTGGAAGCCGGAGCTCCTGTTGCAGCCGAACTGGCACGCGAGCAGTCTGCCAACACCCCGCCGCGATGGCGCGGCCGAGGCAGGGCCCAATAGAGTGGAGGGTTAGGAGAGCCCTGGATGATGCCGTTCGCCGCGAGCGGAGGTCCAGGCGGATGCCTCGCACGCGCGGGAGTGGCACCGGTACCGTCCGCCACGACAACGCGGTGAGGCTCCGACTGGGCAGCGCGCAGCAGAGCGGGCACCCTTCAGGGCTTTCCTGGGCGAGGCGGCTGATCGGAATTGTCGCCCCGCCTCGGGGGTGCTCACCGCGGGTAAGCAGAGGATGTCAACCATGACGATGGCGCGACAGGCCGCCGCGAGGAGCGCAGCAAGTCCGGAAGACGGTTGCGAGTCCTCGGACGAATTGCTGCGCGCGCTGGTCTCCGCGATCCAGGAGGTTCAGCGCGGCAACTTGGGCACCCGGCTGCCCCGAGGATCCGGGCTGGTCGGCGAAGTGAGCGAGCTGTTCAACGAGCTCCTTGTGCTGCTGGAGCGGCGTAACCGGGAGTTGCTGCGGATCAGCCGGGTGGTCGGGCGCGAGGGCCGGATGCTGGAGCGGCTCGACGAGGACGCCGTGGATGGCGCGTGGACCGAGGCAGCGCACGCGGTCAACTCGCTGATCGACGACCTGGCCCGGCCGACCTCGGAGATCGCCCGGGTGCTGGTCGCGGTGGCCGAGGGTGACCTGTCCGAGCATATGGCGCTGGAGATCGAGGGCCGGCCGCTGCGCGGTGAGTTCCTGCGCATCGGGCGCACCGTGAACAAGATGGTCGACCAGCTGTCCAGCTTCGCCGACGAGGTCACCCGGGTGGCCCGCGAGGTGGGCACCGAAGGCCGGCTGGGTGGCCAGGCCGCGGTGCCCAACGTCTCCGGAACGTGGCGGGACCTCACCGAGAACGTCAACCAGCTGGCCGACAACCTGACCGGGCAGGTGCGGAACATCGCCCAGGTCACCACCGCCGTGGCCAAGGGCGACCTGTCCCAGAAGATCACCGTGGACGCCCGGGGCGAGATCCTGGAGCTCAAGAGCACCGTCAACACCATGGTCGACCAGCTCTCCAGCTTCGCCGACGAGGTCACCCGAGTCGCCCGCGAAGTCGGCACCGAAGGCAAGCTCGGCGGCCAGGCCCAGGTGAAGGACGTGGCCGGCACCTGGCGCGACCTCACCGACAACGTCAACTACATGGCCTCGAACCTGACCGGGCAGGTGCGGAACATCGCCCAGGTCACCACCGCCGTCGCCCAAGGTGACCTCTCCCAGAAGATCACCGTGGACGCCCGGGGCGAGATCCTGGAGCTCAAGAGCACGGTCAATACCATGGTCGACCAGCTCTCCAGCTTCGGCGACGAGGTCACCCGGGTGGCCCGCGAGGTCGGCACCGAGGGCAAGCTCGGCGGCCAGGCCCAGGTCAAGGGCGTCGCGGGCACCTGGCGGGACCTCACCGAGAGCGTCAACCAGCTGGCCGACAATCTGACCGGGCAGGTGCGGAACATCGCCCAGGTCACCACCGCCGTGGCCCAGGGTGACCTGTCCCAGAAGATCACCGTCGATGCCCGAGGCGAGATTTTCGAGCTCAAGAGCACCGTCAACACCATGGTCGACCAGCTCTCCAGCTTCGCCGACGAGGTCACCCGGGTGGCCCGCGAAGTGGGTACCGAGGGCAAGCTGGGCGGCCAGGCCCAGGTCAAGGACGTGGCCGGCACCTGGCGCGACCTCACCGAGAACGTCAACCAGCTCGCCTCCACGCTGACCTCGCAGCTGCGCGCGATCTCCGGGGTGTCCACCGCGGTGGCCAGCGGCGACCTCACCCAGCAGATCCAGGTCGCGGCCATGGGCGAGGTCGCCGACCTGCGGGACAACGTCAACCAGATGATCGTCACGCTGCGGGAAACCACCAAGGAGAACGCCGAGCAGAACTGGCTGGACTCCAACCTGGCCCGGATCGCCAACCTGCTGCAGGGCCAGCGAGACCTCACCGAGGTCAGTCAGATGATCATGAACGAGGTCACGCCGCTGGTGAACGCACAGGTGGGGGCGTTCTTCCTGCCCGCCGACACGGTCGGCGGGCGACTCGCGCTGGACCCGCCGGAGCGGCCGGCGTGGCGGATGAGCGCCGGATACGCACTCAGCGCCGCCAGCCCGCTGATCTTCCAGAACGGCGAGGGGCTGATCGGCCAGGCCGCCGCGACCAAGCAGGTGGTGCTGGTCAACAACATCCCGGCGGACTACCTGCCGATCACCTCCGGCCTCGGCACGTTCTCCCCCACCGCCGTGGTGGTGCTGCCGGTGCTGTTCGAAGGCGAGTCCCTGGGCGTGATCGAGCTGGGCTCGGTGACCCCGTTCTCCTCGCTGCACCTGGCGTTCCTGGAGCGGCTGGTGGGCGCCATCGGCGTCACCATCACCACCATCCAGGCCAACCGGCGCACCGAGGAGCTGCTGGTGCAGTCCCAGCGCCTGGCCGTGGAGCTGCAGGACCAGTCCGCCGAGCTGCAGCGCACCAACGCCGAGCTGGAGGAGAAGGCGGAGCTGCTGTCCGAGCAGAACCGCAACATCGAGATCAAGAACATGGAGATCGACGCCGCCCGGCGCGGCGTCGAGGACAAGGCGCAGCAGCTGGCCAGGGCGAGCCAGTACAAGACCGAGTTCCTGGCCAACATGAGCCACGAGCTGCGCACCCCGCTGAACTCGCTGCTGCTGCTCTCCCGGCTGCTGGCGGACAACGACGAGCGCAACCTGACCGCCAAGCAGATGGAGTTCGCCAACACCATCCACAACGCCGGCTCCGAGCTGCTGCTGCTGATCGACGACATCCTGGACCTGTCCAAGATCGAGGCCGGCCGGGTGGATCTGGACCCGCAGCCGGTGGACCTGGCCCAGATACGCGCCTACGTGGAGCAGGCGTTCGTGCCGCAGGCCGAGGACAAGGGCCTCGAGCTGAGCGTGCACCTGGCTCCCCAGCTGCCGTCCAGCATCAGCACCGACGCCCAGCGGCTGCAGCAGATCCTGCGCAACCTGCTGTCCAACGCGGTGAAGTTCACCGCCAAGGGCTCGGTCACGCTGAGCGTGAAGCCGGCGGCGCCACGCGCCTCGTTCGGTCTGTCCACCCTGGACTCGGCCCGCCGGGTGCTCGCGTTCACCGTTCGGGACACCGGGATCGGCATCGCCGCCGACAAGCTCGACATGATCTTCGAGGCGTTCCAGCAGGCGGACGGCACCACCAGCCGCAAGTACGGCGGCACCGGGCTGGGCCTGTCCATCAGCAAGTCGATGGCCTCGATGCTGGGCGGCTCCATCTCGGTCACCTCCGAGGTGGGCAGCGGCTCGGAGTTCACCCTCTACCTGCCCGACGAGCTGCCGGCCAACTCGGCAACCCCGGCCATCCGGGTGCCGCACCGGCCGCTCGACCCGCCTGGTCTGTCCGAGCAGGTGAACGGCGAGCGTGGGCACGGCCCGATCCTGCGCGCCCAGTCCGGCCCACCCCGGCCCGCGCGGGCGGCGGTCGACCTCAGCGGCGTCACCGTGCTCATCGTGGACGACGACGTGCGGAACGTGTTCGCCCTGACCAGCGCGCTGGAGCTGCACGGGCTGACGGTGCTCTACGCGGAGAACGGCTCGGACGGCATCCGGCTGCTCACCGAGCACCCGGAGGTGGACATCGTGCTGATGGATGCGATGATGCCGGACCTGGACGGAAACGCGACCACCAAACTGATCCGAGCGCTGCCCGGCGGCGCGGAGCTCCCGGTAGTGTTCCTGACCGCAAAGGCGATGCCCGGCGACCGCGAGTCCAGCCTGGCCGCCGGCGCCACGGACTACGTCACCAAACCCGTAGACAAGGAACAGCTGCTGTCGGTCATGGCCACCTGGATCTCCCGCGCCCGTTCGACCTCTAACCGGCCCTCATGACGGCGGTTGCCAAGGTACTCGCCGTTGACGACCGCCCGGAGAACCTGATCGCGCTGGAAGCGATCCTGCAGGGGCTCCCGGTCAAGATCGCCTCGGTGACCAGCGGGGACGAGGCGCTCAAGCAACTGCTGCTGGAAGACTATGCGGTGATCCTGCTGGACGCGCAGATGCCGGGGATGGACGGCTTCGAGACCGCCAGCCACATCAAGCGGCGCGAGCGCACCCGGCACATTCCGATCGTGTTCCTCACCGCCGCCAACTACGACCCGCACCTGGCGTTCCGGGGTTACCAGCTGGGTGCGGTGGACTACCTGACCAAGCCGCTGGACCCCTGGGTACTGCGGTCCAAGGTGCAGGTGTTCGCCGACCTGTGGAAGCTGAACACCGAGCTGGCCGAGCGGGCCGCCGAATGCGCCAAGCTGCGCTCCGCGGTGGACGACACGCTGGCGCTGCTGTCCGAGCCGGAGACCTCCCCCGCCGAGCAGACCGCGCGGGTGTCCCGGGCGCGCGCCCGGCTGGCCACCGTCCGCCCCGAACCGCTCCGCCCCCGGCGCACCTAGGAGCGCGCCGCGCCCGGCCCACCTAGCCGAACGTGCCGCGCCGGATCACGGGTCCGGGCGCTGGACCAGGTGCAGCACCAGGCCGCCGGTGCCCCGCCGGTCCACGAAGGCGATGCGCGAGCGCCGGGATCCGGGCCGGCCCACCGTGTCGATCATGTTTGTGCCGGAGTCCCGGAGCCGCGCGATGACCAGCTCGATGTCGCGGACCCGGACGGCCAGGTGGTGTGGCCCCGCGCCGTGCCGAGCCACGAACCGGGAGATCGCCCGGTTGTCGCCGGTGGTCGAGCCGGGCCCCGGTCCGGTCGCGCCGCCGGCGGTCACCATGTCCTGCAGGATCTCGATATCCACCCCGCCCCGGCGCAGGAAGGTAACCAGCAGGGCGCCGGCGGTGCGCGCCGGCCCGGTGTGGCTGACCACCCCGTACCGGTCGCTGGAGAAGACCTCGATCGGGGACTCCAGCTGCGTATCGATCTGCCGGCTTTCGGGCTCGAAGCCCAGCTCACTGGTCAGCGCGGCGACCAGGCCGGCGGAGTCGTCCGAGGCCACGCCCAGGTGATCCAGGCCGAGCACGGCTTCGGCCGTCCCGGGCGGTGGGTCGAGCGGGTCGTTGGTCAGCCGGAACGGGACTCCGCCGAGCACGCCGACCCGCTCCGGGGCGCGGTCGCCGTGCAGGACCAGCTCCGTCGGCCCGCCCCGCCCGCCCGCGTCTGACCGGTGCACCGCGAGCACCACGTCCGTGCCCAGCAGGTACCGTCCCGCACCGTCGGTTGGCAGGCCGAGCCCGGCGGCGAAGAGCCGGTCGGTGGCGGAGAGATCTGTGCTGGCCACCCCGATCGTCGCGCCGGTGAGCCCCATTGCCCCCGGTTGCATCTCTTCAGCGCACCCGGAACAGCGGCGGGCGCTTCTCCAGGAAGGCCCGCACGCCCTCCTTGTAGTCCTCGCTGTCCACCGAGGTGATCGGCAGTTCGGCGGCCTCCTCGTCCGGGAGGTCCATGCCGGCGGCGATCTTCTCGATGATCCGCTTGGCGCCGCGCACCGACACCTGGGAGCGGGAGCAGATCGTGCTGGCGAACTCGAGGGTCTGGGCCTCCAGCCGCTCGGGCTCGACGAGCTGATCCACCAGATGCACCCGCAGTGCCTCCTGGGCGCTGAGCCGCTCGCCGGAGAACAGGATGTACTTCGCGAACGACGGACCGACGGCGGTGACCAGCTGACGGGTGGAGCTGAACGAATAAACCAGGCCCAGCTTGGCCGGGGTGATGCCCAGCGTTGCGGTAGTGGCGGCGAAGCGCAGGTCGCAGGCCAGCGCGATCTCCAGGCCGCCGCCGATGCAGAAGCCCTTGATCATCGCGATGGACGGCTTGCGCATCTCGCCCAGCGAGTGCGCGGCGTGTTCCACGTGCTCGCCGTAGCGGCGGGCTCCTTCGGCGGTGGCCCGGCGGGTCTCGAACTCGCTGATGTCCGCGCCGGCGCAGAAGTGGTCACCGGCGCCCCGCACCACCAGCACCTTGACCGACTCGTCGGCGTCCACCTCGGCGACCACTTTGGGCAGCGCCTCCCACATCTCGTAGGACATGGCGTTGCGCTTGCTCGGCTGGTTGATCACCAGCTCGGCGATCTCACCATCGCGGCTGAGGGTCAGTGCCTGGGTCATCGTCCTACCTGTTCGTCGGTGGTGGGTGCCTGTGCCACGATGCCCTGCTCGATCCAATCCCGGATCTGGATGTGGTCGAAACCGCCTTCGAGCAGGATCTCCTGGCTGTGTTGGCCAAGCAGCGGTGCCGGCTGGCGGATGGTGGCCGGGGTCTCGGACAGTTTGGCCGGTACGCCCAGCACGCGCATCCGGCCGATCTTCGGGTGGTCGATCTCCACCACCATCTCCCTGGCCTCGACCTGGGGTTGCTCGAGGGCCTGGGAATAGGTCAGCACCGGCCCGCCGGGCACCCCGGCGGTGTCCAACGCCTTCACCCAGAACGCCGTCGGCTGGCCGCGCAGGATCTCCTCGAGCTCCTGGGCGAGCTGGTCGGCATGCTCGGCGCGGGACCGCGAGCTGCCGTACTCCGGGCGGTCCATCAGGTCCGGCCGCTGCAGCACATCGTGGCAGAGCCTCCCCCACAGCCGATCGTTGCCGGCGCCGATGGTCACGTACCCGTCCGAGGTGCGGTACGCCTGGTAAGGGGCGCGGTGGCGGTGCCGGCTGCCCTCGGCCACCGGCTCACGCCCGCCGCCGAACCAGGCGCCGGCCTCCCACACGGTCAGCGAGAGCCCGGCGTCCACCAGCGCGACGTCGATGTACTGTCCCGCACCGCCGCGCAGCCGCCGGATGTAGGCGGCCAGCACCGCGTTGGCCGCGGTCATGCCGGCGACCAGGTCGGTCACCGCGACGCCGAACTTGGCCGGCTCGCCGCCGGGGGCGCCGGTCATCCGGAGGAACCCGGCCATGCCCTGGGCGATGATGTCGAACCCGGGGCGGTGGCTCTCCGGGCCGGTCTGCCCGAAGCCGGTGATCGAGGCGTACACGACATCCGGGTTGCGCCCGCGCACCGTGTCGTAGTCCAGCCCCAGCCGGTGCATCACCCCGGGGCGGAAGTTCTCCACCACCACGTCCGCGCGCGAGGTCAGCTCCAGCGCCACCCGCTGGCCAACCTCGGACTTGAGGTCCAGCGCGAGGGAGCGCTTGTTGCGGTTGGGCATCGCCGAGGGGTAACTCTCCCCGTTGACGAACGGCGCGATGTCCCTGGAGTCGTCGCCGTGCCCGGTGCGTTCGATCTTCACCACGTCCGCGCCGTAGTCGCCGAGGATCATCGTGCAGTACGGCCCGGAGAGGAACCGGGTGAAGTCGACAACCCGGACGCCATCAAGCGGTTGCATTCGCTCTCCTCGTCGACCCGATGTCGATCAGTCCAGTGTCCATCAGTCCGGCAGCACCTGCCCCCGGGTCTCAGGCGACAAGCGCAGCAACAGGAAGGCCAGCAGGAACGGGATCGCGGTGAGCGCCAGCGGCGCGGCGATGCCCACCGTGGAGATGCCGTAGCCGATCAGGAATGTCCCGCCGGCGGCCAGGAACCGGGACATCGTGGTGCAGAAGGCGAACCCGCTGGCCCGGATGTCGGTCGGGTACTGCTCGGGCAGCCAGATGGTGAACACCGCGAAGTTCGCCCCGCCGACGCCCATCACCACCACGAACAGGAAGAACAGCGGGACGCTCCGCTCCGGGTACGCCCAGGCGTATCCGCCGGCGATGCCGATCACCATCACGGTGAACAGCCCGGCGAGAGCTCGTCGGCGGCCGAACCGGTTGCACAGCAGCGGGGTGACCAGGCAGCTCAGCGCGGTCATCAGGGACAGCAGCCCCACCGCGACGGTCCCCAGGAACGCCGCGTGCTTCGGGTCGTCGCCCGAGCCCACCGCGAGCGCCTTCACCGCCGTGGGCAGGTACTGCGAGCTGGCCCAGAACCCCATCAGCGCGACGGTGACCAGCACGGCGTTGTTCAGCGTGCGTCGGCGGTAGGGCGGGCGCAGGATGCCGCGCAGGAACGACCAGTAGTCCCGGCGTCGGCCGTCGCGCTCGACGGAGGCCCGCCAGCGCTGGGTGTCGCCGTGTACCTGGGTGCGGATGTAGAGCACGAACAGCGCCGGCAGCACGCCGAGGAAAAACATCCACCGCCAGCCGACCACCAGGCCGACGAAGATGTTCACCACCGCACCGAGCAGGAACCCCCAGTAGGTGCCGGAGTGCAGCAGGCCGCCGAAGAACGCCCGCTTGCGCTCCGGCATCGACTCGGCCACGAACGTGCCGGCCAGCGACCACTCCCCGCCGATCCCGATCGCCGCCAACAGCCGGAACAGGTTCAGCTGCCAGACATCCTGGGAGAAGCCGGCCAGAAAGGTGAACAGCGCGTAGGTGAGGATGCTGGCCATCAGGATCGGCACTCGGCCGTAGCGATCGGCCAGCGGACCCCAGAGGAACGAGCAGCCCCAGCCGAACAGGAAGACGGCGACGCCGAGCTCCCCGAAGAATGCAATGTTCTCGGCGGATGCCGGATAACCCGAGCGCGGCAGCAAATCGGTCAGCGCCGGGCTGAGCACCAATCCGAACAGGCTGGCGTTGTAGCCGTCGAGTGACCAGCCGCCAAATGCGCTGATAAAGGCCCTGCGCTGGGTCTTGGTCAGCTTGTGCGGATTCTCCGGTTGGGCGATCGCGGCTTCGGGGCGCTCCTCGTCGGCACTGCGTTGGGCCATCGCGCTGCTCCCCTGCTGCTGCTCTGGCGGTACGCTATGTGATACGACGTACCACCTGGCGATACGTCTGATGTAACCGCCGCCACCCCGCTAGTGTCAAGGCCATGGGATCGGCAGGGACCGTGCTGCGCGCGCTGGAGGCCGTTGCCTCGGCACAGCCGATGGGCGTGAGCGAGCTGTCCCGTCGGCTGGATATCTCCAAGCCGGCCGCCCAGCGCGCCCTCCTCGCCCTCGCTGAGACGGGCTGGATCCGCAGGTCAGAGCACCAACCAGGACGCTGGGTACTCACTGTCAAGGTGCTCGAGGTGGCCAACCAGCTGGGCGGCGAGCTCGGCCTGCGTGACCTCGCACGGCCGGCCATGCTGGAGCTGGTCCGGGCCACCGGCGAGGCCGCCCATCTGTCCGTACTGGACGGCCTGGACGTGGTGACCATCGATGAGGTGGAGTCCACCGAGGTGGTGCGCATCCACTGGTCGATCGGCACCAGGGGCCGGGCCTACGCCACCGCGAACGGCAAGGCGCTGCTGGCCAACCTTCCGGCGAGCCAGCTTTCTCAGCACATTCCGGATCCCCTGGAAGCATTCACCGATACCACGATCACCGAAATTGAGCAACTACATCGCGAACTCGCGGAAATACGCCGCCGAGGTTATTCGGTGCAGCGCGGCGAATTGCGGCCGGACGTCGCATCTATTGCTGCCTGTATTTTCCCTGTGCCGGACCACCCGCTCGCTTCGCTGAGCATTTTTATGCCGATTCAGCGCTATCCGGCGGACGGTGGGGAAAAGCTCGGCCGACTGGTCGCCGAGGCTGCCGCCAAGATCTCGGTGGGGCTGGCCGGAATCTAGCGCCGCTGATTTCAGTAGCGCGGCGAGCTGAGCTACCAGATCCGGGAGAGGGCAGTCCGGTTGTGCTGCTGCACGCGGGTGCGCTCGACGGTCGGATGTGCGGCGGCCAGGTCGCGGAGCTCGAGAAGCGGCACGCCGTTGTCCGGTACGACGCCCGCGCGGCCACGCGGAGTCGTCGACCCCGACGCAGTCCTTCGCGCACTACCAGGACGTCCGGCAACTGCTGGCCGGCCTCGGTTTTGCCCGGGCGTCCCTGGTCGGCCTGC
>Ga0193743_1002521_pt1 | contig 12865 bp, 13 predicted proteins | sample L2c2metaG_FD_143038 | JGI IMG/M metagenome (GOLD analysis project Ga0193743, IMG submission 143038) | Soil microbial communities from a riparian zone of the East river system, Colorado, United States - L2c2 | ecosystem: Environmental > Terrestrial > Soil > Riparian zone | place: USA: East River... | reverse complement strand
GCCTGAACCAAACCAACAGTTCAGTTCAGTCCAGTTCTGGTTTGGGCTTTCAGCCAGTTGATTCGGTTCTCGGTTTGGGCTTTTTCAAAAATTTGAGAACTGAGTTCAAATTGAACTTTCTGTACATATTTTTAAATATTTTTTATGTGAAAAACTGGATGAGATATGTCAAAAACAAGTTGTTTTGCCATTTCAGCAGCGGTTCTCAGTCAGAGTTTCAGCATTTCATCCATTTACATATGGCTGCTTGCTGACTCAACATTAATCTCATCACCACAAACAATGACAATGAATCAACAGCTACCTGCTGCAACCTGCTGAGATTCCAAGCAACTTGTAAGCATATTTGTATTATCTTGGTTACCTTAAGATACCAAAATGTGTGGTTCACAGATTTATTTCAAGGGGTAGCAAATTTACTACTGCTTTTTGAGTTGAAAAGATATATTTAATAGCTATTGCTCACAGAAAAATAATTACAACATCACTTAGATGGGTTAACCACCTTAAAATGTGGTGAAAATGTGTGACCTAACATTCTATAGTAGTGTATATATATTTATCCTGCAGTCTTTGGAAATTGGGAGGGTTCAAATTACCAGAGATGCTTACAGAACTGAGTTTCTAAATGCTTCTATTGATGCTGCTGATCATGAGGCTTTAGAAATCATAGAAATCAAGTAGTTAGGTACTTATTCTCAACATCAGCAATCTGTCAAATTAGTTTCCGGTTTCCTGTGGTTTTTGCTGGTTTCCTGGTTTCCAGAAACCTGGAAAGGAAAGTAACTAGGAAAATCATATGATTTTACTAGTAAATCATTAACTTTATGTCATAAGCTTGGACAAGTTTCTGAGAAAAGGGACATAGGTTTCTGAGTTTCCCAAATATGGTCTAGTTACAGCCTTTTAGGGAAGGTTTTAGGGTTTCTGAGGTTCAAAAACTCGTGGAAACTAAAATGCATGATTACTGATGAAGGTATCTACAACTGCTACCAAATAAATATCTGGAACTTAGCTACCAGGTATCTAGAACTTAGCTATCAAATATCTACAACCAGATATCTACTGAATCCGTATGACATCTATGACATCTATATGGTCTACTGTATATCTACAATATCTACAATATTTCTACCAAATCTCTACTGAATCTCTATGGTATCTATGACATCTATGACATCTATGAAGTGTCTATGATATCTATAGCCTCTACCAGGATTTCCAGTGTTTGCTGATGTAGTTCATACCATAGTTTACTATTGTTCTTTACTCATTTGCGAAGCGCTAGAACTGTGCTGGCCAAACAAGGAATTATAGCATTGGTTCTATCCTACCCAAGTCCAGTAAATTCATACACACACATACTTAATGAGAACCTTTCTTTACACTTAAGCCAGCTCAGTTGAGGGGGTTCGATCTTTGGATGTAAAAAAAAGAAAAGTAAAATTCAAATCCTGCCATAGTGCTCCTGCCAACCTTAATCATGACAAACCCCGCTTTGTAGCAACCAGTTCACTTTTGAATTTATCTGGAGAAAGAACTTTGCATATGGAATGTCGAGCTAAGCTTTTAAAAAATCACGCTTAGCCTGTTCTTCTTCAATTCCACGGAGAAAGGCCGTCGCAAGTTCCACAGTATCCATTGAGTGTGCCTCCATGTAACCGGTGCAAAACATCTGATAAAGCTGGTCGTTAGGACGAGGGCGAGGATAATACGGATCATTGGTGAAGAATGCCTCGACAAGCTGATGGATCCTGCCTTTCTCCTTGGACCAGACGCGCATCTTTTTTTTGTAAAAAAAAAGGAGTTGTCCAGTGGAACTGAAGTCGACGTAGAAATGGACACGTTACCTGGTTGAAGTCTATGACATTCATCGCGATGCCACTGAAAGAGGCCCCACCCATAACAAACTCAATATCACGGCCGTCATAGCCACCAAGCCAGTGCATGCGACTTAGCATCTCTCCCATGCCAAAAGCGATCTCATCCAAACTGGGGTAGTCGTCGCCCTCAGCAGTGTCCACCAACTGGCGATATCTGGATACATCCAAAGGGAAATTCGCAGAGTTAAAAAAACGACCGGTATGTCCGTTCAGGGTCTTTCCGAAGTATAGGCGACAGAGTGATGGGAGTGCTGCGTCACTAGCCCCAGGTGGGTAGAATAATGTACGGATCTTGAGAGCTGTGGATAAAGGAAGGGGGAGAACTTGATCCATCGCATATGCAGCACTGTCTAACTTGAGTGCTTTGAAATCATCCTCAGCGACCAAGGGACGACGAGCTCGGTATCGCCCTGTTGATACATCAGAAGAAACGAAGCTAGAGGAAAGTTCTGGGTCGTAGTAGGCTAGTGGGCGTGGAATAGCGAACAAGGAATCCGTATTACAGAGACTGTACAAGGCGCGAAGAGTTTCAAACTCGGTTTTGATTTCAGGAGTACGTCTGGGATGGATAACATGCTTAAAAGCCACGGGGCGACCAGAAAGAATGGAGACAATGGCCAAACTGCCTCTGCCAATCCGTGTGAGCTTCCATTCAGGATTGATATCTTGTAAATCTGATGACATGAGCCTAGTACTAACAGACGAAAGAATCGCCTACTTATATATGCACTTATACACAAAATAAAAGTTTGGGGTTAAAATGGATGAAACACCCCATTGTCTCATCAGTACTATGGCTTGCGTTGATCAAGAGATTAGATAAAGAAAAACGACATTTGTTATCGGCCACCCCAACTCTAATATATATGCTTGGCAACTTTATGCTCCACCCTGTACATTCCACGGCCCCGCATCGCTCATTGAACACCCTCCATGAGAATGACATTCACACAGACCCCCAAACTCCTTGGGCAAATTTTCCTTTGGAATCTGCTGCAACAATGCATCCTTATAACTTGCACCCACAATCTCAATCTTCCTAACCGTGACTTCATCCAACCACGGCCTCACGATAGCCCACACAGCAGAGAAAGCCCAAGGCGCATTGATGATATAGAATTTCCCCATCGTTTCTGGGTATCTGTTTTGTCCGATAGAAGAAGCAGCTGCGACGTACTCTTTGACACGGTAAAAGTTGGTGAGAGAGACGCCGCCGAGGTCGAGGATGGTGCAATAAGTTTCGACGGGGTGACCGACGGCGAGTGAACAAGCGGGAAGCCGCTCTGTGAGGGATTTTTCATATTCGAGTACGAGACGTTGGAGTTGACGCTCGGTGGTGGTGGCTGCATAGAGCGCTTTGATGTCCAGCTGACCAAGGCGTTGAATGTAAAGTGGTCGGCCATCCTAATAGCAATGATATCTCGTTAAGCTTGAAAATGAAAAAAAGGGACAGAGGACAAGGAAAAAAGTACGCGCCTTATCAGTTTTATGATAATATTGCGGGTAATACTTGTTGACCACCTCTCTCTCCTTGAAATCAAAATTCCTGTTATAAAAATTGTTCAGTCATTTTCGTCCTGAAAAAAGAAAGAAAGAAAAAGGGAAACGTACTTTATGATGTCGTCTACGCCGAATTCTTTTCTCCATTTTTCGCAATCAAGCAGCATTTCCTTGGCTTTGAGGAGATCAAACTGGCGAGCGCGCAGGAATCTGTTGCAAGATGTTGACGAAAACAAAACAAAAAACAGATTGGAGATGAGAGATAAGATACGCCAGATTTCATGAAAGGTAGTAGCGATTAGAGGCCACAAATACCCAATTCAAAAAAAATTATAAAATGGAGAAACCAATAAGAACATAAAAATATAGTCAATATCATTCCCAAAAAGAGAGAGAGAGAGAGAGAAAAGCCAAGGGCCGCACCTTAACAGCATCGCATCATCCATTCTCTCTTCAACGAAATGACCTTCTTCCTTCAACTCCCTCTTGAACTTTTCGAGGGTATGCAACTGGATCACCGTAAGATTTCCTAGACGGCCTGGGAGGGGGCGGTAGTTGGGATCTGTGACACCATCGGGCATGGGGCTAGCACTGGCTGCTTGGGGTAATGCAGACATGAATGTTTTTCTGTTTTCTTTTTTTCTTTTCAAAGTCTTATATAAGATAATCGTTGTTCGTTGACGAGGAAGAAAAGGGGGGGATATGAAAAGTAAGGGACGTAAGAATGGAAAAACGGAATATTGAGCGGATGGAGTGTGGTGGCAGTGGTGGTATGACCTGATTAAAAATAAAAAATTTCAGCGCCCAGCTCCCAGCTCCCAGCTATCTGACACGGGACAGACTCACAATTTTCGATGATGATGGTTAGCGATATGGGCTACAGGGTCGATACATGTAATATGATCATCGTGTCCTGATTACCACGATCGCAAGAGTCATGTGAATGAATGTCGGATCTTATGTATATCAATATTATTATGGTAGGAGGTATCATAGGTATGTCATTAATCTACGATTATGTGACTTTTGAAATAAACAAAATAAAGCAAGGACTCCAGGGGTATATGACGCACATGAGCAGAACGATTGCAGGGGATAAGAGATTATAGCAAGAAGAAAGAAAAGCAAACAACGAAAACAGATCCAGACCCTGCACTGACACCCAACTTCAACCATTGAACCAGAATTAACACCCTAAAAAAACCCTCTCAAAAAGATTGCTCATCCTGGAACCTGGAAGGTTTGGGATGTGGTAAGAACACAGGCCTCGGGATCGGCGATAAAAGCTTCATATTCTCCTTCTCTCTCCCCTTCTCTCTATCCAGACCATCCCTATTCCTCAAATTGTCTCTTTTCAGCCCCTCCCTGTCGAGTATAAATCTAGCGGTAGCAATGGAAGGGGAAGAAGACGCCGAGTTGGAAGACGAAGGCGATGGAGAGGGAGGAGAAGAAAGAGAAACACCACGGCGGAGATAGCCAAGACGTGAGTTTACATATCCACGATGAACTTGATCTGGAGTAGCCAGAACAGGAGGGGGAACCTGAACTTGAGGAGGGGACCCGGGAATAGAACTAAAAGTTCTCTGAATCCGCCAAACGGAAGTTGTCTTCATAATGGCGATCTCTGCAGGACTGACTTCCATCATCGGGATGGTCTTCTCTCCATCCAAACCAAAAGCACCTTGGACAGGCGAAAGTTTAGGATCATTCCACAACATCTCAGCCCGTGTCAAAGGGCTCATAGAAACAGCCGCAAGAGCACCCTGAATGTCAGGAGGACTCGCACCAGAGCTAGCATCGGAGTTACGAGCTGGAGTCTCAACAAACTGGATATCGTTGGAATCAAACTGCAATTCCGCAGTAGAAGGTTCAGGTTTAATCGGTGTGACAGGGGTCATTGGAGTTATAGGCGTCAAAGGTGTGATAGGCGTCGTAGGGAAAGTAGTAGGCGAACATGAGCTGTTGTTACCCCAGGAAAAAGTAGCGTTGGTGTTTAAATTAGACGTCGTCGAGTTGGATGACGCCGAGTTGCAGTTTGGATAATTCGCGAAGAAAGCGAATTGTGCAGGAGAGAATTTGGATCGTGGAGATGGAGAATCCTGTGGGCTTGATTCTTCTCTAGTTTCCGATAACCCTTTGGATTGACCAACTCCGTGTTCTGGTGTGATCATAGGTTGAAGTTCGAAATACGTCTCCCGGCCCTTCTGGTTCTGCATCAGATTGAGGGACAGGATCTGCGTAAGCGCTCTCAGACGTGTCCTCTTCTGTTTAACTTGGTGGGGAGGAGAAGGCGTGATTGGCAGTGGGAGAGGCAAAGGTAGAGGTAGAGGCATAGGTAAATGGGTTTGGAGGCATCTCTCGGTGGTGTGGGCAAGTGGTAGAGCACCCATGGAAGGACAATCGGAGCCTTCGGAAGATTCTAGATCTTGTTCGTGTTTATGATCGCTAGTGCTTCCAAGGCTGCGGTCACTGCAGGTGCTATGAGGACTGCCAGAGATGATAGAGGCTTGTGATTCGTTAGGATGTGAATCGTGCTAGAAAAAAGGCAAGAACGTTCAGAATTGTTGATAGTCGAAACCTTTTGTATAAGTGCGTTACCTGTGACTTTGAACTCGTATAAAGTTGTATTCCCAACCCTTTCAAACCCGACCGTTTTCCGTCGCTCCAAGGATTGATTGAGCCAACTTTCCTATCCTGATCCTGATAGTCGTCGACTTTCTCTCCAACGTCCCGATCCTTAGCCGGTTGACTATCACCCACCTCTCTAACAGGGTCTTCCAATGTCTGCCAGCCACCCTTAACCACACCTGCATCTGCACTTGCACCCACGCTCATCTCAGGCTTCGATCTAGCCCTCAACCCAGCCGTATGATAACATGAATAGATCATATACGAAATCACAGTCACCACAGCCAGAATCACAAATGCTAAAGCCAGATAGGCCCATACACTGAGATGATTGGGCGGTGTCGGATAAAGGCGGTCACGGTGTCGTACTGGTGCTCCTTCCCCGACGTTGGAAGGGGGGGACGCCGGGTCGGGTCCCGGGCCTGGGCCTATATCGCCTGAGTGATAGAAAGAGATAGGGGCGGACAACTGGCGGGCATGGAGGTTCTTAGAGACAGCGGAATGTAATTTGTGCCTCATGCTGCTAGATAGCTTGTGGATTTTGCTATGAGCATTGAGGAGGCGAAGATAAAGACGAGAGAGCCTGGGATGGAGCCTGAAAGCAGAATTTGTGATAAAGGGCGCCATGAGGAACTTGAGAAGGAGGTGGTCAAGAACGAAGAGACGGAATGCATATTGGCCTGGTAATAGAAACTAAGCAGGACAGACGGCTGACAATACTAGTTTGGATCAAGTCCAAGTTGGACCCGTGTTTGCATCGTATGGATGCGGTGAAAGCTCTCGAGTCTCCACCAAAATGAAATGAGCTTGATCATTGACGAAATTAAAATAATAAGTATCTGCAGGAATGAATGCTTGTGTTGTTTTAGAACTGCGGAATATACTTACAATTGTACATATGCCCTGGGTATACAGCTTGAACGTCGGGGACCAGTATACAGGCTGGCTGACATTCCAATGATAATCATAGTGAAGAAAAAGCGGGGTATCCGAGGTGAACCCTTGTACGTGAAAAGTTTAGGTGAAGACGGGAGTATAAACTTGAGGTAAACCATGGACCCATGAAAAGGATCCATATCGCAAAACGCCGCCTTTTTAAAAGTCCAGAATTTTCTCCTTCCCCCCCTCTATATTCCATGGCCCTGCATCACTCATCGAACATCCCCCAACACATTCACACTCGCCACCAAACTGTTTGGGTAAATTCTCCTTTGGAATTTGTTTCAACAACACTTCTTTATACCCCCCTCCCACAATCTGGATCTTCGCCGCCGTTATTTCATCTAACCATGGTCTAATAATGGCCCAAACTGCTGAGAAAGCCCATGAAGCATTGATGATATAGAATTTTCCCATCGTTTCTGGGTATCTGTCCTGTCCGGTGGAAGCAGCGGCAAAGACGTAGTCTTTGACACGGTAGAAATTGGAGAGGGAGACGCCCCCCAGGTCGAGGATGGTACAAAATGTTTCCACTGGATGGCCAATAGATATAGCGCATGCTGGAAGACGCTCTGTGAGCGATCTTTCGTATTCAAAGACTAGACGTTGGAGTTGACGTTCGGTTGTAGTAGCCGCGTTAAGGGCTCTCATATTGAGGTTTCCGATGCATTCAATGTAGAGCGGACGGCCTTCCTGAATAATTGAGTGAAAAGTTAGTTGATATTCAGGCAATGGGCAGTGGGGGCAAACAAGGCGTACTTTATCCGTTTTATGATAATATTGAGGGTAATATTTATCGACTTCTTCTTTCTCCGTGAACTCAAAGTTTCTGTTGTGTTTCCATCAAACGGCTGATTCTCACAGAAAGGCGAAATAGAAAACGAACTTTACGATCTCATCGACCTTAAAGTCTTTTCTCCACTTTTCTGCACTGAGCAGCATTTCCTTCGTCTTGATCAGATCGAACTTACGCGCACGTGAGAATCTGGAGTGTTATACACATTTGGACGTCGGATAAAGGGTGCAGAGTGCAGAATATATATTGGCGTCCCATTGGATCGAGCATTGTACCGATGAGAAGGCAGGACCCGTGGAAATGAATGACAGAAAAAAAGAGGCACACGACCGTCACAACTGAGAAACAAAGATAGGGATGAAGGTTGGGCTCACCTCAAAAGCATCGCGTCGTCCATTCTCTCCTCCACGAAATGACCTTCGTCTTTCAGCTCCTCCCTTAGTTTATCTAGGGTATGTAGCTGCACGTCTGTTAGGTTTCCCAGATGTCCTGGGAGGGGATGGTAGTCGGGATCCGTTACAGGTATAGGGCAAACACTGTCGTTGGTAGCTTGGGGAGATGCCATAGAGATGATGGTCATGATTTTTTGGAGCGAAAGACGGTCATTCTATTATTAGCCGAGGTGCAAACTGCGTAAGTACGTGCGATGACATTATACATTCTTTGAAAGAGAAGACTATACGGCAACATGGCCGAGTGGTCTAAGGCGCCAGAATCAGGACTTATATGGTCAATCTGGTCCGAAAGGGCGAGGGTTCGAATCCCTCTGTTGTCATTTGGGTTCGCTTGATGCTTTTGTTAATTTTAACTACACATACATATATATACACACGACTTCGATAATCCCTTCCTCCTATATCAAATGAACGGCTCAGTACTAACAACTCCTCCCCTCATGGCTTCCCTAATGTCAACTTCAAACATTATCATCATGGATTCAATAGGATGCCAGTTGTGAGAAACTGGATAAAGATGCAAGAGATGAAAGGCTTTTTGAGAGCTGGTGGCCAGAAGCTAAGCTGCTGAGAGCGACGGGTAACTAAGATTCAGCTCTGGTCAAGGAAGACGAACAAAAATTCAGCAAGGATTTGTGGCGGTACGGTTTGAGTATATATAACTGGACTCGCGACGAAGGTGCTGTATATTCTTATAGATTTTTTTTCTCTGGCGGAAAATTTTCCGGTCTCTTGGAAATTTGTTGGTACTCACATGAAATTGTAACTTGAACTAGATTCCTAGGTACCACATATAGCATTTTTCCGCACCCTCGATCGTATTTTCATCTTTTCATCAAGAGTACTGACGCGGACTTCTCAATAAAAAGGGAGCAAACACAAACACCACCAGAAAAGGATCAAGTAAGAAAAACCACGAAACCATCGTCAGATGAGATTAAGAAACAACATGTGTTCAATTATTACAAGAAGAGGAGCAAAAAGGCGAAACATGAACGATCCCAGCAAGCGCCCACTCTCTCCCTTCCACGATCCAAGTTTTTTCTCTTTCCTCTTCAGACCTCCCTTCGCGAAATTATTCTTACGTTAAAATTTGTCTAGAAGCATTCTATAATAATAACGTCAGAAACGAGTGTTCAAAACACAAGATAATGAGATACTTACTGCGGTGAACGATACCAGGGCCAGATTCGTCGTACTCCTGCTTGGAGCACCAAAGGTTTTGGAAGGTGCTAAGAGAAGCCAAAATAGATCCACCAATCCACACAGAGTACTTTCGCTCAGGAGGAGCAACGATCTTGACCTGAAAAGAGAAAGAAAAAATGTATCAAGGGCCATGCGTAGGAATATGAAACAAATAACAAACTTTTATGCTTGAAGGTGACAAAGAAGTCAGTTCCTTCTGCATACGATCGGAGATACCAGGGAACATGGTCGTTCCTCCCGACAGGACAACATTTCCGTAGAGATCACGACGGATATCGAGATCGCACTTGAAGATCGAGTTGTAGCTGTGATGAGTGGGTCCTTCAACGATCATGTCTTTACTTTGATAAAATTGTTTTCCTTACGTGGTCTCGTGGATACCTTGAGCTTCAAGTCCAAGCATGTTGGGTTGGAAGAGGGCCTCGGGTGCTCGGAATCTGACAGCGATGGCATCATATTACTAAGCACGTGATCACAAAGTTGTGAACATACCGCTCGTTGCTGATAGTGATGACCTGTCCGTCAGGCAGCTCGTAGCTCTTCTCAAGAGAAGAAGATTGAGCGGCGGTCTGGAGTTCCTGCTCAAAGTCCAGAGCGACATAGCAGAGCTTCTCCTTGATGTCTCTGACGATTTCACGCTCAGCGGAGGTGGTGAAGGGATACCCACGCTCCGTCAAATTCTTGATCAGGTATTCGGTCAAATCACGACCAGCAAGATCAAGACGAAGGATGGCGTGGGGAAGGGCGAAACCTTCGTAGATGGGGACGGTGTGGGTGACACCATCTCCGGAATCCAAAACTATACCTGTTGTTCGACCTGAGGCATACAAAGAGAGGACGGCCTGGATGGCAACGTAGAAGGCGGGGGCATTAAAAGTCTCAAACATGATTTGAGTCATCTTTTCACGATTGGCCTTGGGATTCAGTGGGGCCTCTGTCAAAAGGACGGGATGCTCCTCTGGCGCAACACGGAGCTCATTGTAGAAAGTGTGATGCCAAATCTTCTCCATGTCATCCCAGTTAGTAACCACACCGTGTTCGATAGGGTACTTCAAGGCCAAGATACCACGCTTTGATTGGGCTTCATCACTATTATCATGATTGAGGTGGTTGATTGCTAGACAATCTAGGGTGTCTTACCCAACATAAGAGTCCTTTTGACCCATACCGACCATCACACCCTGGTGACGGGGACGACCAACAATAGAACTAATAACAAATGGTTAGATCTTTCTCTAGACCACGTAGAGAGCTGTGGAGTGTGGAGTGACTTACGGGAAAACGGCACGGGGAGCATCGTCGCCTGCAGGCACGTCAGTGACCTCTCCAAACGTTAGAACTCAACGAAAGGTAGCTACCAGCAACTATAGATAGGACCTGATGAGTTTGAAGAACGATGAGACACCAAGAAAAGACGCACAGCCAGCCTTGCACATGCCAGAACCGTTATCAATAACCTAGAAGCCCAATGAGTTCAAGTTGGACTCTAGTAAGAACAAGTGTCTACGTACGAGGGCTGCTACTTCCTCCTCCATGATGATTATTCGTTAAAAAAAGTGAAAGTAAGTTGAGATGCGATAAGTGAGCTGTCATCATTTTAGTATTTATAAGTATCGTGGTTGCGCAGCAGATGACAATGAGTGATAATTAATATCTGGAACTGCGAGCTGCGGATATGGGGACAGTACCTTTGATGAGCTCCGGAGTATGCAAACTGAGATGGTAATGGGTGAAGGGCGAGGTGAACTTTAACTCTTGAATTTACCTTATCCGATTACATGAGGGCAGGCTTAGGTGCATTGCCTTTTATAGTCATGTGTGGCTGAGGCTGTGTCGTAATTGGGCTCACCGCACGAATCTCGATGTGGTTCACCACATATCCGCCAAATGTGTGAGAGGGAGGCGGGCTCTCCAGCTTTGAACATAGGACTCTCCCTTGCAACCTTTTTTATATATTATACAATCCTGCAAACGGATATACAGTACATGTTCAATTACTGCCTGAGTCCGTGGATCCATAATACAAGTATAAACCCGAAATTCAGTCATGACGCTGAAAAAATAAATCAAACAATTGAGTTATGGACTCATGCATTGTCAATAGGCGCCGTTACTGCCGTTAAATTATACAAGCCTCTCAATCGAATGTTTTATATCCTCCATTACCTAGCCTGCAACATCGAGGCCGAGGTGAAAGTCAATCTGAGGTGGCAAGTACAATTGGAGCAATTGCGACGCAACTATGACTTGTTAGTGTTATAAAGCCTTGAGTTTTTTTAACATCCTTTTTCGTTACTTAGTCTTTAGATCCTAGTTTCTAAAAAAAATCAGTGTTCCCATTCAGTGCGCGATGGGTGATGTGACTCATCAAGGATAAATATTCATGAAAAGGCAGACTTGCAGTGCGATTTATGACATAGAGGTCAATAGGTACCACAGCCAAGGAGACTTGAAGGAAACCAAGCCTTACAGAACAGAATTATTTTGACCTGGTCCGCTTAAGAAGCTTAGCAAACCCCCTTCAATAGGAGTAGGAGAGTGCCCTGGATAAGGTTCAATTTACAATTTGGCTCTCTTGGATTGAAAAAGGAGAAACTAATGTGGTACAGTCGACACCTTCATAACCCATACTCATCCGTGGACGGTCCAGAGTATGGGTTTTCGGGGGTTATGGGTTTGCGGAGGAAGGCTAAAAATAGCATTCAAAAAATCGCAAAAAAATCAGAAAAAATCAGAAAAAATCAGAAAAAAGTTCTAGCATGCGTATTCATATATTCATACTCAATGTATACATATACTACTCTGAACAATAAAATTTATTTCCTCTGAAAAAACTCAGTTAAATGAGTATCTTTCATGCCTCTAGTCTCATCAAGGCGGAGTGGCCTATTGAAGGCTCCCAACAATGCTTCCATCTTGCATACAATAGGCTCGTTCATGTCCTCTGTGTATCGAGTGATAGTTGATGCTGCCTTGAGGACATCACATCAAGTCAGACGAGGTTGTTCGTCAACTGTGTTTGCTTCATGGTCCAACCACTCCTCTTCAGCTGGTGAAATAGTCTCCCTTCAAAGTAATTTTGCATTTAATTCATCCTTGCAAGCCTTGATTTGCTTCGAAATTTTTGCAAGACCTTTCTTAAGAGAATTGATAGGTTTTGGAGCCATGGTAGAGGTATTTTGACAGCAAATGCCACTAAATTGTTGCTTTCAAGCCCCTGAGTGATGCAGACTGTGATCCGCAACCAGTAAATTAAATAACTTCGTCAAATAGTCCGGGGGCTGCGGCTAATATAGTCCCAAAACTATGGGTTTTTCTAGAAAAAGGGTATGGGTTATTGGTTATTGAGGACTTATGGGTTATGGTATGCAAATCCCCGCCCACCGAGTTGGTGGACCAAAAAATATATGGGATTTCGGGGTTTATGGGTTATCAAAGTCATGGGTTATGAGGGTGTC
>Ga0193743_1002520_pt1 | contig 12869 bp, 16 predicted proteins | sample L2c2metaG_FD_143038 | JGI IMG/M metagenome (GOLD analysis project Ga0193743, IMG submission 143038) | Soil microbial communities from a riparian zone of the East river system, Colorado, United States - L2c2 | ecosystem: Environmental > Terrestrial > Soil > Riparian zone | place: USA: East River... | reverse complement strand
ACTTCTTCCTGGATCGTAGCTAATTGACCTTCGATGTCTTTGATGTAGCTTATTTGGTGCTTTTTCGCTGATGGAACATGCTCAAATTGGCCGATAACGGTAAGGAGACGGGTGTGGTAGGCAGCGTTGGCGATAATCGCTTCTTCAGCTTCTGACATGCGCAGCGACAGGGGGAATGAGAGGAATAGGAGTGAAACTGCACAATATGATGTGTCATGTGCATTGTAAGAAACAGTGCACAGCACCTCGTCAACAGAGGTTCGAAATAGTACACAGCCAGGAAAACAAATTTGTATTCTAACCAATTTTACAGTGGGTTTAATAAGAAACGGTGCATACCTGTTCAACTAATCTGTCAGGTTGCTTAGCCCGACACATCCAAGGCTTGGTGTATCGGCGTCTTCTCACAGCACCCAAGTTACGATACTATTTGCAAAGAAACTAAACTGATACCCATAAATTGATTGTAAAAAAAACTATGAAAACCGTAGAAAATCACTGGTAAAGTACAAAAGATGAAACACACACTGGCCAAACTACTGTGATACAGGAGGGAAAAAAAGAAAAAACAAAGAAAACAAAGAAAACAAAAAAAGAAACAAAAAAAAAATACAGCGAAAGAAAAAGAACGAATGTTGCAATTACTATAAATCAGTATAGATCACCGCCTTCGACTCATTGCGAAAGATCCTTCATATCCTGGAATAAGAGCAGGGCTGAGAGTATCTCTCCAGTGTCCGGCAAAATTTCCAATTGTGTTACCAACCAGGTAGCCGCGATACAGCCATTTCCCCCTATCGCCATGTGTCTACCATATGAGGAGGGGTCAACTCAGGTTTCACTAGACGAATGACGACTGCAGAAACATACATAGTCCTTGGAAAGGCTGATGAGTCCATCACAAGGTCGAACTCGTCCGACAAGATTGAATTGGCCCCAGGCCGAATGTCCCTTAGAACAGATATGAGAATTGGGCGATTCAAGTCATAAAAAAACTTCTACCCACCTCTCCAGTGATGATTATGTCTTGGACATAAGGCGTAGCGTTACCGTCATGTTTCTGCACCTCGATGGAAGATGACCTCTGATAGCGAAGCACTCGTTTACGACCCGGTTCCTGGACAGATAGACCATCCCGATATTCCTTGAGTTGTGTTCCAGTCGGAAAATGAGAATGTAATGGGTCTCCAGGACTTAGAGGATTAACAGAGTCAGCGTCCAAGTCGGTGCCGGAATCAGAGCCAGAACCGTCAGTAGCGACGAGATGATGTTCGCGTAGTTTCCACGTTTGTTGATGTCGACCCACACTACTGCTCTGGACGATGACGTTGGGTGGGGCCCCAGCAAGCAAGGCAGCGTATACCGCGAAGTCGGTGTACTAAAAAATAAATATTAGAAAAAAGTATTCCAGAATGAAATAGGCATGCGACATACTGTGAAGAAACCTTCCCAAATACCTTCCATACTATTATGAAAGGTAAACATGAGAAAAAAAAATCTCGTAAGAAAGGAGTAATATGACTACCTTCCTGGCCTGAAACATTTACTGACATTCGATTTAGGCGAAATGACAGTTAAACATCTTTCCCATTGACAATTCCATTCCTGGAAATGCTTTTGAGAAATGTTTGAGTTGGATGGAGGGAGGGGTATACGCCGGGCCGTGTCGAGCAAGGCACAGAATGAAAGGATAGCTGGCGTTGCCAAAGGGGGAGTATTGAAGTCAATGGATTTTGAGTAAAGCAACCCATGTTCTGAAGGTGGCAGCGGCATAGTTGATTGGGGTACGAAATGTACCCATGACGTCGTGGTCAAGGAATACTAAATGGACAAATGAAATGGACGGAAGGACTTTGAGATAGAAGGCGATATACACACCTTATGTGCACACAACGCTAATATCTTTAGGATATTAAAGGGTGATTCCGGATCCTTGTTATTGTTATCATTGGTATAGTCATCTTCAGATTAAAATAAATAAATGTCTATGGCGAGATCCAGTTGAAAAAAAAAAAAAACTTACCAGTGTCCAGCAAGAACCAGAACAACCACATACCCAACGCAGTTTCCGGACGATTAGGAGGCCAATTTCCTGTTCTGACAGAATAAATGGCAAGAGATGCACCTCCAGCATCAAACCAGAACTCCCGGATCCAAGCCTTCATCCGAGCATACTCCAGCAGCTGAGCCTCATTCTTCCCATCATTCTCCAGCATAAGAATATACGAGGTGAACAAGACATCATGAACACTCAGTTTATGATTATCTTCGTCTGCATGTCGAGCACGGGTGGTAGAGTCGATTCGAGCACGAAGTCGTTTAAGGACAACACATCTCCTCTTCAACTCTTCAGCAAAGGCTTGTGACGCTAATCTGTCTTTGCCAAGACGAGCCAAGGGTGCCGCCATATCGAATTTATAACTGAAAATCCGTGCATAAAGGTAATGATTGTTATTGATCGATAAGCAGGAGTTTATTTGTCGATTGGTCAATAGAAGCGGTAGCAATGATGAAGGCGGACCGAGGAAGGTACCGATTGCAGCAAAGTATGCAATATGCTCGATTATTTCCTGGGGTATTGTCAGTAATGCGCTCATCCCGAGCTGGACAGTCAGCCTGGACTGGGGTGAGACGTGTCAAAAAGTTCAAGATAATACCCCTTTCTAACTCGGCTTTTAGTCTTGTCACCGGCTATCGGTTTCCTGGCTAACCGAATTTATGTAATGCTAATTGTACAACAACAACCAAAAAAAGTACTGTAGATCCAGAGCATACCAGCAGCTCGAAAGTCAAAATCAAAAATCTAGCAGAGTTGTGAGGGTTGGGAACCCTTGTTCAAGCTGAAAACCCCTTCCCAGGATGACGATTCAGCACCTTGGGTGGAACCTTTCATCCTTCCAACAAAATTTTGAGAAGACGTCACTGAAAGAACGATGTCAATAGCTAGTACTACGGGATTATAGTGTAAAATGGCGCTCATACCATAACCTCTAAGCATCTGTCGGTCGGTCTCGGTTTCCAAACCCCACTGCTAAAGAAAACGGCATCAGCATCATTCCGACAACAACTGAGGAAAAGTGCTTGGAGGAGTTGAAGACAGTGACAAGCTAACGCACATGTGAAGTCTTGCCAAGAATGATGAGCCCGTCAGCCAAGCGGACGCGCCCAAGGATCTTGCTGCTTGCTCCCCAAGCAGCCGAGTATTGATCATCAGTCTGTTTAAATTACATCAAGTCCCAGAGCGGATCCAACATTTCAAAATCGGACAGACCTTGCCAGTGATGATAATGTCGACTAGCTGCCGTTGATCTTGATTGAAACCTTGCCCATGACGGAACGTCTCGTAATGGGTGTGAAACGTTCCATTTGAATCAGAAAAATCGACACCGCCCTATATTTCATCAAAAAATAGGGTGTGTTAGCAAAGATATTGCTGTCAATGATCGACAGGAAACGCCGACCTGGGTTTCTGTAGCTTGCAAATCTTCTGGCAACCACGCATTTTTCATGCCATTTGCTGAGTCATCTTGTGGTACGATCGCCTTTGGATCGTAACAGTAATGCTCCTCAAAAATGAAATAGAGAGGCTTCCTAGCCTGGACAGAGCTCGCCTCAGGAGGTTTAAAGTCCAACCTCCAATCTGCGTACTCTTCCAATGATGGTAGCTAGAATTTGCCTATAAGTATCAATTCCGACGTAAAAAGGAAGGAACCACACAATATTAGAGCCCTGCCATGGTCCATTCAGCGTACCCAGTTTATAGGAGGTTTGACAGAGCACCGAGCCTTCGGATGAAGCTGCCAAATCGGAAGTCGGAATCCCAATGTCAATCGCGGGGAAGTTAGCAAAGTGGGTGCGACAGTGATTGAAAAAGTGTTGGATATCTTCAACGCAAGGCCCCTCCCGTCCAAGGAGGTTGGCTTCAGAACGAGTCTTGCACTTCAAATGAGGAGGAATCATGATGGTAATCTGTTCTTTCCTTGTAAAGTATAACAGCGACGCGAAAAGGGCGCCTGATGGAATCCATGCTTTTTTTTTGACCGTTCCAAAGTATTCGACTTCGCGTGGCGCCAAAGATGAAATAAGCGACTCGTGAGGGGCGCAGGTAGGATCGAAGAGATCCTCTGGCATGCAAAAGATTGAATACTACAATGAGGAATTTAGTTACTGTCAAGGTAAAGACTGTAAGAAACGTACACGAGAAGCACCGAAAACAATGGGTTCGAGAAGACGTATCATTTCTTGTCTCGTGTGGGGATCCTCACGGCTGATGGAATCTTTTCACAATACATCAGACGGCATGGCTAATAAGAGTGCGCGCCATACTCACTATCTGAAGCCAAATTCCAAGCGAGTGCCAAGGCTAAGGAGTTTCGTTCCGTCAGCACGGGCCAACCATTGTTTTCAGCTGAACCGTCGTAGAGGTGGTTTAGCAAATACGAATCAAGAAAAGCTGGGAAGCCAGCCCTGACGAGCTGCTGAACATTTTTACGGCTCGTATCTTGGTCCTCGACCATAAGGTAGGCGATCCAGAATGCCTCAGTCAGCGAATGGTCACTGAAGGACGTTTTGGAAATCTGAAGGGCAGAAAATCGCCGAGATAGCTCTAAGGCAGTATTTTCCCGGGCCATTGGCTGGCCGAGACGACACTGAGGAGCAAGAGCATCGAATTGCTGACCAAATACCGAACAGTGTAGTTCGCTAGCATTTTGCGGGGAGAGGTAGCTTTTGAACGTCTTGCAAGTCAGCAAGAGACTGTGCAGCTCCTTAGGTGGTCCAAGAGGCGCGCCATGAATAGCGTAGAAAGCAATTCTCTGCAAAATTTCTTGGGGTATTTCGAGGACAGTTGAGAGAGCCATCGTGGTAAAGTGCAGGAAATATTGCTGAGGAGTTGCTGTTCCTCACCCATGATATAAGGCTTCCCTTGATAATCAAAGCGGCCTTGCTTGTGTACATCGTATATGGTTATGATCAACGGCATTCATTTATGAGGTGATATTCCCACGTACCAAAGCACAACGGAGTCCGAGCAGTTGCCGGCAGCACCATTATTTGGAACTTCAACACACGATCTTAGCATGTTCCGTTGTCCATTCTTCAGAATTTGAACTCGATGCCATTCGGTCGAAGACTTCTTTGCCGAGGTGAAAGGTTTGAATACGTACCGCGCCAATCAGCAGGAACTTCCAGGTTCGATGTCCTCCGGACCCTGCTATTATAATGATCTAGATCAATAACGTTCTCCAAAAATAATGAACCCAAAATCGCGGCAAGATCGTGAGTGGTCATGCGTGTTCGACAAATGAAACTGGAGAAAAAAAAAGTTTATCATTAGTTTTGTGAAAAGCAGATGATCACAAAACCATGATCTTTATCACAACATGAGGGGGAAGTGAGATATAAAAATAAAAATCAAGGTCGTGTGGATGGCTGAGACGTAACATCTGATAACTCATGCTTAGAAAACATTGCAATTCTGAACTTATGACAGTGTTTGAAAAATTTAAAGCCTCACATGAGTCGGCAACTTGCCTGGCGGTACTCAAGCCATTGAAGCCTGAGTAAAAATTTGCCACAATAAATATGACGTTCTCGAAACGCCGTTCGGAGGCAATGACGGAAAGAGAACCTATTGGTTAGGCCCTATTTTTATAACAAAGCGGCGGAATTGGAACGCTTTCTTTGTTGACGGCATACTTATGGCCATCACGTATAGTAGTCCAAAGCTTGCCTAGACAGAATAGGAAGACAAAGAGGACGATTACACGTTCAGAAAGAAAACCGATCAAAGCTGGGCCTAGAATCTTAAGCGGACAATTGCGAAAGTGAGCAATCATTCTAATCAACGGCTTCATACACACACGCACAAAGGAATTTCGGGGAATTCATTTCTTCTTTTTCACCCATCATCTGTCGCGCATACTTTCCTAGATCCTCCAGACAGCGCATTCTTCCACTAGAGGTAGGAACTCATATCAAGAAATCGAGAAGCCGCGCAGTAGCACTAAGGCGGTCGAACGCTATTCGGAAATCCAGGTTATAGATTCATAGACACGCAAGGTTTGATCCCAGCTGGTCGACTGCTGGTGGCGTTGAGAACAGTATCCTGAGGGAATGAGGCATGCTCCAGGTGAAAACTTGAGGACAAGGCGTCTTCGCTGGCGTGAGCTCATTTAGGAACGCTGAGTTGAGGTTTTAACCGGCGACGCCGTCGGCAACGAAATTATACAATATATACTCAGCCTCGAGCCTTAGGGTCCCGCGTTGCAATATACCTTACCATGCTGATTTCAAGCGCTGCAATGGCCCTTGTTAAATTGCTAGCAATCGCCCACTGAACCCTGATTGTAGTGTCACTTTGGGTTCTTCACGTATTTCGAGCATGTCTGCTGTCTGGACCTTTCTTGATTGAGTAAAAGGAACGTTCTTATAATACATAAATAAGATCAACAATAAAGGTAGGCTTGTCCTTTTCTTTGACAATATAACACATGAAATAGTTGCATTGCGTAAGTATAAGTAAATATATCCATCGTCCGTGAGTACCAAATGGGTCGTACTGCCTGGGGATCGATAAAGAATGAAGTCAGTAAGCAATTAGATAAACTTTAATTCCCCAACAAAGACCAAGGTTGAATATACCTTGTCAAAATTCAAGTTGCGGGTTCCGGCCCTTGCACGTCCTCTAAAATCACATTCTCCACCTCCATTCTCTTCGTTAGAACCCTCTGACTCGGAGTTGCAATCTGTCCCATCTTAACCAAACGATTTCTGTACAGAAACCTTGCGGTTGTAATTTCTGCTCCCATCGGGAGTGAAAAGGGTAATGATAATTACTAGGTAAGATGAGATACGATGGGCTGCCTTGACAGAACCAGGAGGCAACGTGGAGTAGATAACGATTCCTCGATAGGGACTTCCTTTGCGGCAGAAAAACGATATGATTATGACGTTCAGGGACAAAATCGCACAGGAGCCAGAGGGGAGTATCTCAGCGTGTCAGAGGCATGTTTCGATAATAAATCATGTCGAACAATTGATGAATGTCGTCTCAGATCGGCCGGACCATTCGCAATGAGCGCAGACTGATAATTGATTCTGAACAAAAGGTTAGGCAGAGAAAATCCCTCAGAAGTTGAAAATTTGAAATGAACAACAGCTTCGGTGTTGCAGATAATAAAATCCTGGTGTTGGTGACGTCAATGCATGAGTCTAACTGAAAGACGATAGGCTCTAAATTGCTGCCTGCATAGGGAAAAAAGATAGTAAAGAGTTTCTTTGATAGCTGCCAGCGTTACCTTTTTATTGATACACGTAAATAGGCGCGCACCTGACCCTTCGAGTTGAAAGTTGGTATATATCCTGGAAATTAATTGATCATAGATGGATTGTAATCATATGGCATTGCCTCTCCGATATTCGATGCGCCTTACGCATGTAAAATTCCGATACGGACATCAGACAGACTACCTGCTACTAGCCAGGTACCCGGGAATCTAAGTAAAGAAGTCAATAATTACAGCCCCCAAGATGGATGGATGAATGAAAAGCATGCGTTCAATTTTTTTTTGGATTTCATCAGTGAGTTTGAAAGAGATAAAGTTGCGTTGGAGTACAAGAGCAAAAATCAAAGAAAGCTGAATTCTCTGGCGAGCTGCGGAGCCGACTGGAAATTTATATATTTTGAATAACAATATGGTCAATTATGCATAATAAAAGGTAAAGAGGCAAAAGAGCTTGGATTATGGATACTCGGAACGCCTGAGACACGTGGAATCGATGATCAGATTATTGAAGACCGGCCCTGATGTTGATAATATTTTTGACTGCCTCCTTGGGAAATCAGAAAATAATCATTTTTTTTTTATCTTTGTCTTCATCTACATCAACCATATTGCCTTGATAATGTCCGTAGATCTTGCAAAACTCGAACAACACCTTGCTACCAGGTCTTATGTCGAAGGGTAAGTTTATTAGAATCATCAGAATCATCAGAATCATCCTTTTGCTGCGAACGGTAATTGCAGAATCATAACATTCATTTCATTATAGTACCGCGGAGAATAAACACTGATTTTCCCTTGAATCCTCAGATATACCCCTTCGCAAGCTGATGTGCTCGTTTTCAAAGCCATCTCTTCCCCACCTGGTGGCTCTGCCAATCCTCATGTAGCGAGGTGGTACACTCATATCAAGTCATATGCTGCGGAGCACGACTTTCTTGCTGGCTCCAGCACTGCAGGCGAGGCTTTCATTGGCAAGGCTGCTGAAGCTGCTGCTCCCGCTGCCGATGAGGAAGATGATGAGATCGATCTTTTCGGAGAAGACGAGGAAGAAGATGCCGAGGCTGAGAAAATCAAGGCTGAGCGTGTCGCAGCCTATAACGCGAAAAAGGCCAATAAGCCCAAGACTATCGCGAAGGTCAGTCACTTTTCTATCTATGAAAAGTCCTGGTATCACGATTATCTGATATCCGTCGCCTTTTTCATAGTCGGTTGTAACCATGGATGTCAAACCTTGGGACGATGAAACGGATATGGCGGCCCTCGAGAAGGCTGTCCGATCTATTGAACAGGATGGCCTTGTTTGGGGTGCTAGCAAACTCGTTGCGATAGGTTATGGAATCAAGAAACTGCAAATTACCCTTGTTGTCGGTGCGTAGTTTCCATCTGAGAATCCAAACTCCGCTGATGAAAGCAACAGAGGATGAGAAAGTTTCTACTGATGAGCTACAGGAAAAGATCGCTGATTTCGAAGACTATGTCCAGAGCACGGATATTGCGGCTATGCAGAGTACGTCATTTGGCTTGCCATTGTTGAACCCGGATTCACACCTTTTTTTTGTTGTTTTGTTTTGACAGAACTCTAAATCCAGACCATGGGGAGAGGTTTCAATAAACTTTTGTACAGGCCATAGATTCCGGTAAAGTACCTGTTTAAGATGTCAATTCACTGTTGTGCCTAGAACAAACTACGATGTGAAAACCTTTGTGTGAATGAGTTATGTCTGCGTCCATCTATAGCTAGGCGTCTACATCAACCATATCGACGAAGGACCAGTGTTGATCAGGAACGGGCTACTCGGCCTCGTGTTTTTAATCGAAGGGACTACTACCTCCTTCGGCGTTGAGCATGTATCCAATATCACCCGACCAATCGGAGATGAAAAGCTTCCCTCCTTTCCATAATCCAAAAAAAGTACGTGACTTTTTGTATCTGAATTAAGTCAGCGAATTGCCTTTTGTAGAATACTCAAAACAACGACGCGACCCGAGGCGATACCAGTAATTTGATTTCACGTTTCGCGGACACCAATCTATCGTTGGCTTATCCTGGAACGAGGTCCTTGCTTCACCGTAACGCGTCATGGCCCGACTCGTGTGGTCTGTAGACCAATTTAATTGCGCATGGATCTTTCATGTCGACGGGCGTTCAACGGGTTTATTTGATCATGATGCTTCATTTCAATTCTATTGTTGAACAACCCTTTTACTCCTTTATAGGATGCTCACGTGGTCTCCCTCTATCGACTGCTGAATTCAAGGATGGTTATGATAGATGCGGACAATTATTTTCCCTCAGCGTCAGCTTTTTGGGCAACATGCGGCGTTTTGACCAGATACAGTTTTTACTTTTTCTCATTTATAATTTCGTCGCAGGGACAATAGGAGATCAAGATCTCGGGACTGGAACTTTCTTCAAGAGTCCAGTACCGTGGGGTTGGCTATTCAAGTAAACCTTGAATGGGAAACGCGGAGAGCGAGAGCTGCGGGAATCACACCTAGGGCTGACAACATGTTGCTGTTGGGTGCCATTCCTTAGACTTAAAAACAGACTTATCAGGGCTGCAAGTACACCACTAAGAGCGATGTCTTCTCGCCTTGAAACTGTTCCTCGCGACATACTTCAACTCATCGCTTTTCTAAGCACATCTTCCTCGGTATTTGACGCCCCCATCGAAATTCAACGCTTGCTCTTGACTTCATCATATATCTATCAATCGCTCCATATTCACGCCGCGCCTCACGTATTTGCCCAGATATTCCACACAAAATTCGACACCGCCGCTCTCTTTCGGAGGTATAGCAGCTCTTTGACCCACTCCATCCTCGCCACGGAACTCTCGAACCGGTGTCGACTTCTCCAACGAGCTCGCCGTATGGATTTCTCTCTTGTTGGCTTGATGCAAGACCTTTCTGCAGCTCTATGGTTAATTGTGGAAAGCGATGGTTTAAACCAACTTCAGCTGTCTAATTCCAACTTCCCTGCCTTTATTTTGGGACTTGCTCATGATAAACTTCACGACTCACAGACGGCAGATTGCCGGACCGAGCAAACTCTTCGGCATGTCATCCTTCTGCTACTCTGCTTTGCCCTTCCCAGACGTACGCCACTTTTGATCGTGATATCTTGTCATTTTGTTTACCGACTTCAGGGGTTATTTTGGACATGTCGAAGGAGGAGAGAGACGAGCTTTATAGTTTGATCTACCCTTTTATATTTATGCCATCCAAGGTGAGATATTTTCCCAACGATCGTATATCATTCAGCTTTTTCACACTGGATACGTCTTCTAGAAGTCCAAATCACCGTTTTACACTGATCAGTCGTCCCCCGCTTGTCCCGCGTCGTTCAATGACTGCTCTTGCCCTGACCTAGGGAACTCTCTCTATCATGAATTACCAACCTTTTGCACGTATCTTGGACACCAGGTAATCCGTTTTCCAGACACTTGTTTTGCCGCCATCAACCTCGCCTTCGTTATCTACGAGACAAAGCCATTCAAAGTCCCTTATCATTTACCTGAAAATCGTGCTATCGCAAACGCTACTCAGCGCACAGGGCCCACGAAAGAGGATTACAAAGCCATGCTTTGTTATAAGACACCACTTTTTGCCGACTGTTTAGCAAGCACTGATGGACCTGGCTTTGATTTTTCTTCCGATCCTCGAAGGAGCATGAACCATGATCTCGAATTTGGAAATTTGTTGCAAACTTCGACATGCCTGGACACATTCGTTTACAGTCCTGGTACCATGACCGGGGTGTGGGAGGGCATCTACCGAGTAGGTTTGATAGTCTATCTCGTAGTTTCAATCACGTCATATTGTTTGACAGACAGTGGATATGCCGACTAGAAACATGAGGCGGTCCATCCCTATTGATCCAACAACGGAAAGGGGTTTCATACAAGCAATGCAATTCGATTTGACGGAATATATCTGTGTATCCTCTGAGGGGGAGGACAGCTCTCCCGATGACGACATTCACGCCTGTTCTTTCAACTTCTTCCACAAACAGGTGATTCTAAACGATCTTCCCATCCTTTCTTCCTATCTAAACTATATTTTATCTAGGCTGGGGGTCCTGAGATCGCCGTGGGAAGTCGTAGATATCAGAAGTATCCGGCGACTGCCAGTAATCCCCATTGTCCAGAATGCGTGATAATTGTGGGACAAGTTCGGAACATCCTTTCATCTTCACATATCACATTGGCTGACGTATCAATGTCTATAGACCTTGGACGATCACGATCAAGCATGGAGTGGTTATAGATTCACGGGAAGGATGCACAAAGATGGGTTACTCGTGCTCAAAAGGGAGGTCGTAAGTGATCACTTATATTCAAACGAAATAAGAAAGGTTTGACATCCCTTTCTAGAAGACGGCGGGGAGCACTGATGGAACTTGGCTCTTCGAGGGCCGCTTACACTTCGGATCAGTCATCCTTGGGAGGTGGCGGATAAGTCACTCTCTCGACAATTCCCTCGGCTGGAGGCATGGGATATTCAGTCTCGAGAAGGTGGTCGATAAATGAAGAAATATATCGGTTTCTTTACTGTACACCCATACTCCGCATAGATCGGCGTATATAATAACCGACAGTTCGGAATATCTTTCAGTCCAATATCATCATTGCATTCTTGACCGCTATGGAAGAAAAGGAATAAATTAGGCCAATCCTCCCGTTAATGTCGGCTTCATTCTCGTATTCAACGACCTTTTCAAACATTCGACGGCCTTGGACTTCGCTTTCTCAATGAATGCCTTTACAGTGTCGCTAAGCTCTCGTCGTTTGACTGATCTGCAGCCTGAGGTTGTCTTTCTTTTTGCATAGTGCCAAATTAAAAAATACATGCCTTTTGAGAAAGAAGAGACGTCTAGACGGTCAACTGACTCGGATTCGAGAAAGAATGTTATTAACGAAACGCCGTCTCCCCTGCCATCGTCTTGCTACTGAGTGATGGGTGATATGCATCGGAAATTTCCCGTGGGGACACTGCGCATTGAGGACTTGTTTAGTTAACGTTAACACTGAATGACAGCGGGGAACTCGAGGGAACGCACATGATGGGACAGTATTTTTGCTGCCGGCTTACCGATTGGTTGTGGATTGCGCCCAAATAGACGGTCAGATGGAAATAACACACACCAGATCCCGGCGGCCATCTGCGTCGTTGAGGGCACCATTACTTGTGTTTTAATTTAGACCAGGTGATTTCCGTGCTAGGGTGAGGCTTCTTTCACGTCTCCCAGTGGTGGGAACGTGAGTGGTTTTTTTTTTTCTCGTTGCGGCGTGATCCCAGGAATATCATTTGGTGAACCTGAGCAAGATGACAGTAAAGTTATGTCAGATGGATTAAAAATTTTGTTCGACTTGCCTGGTTGGGCCCGCAAAGACAAAAATGGGCCTTAAGGGTTGGAAGTGTCGTTCGCGTCGCATCGGCTTGGCGATGTTTTTCCACAGGCTAGGTGGATTGCTCCAACGACCTTGCAAAACTGCGGATTACGCAAAGCGGACGATAATCTTCGATAGGATAAGGGTTTGATATACTTGCAGCGAATCGAATCTGCGTGATCCAAGGGGG
>Ga0193743_1002519_pt1 | contig 12879 bp, 11 predicted proteins | sample L2c2metaG_FD_143038 | JGI IMG/M metagenome (GOLD analysis project Ga0193743, IMG submission 143038) | Soil microbial communities from a riparian zone of the East river system, Colorado, United States - L2c2 | ecosystem: Environmental > Terrestrial > Soil > Riparian zone | place: USA: East River... | reverse complement strand
ATCACGATCGGTCCCCGAGTCGGTGACGACTTTGTCGTGCTCAAGGGGTTGGACGCACATCAGTCTATCGTTACCTCGGCAAGCTTCCTTATCGACTCCGAAAGTCAGTTGCAAGCCGCGGCAGGCTCGTTTGCTCCGCCTCCTCCAGGTGCTGGGAGCAATGCGCCACCAGCGAATGCACCCGCTGCTGCACAAGCCAACATCGAGTTCAGCACAGATCCCAATCCACCTCAAAAGGGCAGTAACGTCTTTCGCGTGAAGCTCACAAATGCAGATGGAACTCCTACTACTGGAGCTGAAGTGACGGTCACGTTTTATATGGCTGCTATGCCGGCGATGGGCATGGCGGCAATGAACACGACCACCAGGCTCTCCGAAAAAGGGAACGGTCTATATGAAGGAAGCGGCTCACTCGGTTCAGGCGGCACCTGGCAAGTCACCATCTCCGTCCAGAAAAATGGCCAAATGATCGCAACGAAGCAATTGCGCGTGAACGCGACAGGAGGCATGTAATGCTTTCCAGGATTATTGAAGTCTGCGCTCGTAATCGCTTCCTTGTTTTTACAACGGTGTTGCTGCTCACGCTTGCCGGAATCTGGTCGTTGAAGCGAGTACCGTTGGACGCATTGCCGGACATCTCGGACGTGCAGGTTATCGTTCATACGGCCTGGGCGGGGCAGCCGCCAGATGTAATCGAAGATCAAGTTACCTATCCAATCGTTACCAGTCTCCTTGCCGCGCCGCATGTCAAAGCCGTGCGCGCGCAGACCATGCTCGGGGATTCCTATGTCTATGTCGTCTTTGAGGATGGCACGGATCTCTACTGGGCGCGATCGCGGGTCATCGAATACCTGCAACAGATCAGTGGACGTTTGCCAGAAAGCGTACATCCCGTCATCGGTCCCGATGCGACTGGTGCAGGCTGGGTCTATGAGTACGCCATCGTCGACAAGAGCGGCAAACACAGTCTTGCCGACCTGCGTAGCTTGCAGGACTGGCATCTGCGGTATGCTCTCGCAACTGTCCCCGGAGTGGCTGAAGTTGCGACGATCGGCGGCTATGTCCGTCAATACCAGGTACAGCTCGATCCCAACAAGCTGCTGGCTTATGGCATTCCGCTTTCTACTGTCATCGATAAAGTAAAGTCGAGCACGAACGAAGTCGGTGGCCGCGTTCTTGACCTGAGCGGAGCCGAGTACATGATTCGCGGCCTCGGCTATCTCCGCTCTCTGAATGATCTCGCTACGGTTGCAGTCGGCAGCAAGAACGGAACGCCGGTGCTGTTGCGTGATCTCGGAACGGTGAGCTTCGGCCCTGATATCCGTGAAGGGGTTGCAGAGTGGAACGGCGAGGGGGAAACCGTTGGCGGAATTATCGTCATGCGCCAGGGCATGAATGCGCTAAACGTCATCAATGGAGTGAAGCAAAAGATGCGCGAGATCGCACCCTCTCTGCCACCCGGCGTCCAAATCATGACAGGATATGACCGCTCCGATCTAATTGATGCCTCGATCAAAACGCTTCAGCGGGATTTGCTCGAAGAAGCCATCATCGTCAGCCTCGTCATTATCGTCTTCCTCTTCCACTTTCGTTCCGCACTCATCGCGATCCTCGCCTTGCCGATCGCGGTGCTAGTGTCTTTCATCCCGATGTATTGGCTGGGAGTCACCTCGAACATCATGTCTCTGGGAGGCATCGCGTTGGCGATTGGAGTGCTCGTCGATGCCTCTATTGTCATGGTCGAGAACGGCTACCGCCACCTTTCGGAACGGCAGGAAAACGATGCTAACCCAGTGTCGGAACCAGAGCGGCAGAAGATCCTTATCAACGCAGCTAAGCAGGTTGGCCCAGCACTCTTCTTTTCACTGCTCATCATCGTTGTTTCGTTCTTACCCGTCTTCCTGCTCGAAGCTCAGGAAGGACGCATGTTCCGCCCGCTGGCTTGGACCAAGACTCTGGCAGTCGGCTCTTCCTCCATCCTCGCCATCACGCTTGTACCAATTTTAATGGTAATGCTGATTCGAGGTCGCCTGCAGGCAGAGCGAAAGAATCCAATCTCGCGCATCACGCAGGCGATCTACCTGCCAATCTTGCGGTTTTGCCTACGCCACCGCTGGCTCACAATTGCAGTCAATCTGATCTTCCTGGTTGTCACGTTTCCGCTCGCATCGCGTTTGGGCAGCCAGTTCATGCCGCCTCTCTTTGAAGGCTCCACCTTATATATGCCTACTGCGCTCCCCGGCATCTCCATCGAACAGGCGAAGGTGCTCCTGCAGCAGCAGGATCGTATTCTTCGCAGCTTCCCCGAAGTGGCCAGTGTATTCGGCGCAGTTGGCAGATCAGACAGCGCAACCGACAACGCCCCTCTCGATATGTACGACACAACTGTAATGCTCAAACCAAGGGAGCAATGGCCCGCAGGGATGACCTACGAGAAACTTATTTTGGAAATGGATGAGAAGCTCCAGTTTCCCGGCCTGTCGAATACCTGGACGATGCCGGTCGAAAATCGCCTGGACATGGAATTGACAGGTATCAAGACACCGCTCGGCATGAAGGTGCAGGGACCGAATGTCGAAGGCATCCAGCAACTTGCTTCGCAGATCCAGAATGTTCTTTCTGAACTGCCGCAGGTGCGATCTGTTTTTTCCGAGAGGTTGCGCAGGGTTTCTACGTCAATGTCGATGTCAACCGGGAGGAGGCCGCCCGTTATGGGCTTACTATTGCAGATGTGCAAACCGCAGTATCATCTGGTATCGGCGGACAGAACATCGCGGAAAACATCGAGGGCCGCGAACGCTATCCGATCAATGTCCGCTATCAAAGAGATTTTCGCGACAATGTCGAGAAAATGCGTGGAGTGCTCATAGGCACTCCCTCGGGATCACAGATTCCGTTAGGGCAGGTGGCACGCATCTCCTTCACACATGGTCCTGCCATGATTCGGGACGAAGATGGTGCCCTTACAGGATACATTTACATCGATCTCAAGAATACGGACTATGGCGGCTTCGTCAGAAAAGCAGACAAGCTCCTTCATAACAAGCTGGCGCTACCGGCAAATTACACTTTCCAATGGTCGGGAGAGTATGAACTCGAACAACGCGCAAAGCAGCGGCTGCAACTCATTCTTCCAGTCGTCTTCTTTGTGATTTTCCTGTTGCTCTATCTGGTCTTTCATTCAGTAGCCGAGGCTCTCGTCCTTATCTTTCCCACCATCTATGCGATGAGTGGAGGATTGCTGCTCCAATGGCTCCTGCATTACAACTTCAGCGTCGCTGTGGCGGTTGGCTATATTGCGCTCTTTGGAATTGCAGTGGAAACTGGTGTCGTTATGGTGGTGTATCTCCATGAGGCGCTCGAACATAAGTTGCAAGGCGGAAAGCCCTTGACGAATGCCGATGTGGAGGAGGCGGCCATTGAAGGCGCCGTTCAGCGCTTACGGCCAAAGCTCATGACTGTATGCGCGGTCCTTGCCAGCCTTATTCCCATCCTCTGGGAATCCGGCATCGGCTCCGATGTCATGAAGCCGATTGCGGCACCCATCGTTGGCGGTATGATTACGTCGACCATTCACGTCCTTATCCTGGTGCCCGTCTTCTTCGTCATGATGAAAGAACGAGCGCTAAAACGTGGAACACTCGTTTCACGGGATAAGGACTCCACCGCAACCAACAACGGCTCAGTTGTTCAACCTTCTTCATAAGGAGATCACATATGCAAATCAAACTAATCACATCCGTTGCCGCGCTTGCGTTTTGCGCAGCAAGCCTCTTCGCGCAAGCAACACAAACTCTGACCGGAACAGTGAGCGACGCAATGTGTGGCGCACACCACATGATGAAAGACGCGACAGCCGCGCAATGCACGCGGGAATGCGTTAAGCAGGGTTCTGACTTCGCTCTTGTTAGTGGCGGCAAGGTGTACACGTTGCAAGGCGACAAGAGCCAGTTCGACAAGTTTGCCGGAGAGAATGTCGTTGTGAAGGGTAAGGTATCCGGCACGACAATTTCGGTGGATTCCATTGCCACGTCTAAGTCATAGAAGAAGAAAACGCATGCGGGCGTGTTTTTTTGAGCGAGCGCATCCGCATTTTGCGGCTCCAAAGCGAACGGTGCTACCATCAGAATTGACGCCGAAGTTCGGCTTTAGCGAAATGAAAGTAGTGGAACATGCCTAAGAAGCTCCTCTTCGTAACAGTGTTGTTGCTTCTCGTCAGCGTTCAGGCGCTAGCGGCAAGTTGCGATGTACGCTGCTCGCTGATGGGGACTTCGACCCACGGCCATGCTTGGCACGCTGATGAGCGGATGTCCCATTGCTCTGGCATGTCCATGGACAGTGAAAAAGGGGCCAGCCTTACTGCAAGCGATTCCTGTGCCGCTACCACCTGCGGGACGGAGCTGAAAGCGATCAACAATAGCGCCGATCAGAACGATGCAGACTCAAGCAAACTTCTGGTATCGGCTGTTGCTCTGTTGGTTGATCCTTTCGGAAGCAGTGGATCTAACAGAACTGCCGCCTTTGCGTCACTCAGCCGGATAAGCGACAGTAGACCGCTCGCTCAACGTCCCGGCTCCTCTCTCCGTATCTAGTCCAGTCCTTTCCTCCTCGAATCCTTGCGGGGTTTAGCGCGTGTTTTCACGCGCTGCCTTGCGGTCTGTTGACCCAATTGTCAAAACGAGGAAAGTTATGAGCGATCGCCGCACCTTCATTCAGAAGGCATTCGGTCTTGGCGCAGGCATGTTTGCTGCACCCAGAGTGTTTGCCGATTCGCAAAACGGGCCCTCTTCCCGCAGCCACTCCGCGCATGCGGGTCCAGCTTTCAACATGCCAGTCGTGACTGCCGACATCGGGGATCTGCCCTACACGATGGATGGCAACACAAAGGTCTTCCACCTGATCGCCGAGGTGGTGAAACAACAGATCAGTCCACTCAAGACGATTGACGCCTGGGGCTTCAACGGGAGCGCTCCAGGGCCCACGATTCAAGTGAATCAAGGCGACCGTGTGCGTGTGGTGTTCGAGAACCGTCTACCGGAGCCGACTTCCATCCACTGGCACGGATTTGAAGACACCATTCAGAACGACGGTCAGCCCGGCATCAGCCAGGAGCCGGTGAAACCAGGAGGGCGCTTTGTCTATGAGTTCAATATCCATCAGGCAGGCACTTACTTTTACCACTCGCACATGGCCATGCAGGAGATGGCCGGAATGCTTGGCGCCTTCATCATGCACCCCAAGGAGCACTACCGGCCGCATTGCGACAAGGACTTCCTGATTCATCTGCAGGAATATGCGGTGCTGCCGAACAACACCGTGCCCAACACGATGAACATGGAGTTCAACTGGCTGGTCTTCAATGGCAAAGCCGGTCCGGCAACAACGCCGCTCATCGTTCGGCTCGGGGATCGCGTCCGGATCCGTTTTGTGAATCTCGGGATGGATCACCATCCGATGCATCTGCACGGACATACCTTTTACACGACGGGAACCGAAGGCGGGAGGATTCCCGAAGCTGGCTGGTGGCCCGGTAATACTGTGCTCGTCGGAGTAGCTCAGGCGCGGGATGTCGAGTTCGTTGCGAACAATCCCGGCGACTGGATGGTCCATTGCCATCTGCCCCACCACATGATGAACCAGATGTCATCGAATGCCGGGAAGATGACCCGTACCGCAGGTCTGCCAGCTGGAGGAGACATGAATACAGGCATGGGCATGCTCAAAGGCACACCTGGCGCTCCCATGGGAGAAGACTACGGCCCGGCATTGGGGCGCGGTTTAGGGGGTGTCGGGAATGCTTCCGATACTTCGACAACGAACGGGCCGCTTTCGCAGAAGAAGGCTATGGATGCGATGCCCGGAATGCAGCATGACATGGGAAACATGCAGATGGGTCAAATGGCGCACGACGACATTGCGAAAAACGCGAATGATGTTCCGAACTTCCCGCAGGACGCCTACATGGAAGGGCCGATGATGGCGATGGACGAAATGGTCGATCGGCCAGAAAACTACGGTCTGCGCCCAGGATGGAGCGGATTCATGCAGGGGATGATGACCTTTGTACGTGTACTACCACCTGAACAATACGACGAAGTCATTGCGCGAATGAAGCAGGCCAAGCGGCCCAATGACCCCTACGCTGCCATTCTGGAGCGTGCCTAATGCGAGGAGAAAAGGTGAAAATCAGGACTCTCGCACTTGTGATTGCGAGCGCTTTCGGCTTGACTGCCTTCGCTCAAACTTCCGGCTCCTCGGCGAAACCAGACAACTCCACGCACTGTATGGAGGGTATGGCCATGCCGGGCTGTCCACAGACAGACAAGCAGCATCACCAACCTACACAGAGCAAGCCTCCGCAAAATGCCCACCCGCAGCAGCCCAGTCAACAAAACGACATGAACAACATGCCGGGTATGCAGCGTGAACAGCATGACATGAGCGGTATGCAGATGAGTACACCTCAGCAATCTCAAAGCCCCGATACCCATGCAACGATGACGCTCCAGGAACCTGAGAATCCAGAACGTAAGACCGGATCGAATCTGCCTGCGCCGGAGTTGCTCAAGGATGTTGCGGCTCGCACTCCGATGGCGCTCGCCGATTTTGAGGCGCTTGCCGACGCTAATAATCCAACGCTGAAACAGGCGAACGCATTTGTTCGCAGGTCGCAGGAACAAGCACGTCAGGCTGGCCTTTATCCCAATCCATCGATCGGGTATCAGGGCGAGCAGATTCGCGGCGGCTCCTATGGAGGTGGAGAACAGGGCGGCTTTGTCCAACAGACGGTCGTTCTCGGCGGTAAGCTCGGGTTGCGCCGCAACATCTACGAGCAGCAGAAGAGATCAGACCAGATAGGAGTGGAAGAGCAGACCTACCGTGTTCATGGCGATGTCCAACAAGCGTTCTATGATGCGCTGACCGCGCAGGCGACAGTTCAACTGCGCCAGCGATTGCTTGGTGTGTCGCTTGATGCTGTAGAGACGGTTCATCAGCTTGCCAATGTGGGTCAGGCCGATGCTCCCGACATCCTGCAGACAGAGGTAGAAGCCGAACAAGCAAAGGTCGACTACGTCACAGCGCAGCGCCAGTACCTGCAAGCCTTCCGCACTCTCACAGCGCTGGCAGGCAAAGGCAATCTGCCCGTCAGCCCATTGCAGGGTGAGCTTGAGAAGACACCGGACTTGAATGCTGAACAGATCGTGGATTCCGTCGTTGCTGATAGTCCAACGGTCAAGCGCGCTCAGCAGGAAGCCGCTGTGGCACAAGCACGCCTGAAAGATGCGAAGCGAGAATCAGTTCCTGACCTCCAACTGCGCGCCGGAGAGCAATACAACGGAGAACAGGTCAGCCAGAACCCGACCAAGGCAGCCGGAGCGCAGAGCTTTGCCAGCGCGGGCATCAATATTCCGCTTTGGAACCGGAACCAGGGCAACGTTGGAGCCGCGAAGGCGGAGATCGAGCGCGCAGAACAGGATGTTACTCGTGCGCAGCTCTCCCTTCGGCAACAGGCAGCTCCGTTGGCGCAATCGTATCTTTCCGCCCTATTCGAAGCGGATCGTTACAAAACACAACTCATCCCACGGGCAGCGAGAGCGTATGAGCTGTACCTCAAGAAGTACCAGCATATGGCACAAGCCTATCCGCAGGTGTTGGTATCGCAACGCACGCTGTTCCAGTTGCAGATCAGCTATCTCATGGCACTCCACGATGTCTGGAGGAGCGCCATCGCCTTACAGAACTACACACTGACTGGTGGACTTGATACTCCAATGTCCAGCGGTACCTCGACCACCACCATCAACTTGCCGAATACAGGCGGAGCGCCGGAGTAGCCGCCATGAAAAAGAAGATAGGTATCGGTCTGCTTCTGCTTGTCATCGGGGTATTGGGCGTGGGTGCTTACATGATGCACAACATGATGGAGCGCGGTTTCAGCACGCGAACCGAACCCATGCAAATGGAGAAAGCACTGGCCACCATTATTCGCGGACGAGCCATTCCATCGCGCTACAAGACCATGAAGAACCCCGTTGTCTCCACGCCTGAAGTGATCCACGAAGGAATGGCGCACTGGGCAGACCACTGTACTGCCTGCCATGCCAATAACGGCAGCGGTGACACCATGTACGGAAAGACGATGTATCCGCGCCCTCCAGACATGCGCCAGGAGGACACTCAGGAGATGTCCGATGGCGAGCTTTACTACACCATCAAGAACGGTGTCCGCTTGAGCGGAATGCCAGCGTTCGGAGATCCGGGTGATGACGATGTGGATAGTTGGAAACTCGTCGCCTTCATTCGGCATTTGCCGCAGCTCACGGATGCTGAAGAAACCGAGATGCAGCACCTCAATCCCAAATCTCCCGACGAAATTCAGGAGGAGAAGGAAGAAGAAGACTTTTTGAAGGGCGACGCGAAATCCGTTACGCCTGCAACCACAATGCACCATCACTAATACACGGAGAAGGCACATGAAAAAGGTACTCGCAACTCTCTTCGCGCTCGTGCTCATGGTGAGCAGCGCTTACGCGCACAATGGTATGGAACACGTCATGGGAACCGTTGCCAGCATCACGGATAGCTCCATTACGGTAACCACAACGGACGGAAAGACCCAGACCGTAACGGCGACCGCTGACACGAAGTACAGCAAAATGGATACCGCGATTGCCTTGAAGGAGATCAAAGTCGGAGATCATGTCGTTATCCATGCGACAAAGAAGGACAACAAACTAATTGCCGCAACGGTGAAGGTAGGGATGGAAAATATGCCAGGCATGAAGATGGATGGCAAGGACAGCAGCGCATCGACGCAACCAAAGTAATTCAAATCCCAACTACGACGCTGACGCTCATGGTTGGGACGACAGGGGTAGCGCTACTTGGGCTGCCCCACCGACTTCGGCTTCAAGGAGGTGATGAGATGACAGCTGAGTCCCGCGATCTTCATCAGGATGGTCTCGCAGAAAGTGCAGTTCTAGGGCGGATTACTGCACATCACTCGGAGTTCCTTGGCTTCATCGCGGCTCGCGTCGGTGAACCCGCCGCGGCAGAAGACATTCTCCAATCAGCCTACGTGAAGGCGTTGGAACATGGTTCCCAACTCCGCGACGAGGAGAGCGTTGTGGCATGGTTCTACCGCATTTTGCGGAATGCCATCATCGACCATTACCGGAGAGGGTCTGCACGCTCGAAAGCCCACGAATTGTTCGGGACAGAAGCTCCCACAAGCTACGAAGCGGAACTCGAACAGAAGGTCTGCGCGTGCATCGGCGATGTGATTGGCGACCTGAAAACCGAATACCGGGAAGCGATCGAGCGTGTCGATCTTGCTGGCGAGTCAGTGGAATCGTTCGCTCAACTGCAAAACACCACGGCAAACAACGCCTCCGTGCGTCTCCACCGGGCAAGAAAGGCGGTCGCTAAGAAGTTGGCCCAGGTATGCGGCGTTTGTGCGGAACACAAATGCCTTGATTGCACCTGCCGGAAGAAACTGTAAGATCGAGCGGCCTCATGCGTCAGCAGCGATAAGAAGGCAAGGAGGACACCATGAGTTGCTGTTCAGAGACATCGGCAAAGGTAATGAAAGACCCAGTATGCGGTATGCAGGTCGATCCCGCGAAGGCAGCAGGACAGAGCCAGTATCAAGGGCGGACTTATTCGTTCTGCTCACTGGGATGCAAGAAGAAATTCGATCTCAATCCGGCCCACTACATGCAATCTGACACGGAGCTACCCCTTCTTCAACCACATTCAGTCACTGTTCCGCCGGCTGCTGGTGCGCCCAAGATGGCGGCGTCAGGTAAATATACCTGTCCCATGCACCCGGAGGTGCAGGCAGATAAGCCGGGAACGTGCCCAAAGTGCGGAATGGCTCTCGAACCGGTCGATCTCTCTGCAACGACCGAACGCGTTGAGTACACCTGCCCCATGCACCCACAAATCGTCCGAGATCAGCCGGGAAGTTGCCCGATCTGCGGCATGGCTCTTGAACCCCGAAACGTAACAGCTAACGCGTCGAATCCCGAACTGGACGACATGACACGACGCTTTTGGATAGGCGTTGTCCTCACGATTCCACTTCTCGCCGTCATGGTCTCGGATACTCTGCCCGGTCACCCGCTGCAGCATCTCCTGTCCGGTCAGTTGCTCGGATGGATCGAGTCTGCGCTCGCGACACCCGTGGTCTTGTGGGCAGGTTTGCCATTCTTTGAGCGTGGCTGGGCCTCGATCGTTCATCGCAGCCCGAATATGTTCACGCTGATTGCAATCGGAACGGGTGCGGCTTATCTCTACAGTGTTGCTGCTGTGGTCGCGCCAGGTATCTTTCCTGCCACCTTCCGCGATACATCCGGGAATCTCGGCCTCTACTTTGAGGCGGCGGCAGTCATCACGGTATTGGTTCTGCTAGGCCAGGTATTAGAGTTGAAGGCTCGCAGCCAGACCAGCAGCGCGATCAAAGCACTCCTCGGGCTTGCACCCAAGACGGCACGCCGGATCTCCGAAGATGGAAAAGAAGCCGATGTCGCTCTTAGTGAGATTCAGGTTGGGGACCGCATCCGTGTCCGTCCTGGAGAAAAGGTCCCGACCGATGGGTCTGTCATCGAAGGCCGCAGTTCTGTCGATGAGTCGATGGTGAGCGGCGAACCGATTCCTGTCGAGAAAACGGAGGGCGCAAAGGTGGTCGGCGGCACTATTAACGGAACCGGAAGTTTCGTGATGAAGGCGGAGCGTGTCGGAGCAGACACGCTCCTGGCACAGATCGTGAAAATGGTGAGCGAGGCGCAGCGAACGCGAGCGCCTATTCAGCGACTCGCGGATACAGTCGCTTCGTACTTCGTCCCTGCGGTTTTGGCTGCGTCCGCGATCACGTTTGCGGTTTGGGCAATCTTTGGACCCCAACCCCATTATGCGCACGCCCTGGTGAATGCAGTCGCGGTCCTGATCATCGCCTGCCCCTGTGCTCTTGGGCTGGCCACCCCGATGGCCATCATGGTCGGTACGGGCCGTGGAGCTCGCGAAGGAATACTGATCCGCAATGCCGAGGCACTCGAGATTTTTGAGAAGGTGGACACCCTTGTTGTGGACAAAACCGGGACTCTTACCGAGGGCAAGCCGCGCTTTACCGCAGTTATCCCGGCAGAAGGCTTTCAAGAAACACAACTTCTACAGTCAGTGGCCAGTCTCGAAAAGGCCAGTGAACATCCACTTGCAGCTGCCATCATTGCTGGAGCCAAAGAGAAAAGCATCGAGTTGGTGAGCGTCACAGACTTTCAGTCGGTCACAGGTAAAGGTGTCACCGGCACCTTGCAGGGCAGACGGATTGGTGTCGGCAATACTGCCCTCATGCAGGATCTTGGTGCGTCCTCTAAGGCTTTGCAGGAACGCGCAGAGAGTCTTCGTGAGGAAGGCCAGACGGTCATGTTCGTCGCATCCGACGGTCGATTTGCTGGCCTTATCGCGGTCGCCGACCCCATCAAAGCATCGACCCTTGTGGCCATTGAGCGGTTGAAACAGGAAGGCATCAGGGTCGTCATGGTCACGGGTGACAATCACACGACCGCCGCCGCTGTCGCCCACAAACTCGGTATCGACTTTGAGGCCGATGTATTGCCGGAAAAAAAGGCGGAGGTCGTCAAGAAGCTCCAGTCAAAAGGGGCAATCGTCGCGATGGCCGGTGATGGGGTAAACGATGCGCCTGCACTCGCGCAAGCGCATGTGGGAATAGCGATGGGGACAGGGACCGACGTGGCGATGGAAACCGGAGGCATTACGCTTGTTAAGGGCGATCTTCGCGGGATTGTGAAGGCCAGACGGTTGAGCCAACGCACGATGAGCAATATTCGTCACAACCTATTTTTCGCGTTTTTCTACAACGCGCTCGGGGTGCCGCTCGCAGCAGGTGTTCTGTACCCGTTCTTTGGATTGCTGCTGAATCCCATGATCGCAGCCGCTGCCATGAGTTTCAGCTCAGTCTCAGTCATTGGAAACTCCTTAAGACTTCGAACAGCCAAACTTGATCATGCATAAGGCTACTTATTGGATTCGGCGATCCAAACGGCACTTGAATCTTGCTGCCGGAGCAATTGCGATCACCTATTTGGCATATGCTGCGACTCCTCCGCCAGACGTTCGCCATCGCCTTAGCATGGCTACTGCCTATGCTGGTCTGATCTTTCTTGCGTTATCGCTATGGATTGGACCGTGGAATGTCCTGCGACGACGGCCCAATCCCGTAAACTTCGATCTGCGTCGGGATATAGGTATTTGGACGGGCGTCCTCGCCATCCTGCACACAGCAATTGGCTTGACCGTCCATCTCCGAGGACGAATGTGGATGTACTTCTTCAAGAGCCTACATCCATTGAAACTGCAGAATACGCAATTCGGCTTCGCCAACCTTGTTGGACTCGGTGCTGCCTTGCTCTTCTTGATGCTGTTGGTGATCTCAAATGATATTTCACTTCGCGCACTGGGGATTCGTCGCTGGAAGTCGCTCCAGAGATGGACCTATGCAGCTTTGGCCCTAACAGCGGCTCACGGTATCGCTTATCAACTGGTCGAAAAGCGCCGCCTTCCCTGGGTTCTTGTCTTTACAGCGGTCATAATCGCAGTATCCGCTACTCAGGTAGTTGGTTTTATCCAGGTTCAAAGGCGAATGGACCACGACCAGGGAGATTAGAGACTATCTCCCTGCACACTTTGAACGGATCATTGACTGAGATATTTGGATTCGGTAGATTCACCGCGGTCGACGCTGCAACGAACATCTCACTGTAGCTTTCAGAATTATTTGGCGTAGTGTTTCAGAATTATTTGGCGTAATGTCTTGGTATGCAAGAGCTGAGCGGAATGTCCGAAGCAGCTCGTGAGCTT
>Ga0193743_1002518_pt1 | contig 12883 bp, 26 predicted proteins | sample L2c2metaG_FD_143038 | JGI IMG/M metagenome (GOLD analysis project Ga0193743, IMG submission 143038) | Soil microbial communities from a riparian zone of the East river system, Colorado, United States - L2c2 | ecosystem: Environmental > Terrestrial > Soil > Riparian zone | place: USA: East River... | reverse complement strand
GGTTACTCTTTTTTTCCATTGCCCGCAAGTATCTGGAGCTATACGCGCCCTTTCCATTGTACGCGATTTACAAAGGCTCATGCAATTATAAAATCGAGGGAGCCCAGCGCGGTAAATGCGTCGGCGGTTATATTAAGTATGAAGGGTTCGACCTGGACGCGGATCCCGCGCGGCGCGAGCGTTGCCCGATTTGCAAAAATACTCTAAAGGTCGGCCCGGGAAACATTATCGAGCTTAAGGTCCCAAAGGACAAAGAGGATCCCGACCTCATGGCTAACCCGATGAAAGTTATACCCGCCGAGAGAGAGTCTCTCGATTACATGAAAGCGGCGGTAAAAGATAAGTACGACGAAATTTTTCAGAATTGCGTCGGCCGCGGCCAGGACGCCAAAACCGACCAGGCACAAAACGAGCTCCAGATCCGCGCGAGCTTTGAGTCCAGGACCTCGGTACTCCTGAAAATAAAAAAGAACTTTGAAATTATCCATACGTTCGCCCTCGATACCTGTTTGCGTCTCAGGTATGGACCGACGTATAAGGGTCTCGTTATAAATTACGGCGACGAGTTTTTCGTTAAGGATGAAACGACCCAGGAGAAAGAGCTCACCGACGCAAAGGCAAACGGCGCTCCCTCGTACGAGCTGGAGACCAGGCGCCGCGAAATATGGGAGACCAGGTATAAAAATAATCCTGAAATGATCGAACGCCTGGGGATCCTGCGGAACCTGGAGCCATACCCGGATTTTTCTCTCTCCGAGGTCCTGGGGTTACAAAAGTCCATGCCGCAAATAGTGTCAGTCCTGGAGGTCGCTCTCAAAATAAATTTTAACGCCTTTATCGACCGTTTCGAGCGCGAGCAAACCAATATTTTACAGTACGCGCGCGCCATAGATTTCGATAAAAAAATCGAGGGGATCCGCGCGGAGCTGGAAAAATACGCCCTCGAATACCTCGACCAGGTTAAGAAGTACGCGCCCGAGCCCGCCGTTAAGGATCCGGCGGCGCCTCCCGGAGGCCCTCCGGGATCTCCTCCAGCGGCCGGCGCCTGAGCGATTGAATAGAAAATTTTTTTATATTTGATTACCTTTTAAACCGACTTATCACAATGGACAAAAGAACTACGGACCTCACGAAGGACCAAAAAAATGCTCAGCAAGTGTCGGACCTCAACGAGCTGAGGACTCAGCAAATAGCCGAGGCGAACGGCGACGAGGAAACCGAGTACGTCGAGGGTAACAGAAACCCGAAATTTAAAATCCGGGAGCTGGAGGCGCGCGCGTACGTCCATGTATGGACGAGAATAAGAAACCTCGCGCCCGATCAAAAATCATTTATCGACGAGGACAAGGTCGTAAAGATCCATGCCCGCGAATTCGATAAGCGCGTAAAGGATGGCGCGTTCAAACCATACGACGAGGTCGAGGTCGTACACGATCCGCGCAAGGGAGCGCCGATCCATTACGAATTGAAACCGGATCATGTTAACGTCGACGCGCCGGTAATGGGTATCGGCAAATCGAACTACCAGGCCGGCCAGCTCGGCGCCGAGGATATCGGCAAAGCAAAGTCGCAAATAATGAAAGAGGCCGCGCGTATCGATGCGAAAAATTCGCAACTCAAAGACAGGGAGTCCGATCTCGACTCACGCGAGGCCGCTCTCAAAGCTCGCGAGGAGGCTTTCGAAAAGGATCTTTTAACAATGGCGGCGAAAGATCCTCTCGGCGCTCAGGACCGCGCCCAGGCCGGCTCTAACCTGGGAGAAAATCTCGGCACGACCGGCGGCCCTGCGGTTAATACTCCGGACCCTGGAGCCGACAAAGGGAAAGGCAAAAAGGACGACTCAAAAAAATAGAAAGTACCCGCGGGCCTCGTCTCTCCAGGTCCGCGGGCCTTTAGGAAAATTATTAAGGGGAATAATAATTTAAATTTATGCCAGTCAACAAAGAGGAGCTCGCAAAGGATCTCGAAACTCCCGAGTACCAAACACTCGTAAAAGAAACCCTCGCAAAAAAAGAATTTACGGTCCGTACCAAAGTCGAGGAGACTACTTTCCAGGACAATTTTAAGAAAGACGTTATCGAAAAGGAGATCCCTCTAAAAATCAAAGAGGTACACGACCGTTACGATAAAGACGTCGAGGAGGTCTCCGGATTAAAGCGCGAGACAAACGAAAAGAGTTACGACTTTGTAAAGCGCGCGCTAAAAGCGAATACCGGCGACTCGGCCGCGTTAAAAACTGAGATCGCCGATCTCAAAAAGCAAATTAAGGAGGGCGACAAAACCGGCGCAACGGCCGCGGCCCTCAAAGAGGCCGAGGATAAATATAAAATATCGCTCGCCGAAAAGGATACGCTAATTACAAAGCTCCAGGGCGAGACCTCCCAGGCGAAAATTAATACTTTGCTGACCGCTGATTACGCCGAGATCAAAAGAGGATTTATCAAAACATTGCCGCCGATGTTTGACAAGAGCGAGAAAGCGATCCTGGCCGAGGCCCTGGGCATGAGCATTGTCGGCGACGACGGAAAATTATACGTCGGCGACGGAAAGGGCGGCGTTAAAAAGGACAAGTCGTTCAATCCTGTTCTTATGTCCGAACATTTGAAAGAGGAGTTTAAGGGCGTTATCGATACGAGCTCACCCAAAGGCGGCGCCGGATCCAAAGGCGCGCCGGATCCAAACGCGGCCGACCCGAACGCGATCACGCCGGAAAATTTCGCCGTACCTGAGACGGTAAAAAATGGCGGGGATCTTATCGATTATATGCTCACCCTGGGATTAAAAAGAGGTACCGATCAGTTTACAAAAATCTGGGAAAAACATCGTCTGTTACTCCCAGACGCGAAAGGACTTAAGCTCCCGCCGGCTCCGCCAGTTAAAAAATAGCGTCTTTGCATTGGGGAGTTTTTTTTCTTAAACCCGGGCCGTAACCCGGGTTTTTGGTTTTCTCATGGATGCCGCTTACCTTTGGGTATCGAGCTGGAGTCCCTGGTTAATGAGAATAACCAAATCCAGCCACAAAATCCGATCACTCTCGCCAGGTGTAAGCGACGATCAAAGTCGAAATTTGTTTTAAACAATTTAACTACCTCTAACATGCCTAGCAACTTAGTGGCTACCGTTATTCAGGATTATATTTCCTTTTACGGCGGCCGGCTCGACCGACACGAACAGCGCCCGAGCGAATACGGCGCAATGAATCTCTTTAACGCTCAAACAAATTCGCCCGTCTCGATCCTGGACGAGAAAGTAAAACAAAATATCGAGGCCTCGTTTTCCCGGAGCGTTAAAGTCCCTGTAATAAATTATAAGGACGTCGCTATCGGATCCGCCCGGACTTGCGCAATGAAAACGGACGGTATTACCTCCGCGCTCGTTACGCTCACGGCGGTAACGTATGCCTGGGGCTTTGTCGCGTACCCTGAGCAGCATTACGAAAATTACGTCGACTATCAAACCGCGATTAACAAATTAATCGACGCCGGCCTCCAGAAACTCGCCGCGACCATTGACGCCGCCTGCGTTGCTCTCCTGGAGACAAATAAAAATCAGTATTTCCCTCAGGCGATCCTCGACTATTACGCCGAGGTCGGAGACGCGCTCCAGGTCCCGCAACTCGAAAAGGATTTCTTTTATAATAACCTCGGGTCGATCATGGCGACAATGGATTACGCCGGGACTCCCGATATCGCGACTAACCATATCGGTATGGCAATGGTCCGAAAGATCGGCGCCCAGGGTGAGGGTAACAGCGTAAACCAGGGCTGGCAACTCCTGGGCTATACCTGGTATCCGACAAACAGGATCACCAACGGCGGAGCTCCTATCGAGTCGACCTTATACGCCGTCGCGCCTGGATCCGTCGCTCTTGCCTCGCGCCTGGATCCGGACTCCAAACACCGCGCGCGGATACATGAATCGAAATACTGGGATAGTTTCCCGAACGCGCCGTATATCGGCCGGGACCTGGGAGTTTTTTATCAAGCTGATTGCGCCGACGCCTCAGCGCTGGACGCCGCGGCCGCCGCTGGTCTGACCAGGACAAAGGTAGAAAGCTGGGAGTTTTCCATCGACGTATTTTACGTTAAACCGTACGTCTCCGACGTTGCAAACCGGTACTCGCCGATTTTGAAAGCGGAGATTTTGGCATAAGAGTTTTTTTACCCGGAACCTCTAACCCTTTGGGACCTGGCGCGAGCTGGGTCCTTTTGTTTTTTGTTTCTCCTGGAGTTTCATTTTGTTATCGATACGCTCCAGGCTCTCGCGGATCCCGCGCCAGTAACAGGCCGCGCGGATCTCCTCCTCGGTAATGAAAAATTTTTTACTCATGGTATTAATTATTTCGCGAGCGTCTCGCGAGCTCTCTCGCAATGTGAGCGTTAGCCTCTATTAAAATCCTGGAGACGAGCGCGGTAAACTTTGCGACCTGCTGGACCTGGTTTTGCTCCAGGGCGAAAGAGGAGAGGACCTCGACCAGGCGCCGCCCGTTTTTCATTCCCATATCCATAAGATGCGCGCCCGAGGGACCGCGCGTATACACGAGGTAAAAATATTCGCCGCCCTCCTCTTTCATTGCGCGCGCCAGGATCTCCGCGCTCAGCTCGTCGTTTCCCTCGACCGGAGCGGCGATCCCGTTCGCTCCCTTTGGAATCTGGGCGACGAACTTGTCGACCTCCGAATAATTGCCGACCTCGCGCGCGCGGATCGCGTTGTAAAACCCGAGAGCCTCCTCGGTACTGGCGAACCGTTGGTCCGGGTTGCGTTGTTTAAAATCGTCGAGCCATTGCGCGAACTTTAAAAGGTCGTTACTCATTTTTTTCAAAGGTTATTTTGCCGGTCTGTATTTTTTCCCTAAAAATCGCCAGGATCCGCGCGCGCGTAACGCTCGGTAAAATTAATTTTCTGCGATCCAGGACGAAAGGATCGTACCCGAGGGTATGCTTTGCAAGCTCCGCCAGCTCGGCGTTATTAGCTTTTTCCAGGCGCGCAAAGGCGGCCTCTTTCTCCGACGCTCTTACCTTATCCATTCCGCAATATAGAAAATATTTGATTTCGCGCCGTTTGGATTAACGGCGCAATTACTTACCTTCGGGCCAATGGCTGAACATAGGGAAAACCGTCGCAACAAAAACAGGCCCGTAATTCACGAGCATTTCCATTTTTACGACGACTCTAAGGTCCTTAAATTACTCCAAAAAATTTTTAATCAAAACCTCAAAATTATGAGCAAACAGGAAGAACTCGACCAGAGACTCGTCGATTTGGAAAGCGCCGTCCAGGCAGAAAAAGAGCAAGTCGCTGGCGAAATGCAAAAACTAACCGCGGAGGTCGCCCGTCTTAACGAGCTGATCGCCCAGGGAGGCGACCCGGCAGCAATGCAGGCGTCAATCGAAAAGATCGGTACGATTATCGAAACCGTTAATAACATTGTCGTACCTCAAGGAGAGTAAGTCTGACCAAAAAAATTAAAAGCCCTATCTCAGGGCTTTTTTTATTTTACTTCTCAGCGACCAAACTCTCCAGGCCCTCGCCGCTCATTTGCAAAGTATGGCCGAGCTCTTTCTCCAGGGCGACGTACTTTTTAAAAAGCTCAGGCCGTAACCTGGCCGCGATCCGGAGATCCGATTTATTCGCCATTATACAAAACGAACAGGATTTCCGACTCATGCCCTCGGCGTAAGTCCAAAAAGGTTTTTGCCCGGAGTCGCGAATTATTTCGAATACCTCGCGGGTCGACAGATCAAAAATCGGGAGCCATTTATACCAGGTCCTCCCGGCGATACTCTCGCGCTCGTAAAGTTTGAACGGCTCCAGCTTTGCGCGGCCCGTCGACTCCTGGGCTCTCATGCCCTCACAGGATACGACCAGTTTTAAACCGCGCTCTTTCAATATCGCGCGGATCTCTTTGTCGATAGGCCCGCGTTTTAAATCGCTCGTACACTGGCGGCGATTTTTGTCGGGAAACATTCCACGACGCAAAACCATTTCGAAAAAAGTTTTTACGGCCTGGCATACGCGGACCTCGATACCGAAACAGGTCGCGCGAATATGCTCGACAGTACCCGACCATTCAACCTCGGGCAAATGAGAATGGACGATAACGAGCTGGGAGGCGGGGATCTCGCGCGCGAGCTTTATTGTCATAGCCTGGGAATCTTTCCCGCCGGAATGGTTAACGACGAACAGGGCGCCCTCGGCGATTAGTTGCTTTATCTGGTCTCTCATGCTGATTAATACGCTGGGACCCTCCCAGGTAACCCTATTTTTCGACCGTAATACTAGCGATAAATTTCACGTCCAGGGCTTTGAGGGCGGCCTCCAGGAGATCCTCCTCCAGGCCGTCGACGTCAGGAGGGAGAGGATCCAGGACGTACGCGGTAACCTCAGGGCCTCCAGGGGCGGAGATCCAGTCGAAACGTACGTATACCATTACCAGGGACTCACCGTCTCCGCCGCGGTAAATGGCGGCCTTTCCGCGGACCGTTCCGCCCTGGCCCTCCCTGGGATCGCTGGGCCTGTATGCTGGGTTTCCGATATCGTTCGCGCTTAGGCTCATTCGTTAATTATTAAATTTTTCCGGACTCTCATTTTGTTTATACCGTTAACCCTCAGGAGGTAACCGCTCGATTAAATGGCTCTCGCAACAGGGACAAACCTCGACGCGCTCCGCCCGGGATCCGATCTCCAGGACGGCGATCTCGTCCTCGTAAAAGTTGGTACGGCATTGCTTACAAAGGTATTTCGGGACGTTGTAAATAACGGCCGGTATTTGCGTGCCCAGCTTTCCGGCGACCTCGGAGGCGTACGCCTGGGCGGTCCCGGCCTCGGACTGGAGAGTCTCCAGGGCCTCGGCGATAACCCTCAGCTCGGAGATACTCACGTCCAGGAGATCCAGGCGGCCCTCGCCGCTGATCTTTATTTCCATAGGTGTAAGGGCTTTAATTGCGTTGAGAACAGCGCGAGCGGGACGGGTTGCCAAGTATAGCCGACGTCCTGGGAGTGTCCCAGGAGGCCCAGGAATCGCGAGTACATGGTAATTTCCAGCGGGTCGGTCGTCCGGTACGTCCGGATATAGTCGCCGTCCGCCAGGATAAGCTCATAAATTGTTAATTTTTCCATTTGCTTTATCGTTTATTTGCTGTTAATCCCGGGAGACCGGGCAAAGGTAACCAGGTAAAAATCGGTCAGCCCGGGCCAGTCTCCCAGCTCCGGGCCTCCGATAAAGCGTCTTTAAATATTTTCCAGGTAAGCGACTGAGGCGCCGTATTTCGCGACACAAACATTTTTCGCGACCAGGTCGAGGCGTCCGATCCAGGACTCGACGACGTATCCTTTGTACGTGTATTGTGCGCCTGAGCCGTACGTTAACACTTGCCCAGGGACGTACACCGCGGCGGCGACGTAGTCGCGCGCGCTCTTACGCTGGCCGATTTTTTCGCCTTGCGCGTTAAACACTTCGTACAAATATTCGAGGCCTTTGGCCGTCTTTTTAATTGTTAATTTTTCCATTTGCTTTAATCGGGTTAGACTTTTTAAAAGTTTATCGGGTCGACGGATCCAGGATTTTTTTTGAACGCGGCGGCCTCGGCGCGTTCGGAGTCCAGCTCGGAAACATAGTCCCGGGCCATTTGATCCAGGGCCTTGTCGGTCTCGTCGCCCTGGAGATCAAAGTCGCGGAGCTCGCCCGGCGTAAGCTGGACGTTATAACTCTCCAGGATCTCGACCAGGGTCGCCTCGGCGGTATCCCGGCGGGCCTTTACCAGGCCGGCCTCGGTCCATTCCGCCTGAGAGTGTGAGGTCCTCAGAACGTACCCGCGTTTTACCGCCTCCTCGACGATGGCTAAAAGCCTGGGGTTTTGGTGAAAGTATGGACCTCTATGGTCCGCGCCCGCGTACGGGTTCGATTTTAACGCGTTGTCGACCGATGTTACTGTAAGTTTTTCCATTTGCTTTATCGTTTCGGTTAATCCTGGGAGGGCCTGGTCAGGTAACCAGGCCCGGGAGTTTTTTAGCTCATTTGATATTTAAAATATTCGATCTCGTCTTTAACGTACGTTTTGCTCTCGGTCTCGCCCTCATGGCGGACGATGTAAGTAATTACGCCGCCCTTTGAATAGCTGGTAACGACGTCGACGAAATGAGTTTTTTCGGGATTTGTTTTGAGTCTTAACGCTGCTTTATTCATTTGCTTTATCTTTTGAGTTAATACGGCCCTGGTCAGAAAGGTAACCAGGGCCAGGATCTTTTTATACCGAAAGGCGGTCGTTTGCCTCCCAGCTCTCAAAGCGAATGCACCAAACGCCCGCGATCTTATCGGCCATAGGTCCGGCCATTCCGGCCAGATCCTCGGAGGCCTCGGCGGTCTCCAGGTTATCGTATACCTTAAAATCGCCAACGCGTACGACCTGAACTTTTAAGGTCAAAGGATCCAGGCCCTCGATCTCGAAACGCCTGGGAAATTTGTAGTTTTTCATTTGCTTTTATCGGTTATTTCCAGTTAATACCCTGGTTACTCCAAAGGTAACCGGTCGACGACCTCGACCCAGGTATATTTACCCCATTCGCGCGCGTACGCCTGGGTCTCTTTCGGGTACTTTACGCCGATAGTTAATCTACCTTTTGCGGTCCTTACCAGGGCAACCGGGTTGCTGGTAATAACCGCGCCGCTGGCTAAAACGTCGCCTTTTGTCAGGTCCTTAACTTGCTTTTTTACCATGCTATTAATCCCGCCCAGGCCCGGAAAGGTAACCAGGGCGGGAGATTTTAGTCGACCTGGGCGCGTAACTTTTTGAGCTTTACCCGGTCGGGGATCTCGGCCTTTAACATTTTCCGGTATTTGTTAAAATCCATGTGCTCGGCGATAGCGCTCTCCAGGAGACGATTTAAAATCTCAGGCTTTAACGCGTCGACCTCCCAGGATTTCCGGCCGTGTTCGCTTACGTACTTGTCCGCGCGAGGGTCCGCCATTTTCGCCGGGTTCGGCGGCGGTCTGTGTTTGTTTACTTGCTCGCGCGTGAGCGCTACCGGGATAATCTCAAAGTCGAGGCCCTGGTCGGCCAGGCGCCCGCGAAACTCCTCCGGAGGTACTCGCTCCTTTCTTTTGCCCTGGGTGAAATAACTACCGAAAAAAAACTCCAGGATCCGGCCCTCGATATCCTCGACCATATTAAGCCCGCTCGGGTCATGGTCTCCCAGGTACAAAATACGGATAGCCTGGTCGTTACGGAAAGCCTGGTCGAAACGACCGAACGCCTCAAACATTGCCGAGGCTGAGGAGTACCCGCGGTTTACCATTATCGGTATATGGTACGGCGAGGTTACCCTGGAGAGGACCTCGGAGAGCGCGTCTTTCTCGACCCATACCTCGATGTAAACCGGTTGCCCTTGCTGGCGCGGGCGCGCGTAACTATGGATACACGAGTCCAGGATCTCGCCGGGACTATTCCAGGAGCTCGGGCTCTCGGCCTGGCGGAGGCGATCCTCGATAGCGGCCCAGTCGACGACGCCGCTCATACGGCCCTCGACCAGGAGGACGGAAAGTTTCCGGTACTCGTTTAAATTGTTAGCGATAACCTCGCGCGTAACGAGCTGGTAATATAATTGTCGGAGGGTCAAAACGTAACCCTGGACTTTGTACTCCTCGATAATCCGGTTAATCATTTCGAGCCTGGTAACATTTTCCGACGAGAGAGAGGCCGGGCGAAAAGCGATTTTTGTCATAGTGGTTTGGTCGAGCTGAAAAATTTCTTAATGGCTTTAATAATCCCGGGCGTCGGTATCTCGGAATATGTTTTCATCCTGAGTATTTCCTGAGTGGTCTCGGGCTTTTGTTCGCGGAGATTTATTTCGATATCCTCCTCGGGGCTGAGCTCCAGCTCGCGCGCGGGCTCCGGTTTAATCTCCGGAGGCCTGGGCTTTATAGTGCCCTCAGCGATCAGCGCGTCGCGTACGAACCTGGCCGCGTTGCTCGGGCTTATCATTTGCCGGCCGGATCCGGAGAACGAGGTTAGGATCCTCTTTACGCCCTCCTCGTTAACGGCGTATATCGTAACCGTTACAAAGGTCCGGTTTTGCGTAACGTACTGGACGCTCATTTGAACGCCGTAACTTTTTTCGTCGTGCTCGACGTGAAACTGTGCAAATGTTACTTTCATTTTTTTCCGGCGGTTACCTCTCTAATTTCCGTAAAGATTACAACAAAGCCCGTATTAAACGTTACCCGAAACCCTGGGTACTGGTAAATCCTATGTATCGAAACAATATGCCAGCGCGCCGAGAGGCCGCGGATCCCGCGCCAGCTCGCGCCGATCCATTGCCGGATAAATTTTTTCTTAAGGTGGTCCGAGAGCTGGGGATCCATCCAGTCGCGACGCATTTCGTAACGCTGGAATTTATATTTAACTCCCTTTTTGTCGACGTTCGTCCCGCCGTTTACTTTTACTATTTTAAATAGTGTCAGGCCTTGCGCTTTCATTATCTCGGTTTTATTACTGTGAATTGACCAGGCAAAAGAAACGTAACCGACCCCGCGCCGGTTTTGTTATTGGTAACCCTGACGGCCAGGCCTGACGCGTCGACCTGGAGGACCAGCTCGTCGGATTGTCTGAGCTCGACCGAGGATCCAAAACCCGAGGAGGTAACGCGCTCGCGCTCCTGGATCCCGTTTATACCCCATTCAATCGCGGCCGCGAATTCTTTCCCGTCGATAGCGTACACAAAAAAAGTATGCTCTTGCTCTTTGGGATCCTGGATAAGATCCTCCGCGCACGAGGAGAGGAGGAGTAAAAGGATTATTTTTCTCATTTGCTTAAATGTTTGCGTAAGAATTCGACGATTATTTTATTTTTGATCGGCTCCCAGGCCGGCGATCTATACGTCCGGCTCCCGGGATCGTACTCGTACTTTACCCGGTCGATAGGATACTCGCCGCGGTAATAAGGATAACACTCGACGAAAACCGTTTTTTCCGGATCCAGTTTTTTAAGCCTGGAGACCTCGGTCGCCAGTTGCTCGCTCGCGTTTGTTACCGAGGTACCTTTCGCCAGGTCCTCGAATACGACGAGCCTTTGCTCACCGTGTTTAAAAATATGGACCCGGATCGTCGACAGGTTTTTGCTAAATCCAAAATTGACGGCGCGGAAACCATGTTCGAAAGTTTCGGGCTCTCCCATTTCCTGAATAGCTTGTAAACTCTCCAGGGTTGTAATGATCTCATTCATAGGATTATTTTTTTAGTTGCTTAAATACATACGCGACGATTTCCCGGGCTCGCGTCGGACTAACGTAATGCGTTCGCCGAGTCTCGACGACCGTTTCGATCATTCGCTTTTGATTTCTCCAGTCGAAAAAACTTACGGTCCAGACGCGTACGTCGCTGATCTCCTGGATTATCGCGGTAACCTCGGTCTGGTCTCCGGAGAAAGCGCTCGGCCATTGAAAAGTAAACGTCGTTTTAATTAGTTGCATTATTTTATTATATGCTGAATGATCGAATTAACCAGGGCGGCCTCGCCGAAATTTTCCGCCTTTATTAGGAGCTCGGTAAACGGGCCCTTTTGAATTGTATCGCAATCGACGCGGCAACTCTTAAGAGCGGTTTTAATTCGCTCGATATTATTTTTCGATGCCGAGGTCGTCGAGTCCAGGCCGACCTCCAGGTAAAAACTTTCGGTAAGCGTTAACTGTTTCATACTTTTGATTTTAGGCCCGCGCGCTTAATGATCCCGTTAATACGCCTCCGGGTTACGACGTACTTCGAGAGGATCGCCGTCGCTTTCTTTTTTATCGAGTCTCGATGAAAGTCGGGAGCGTGTATCGATCCCTCGACCGCCAGCTCGGCGAGCTTTTTAAGGTCGGCGATTATTATTTTCATTGGGTTAACGTTGCGTTTTGCTCTCATGGTTTTTTAGTCTAAAGGGTACGATTTATTTTTTTCGTTCGGGAATACTTTCGACTTGTACTCTCTCCAGTATTGAGAGGCGCTCGGGGTCAGCGTTTGCAGATCGATCACTCCAGGGCCATACCCGCGCGCGATCAAATCTTTTAAGCCCAGGAGAGTAACGACGACGGCTCCTCCGCGTGAGCTCGTCGAGGATATACAATTTTTGTAAATGAAAATTTCCATACGGTTAGAGGTTTGCGTTATCATTTCAAAATTTGTTTTGGAACTGGAGAGACGGTCGGGAGCTCCGACCAGGCGCCCGGGAATACGGCCAGGTAATCGTTACCGACGAACGCGAATTTTTTCCCGTTGGCCGTCTGGCCTTTGAACTTACAAAGTATCGGGCCGCGCTTAGTGCCAACTAAATAAAATTCGCCTTTTATTAAATCTTTGCTTTTCATTTGCTTTATCAGTTTTAAAAAGGGCGGGACCATTCGATCCCGCCCGGGCTACCTCTAACCCTCGCGCTGGCGCGCGATAGTCTTTATAAACTTGTCCGGAGTCCGGTATACTTTTCGATTTCAGGGAGTAACATTTCGGAGTAATTCGAGTTACTATATTGGACGATCTCGCCGCGGCCGTTTACGAAACGGATATCGTACAAGTCCGTCGCGCCATTGTAAAGGATCGCGATATACTTAATTTTCGATCCGGAGATTTTGAAAGTAAAGGCGACACAATCCAGGCCGAAATTATTGATTACGCTCATGCTGAGGTTTTTCGCGCCTAACATAAACAAGGCTTTAACGCCTATCTGGTTACGGGTCTCGCTGGCTATCACCTGAGCTTGTTCTTTTGTGTACGTTGTATTTTCCATTTGCTTTATCATTTGCTATCTATACCCTAAAGCTAAAAAAAGTAACCGTACACGTACCAGGGAAACTCAAATTTATTTGATATTTGCTAAAAGGGCCGTTTTTGACCATATTTACCGCGAAACCT
>Ga0193743_1002517_pt1 | contig 12883 bp, 14 predicted proteins | sample L2c2metaG_FD_143038 | JGI IMG/M metagenome (GOLD analysis project Ga0193743, IMG submission 143038) | Soil microbial communities from a riparian zone of the East river system, Colorado, United States - L2c2 | ecosystem: Environmental > Terrestrial > Soil > Riparian zone | place: USA: East River... | reverse complement strand
TGCATCTTATCTTCTCTTCTTTATCACACATGTAGTACATGCTTTAAACATGCGTTATACGCATGTTTTACTCTATATATACCATAGCCAGATACCCTGTAACCTTAGCTAGTCTTTGTTTGAATACGAAGACATTCTTGATATGTGAGAACATTGGCTCGACTTAAGACAATACTTTGGTTATACCAAAGCAATCTTATAGTCTAATAAACGAACGAACTTGACAACTAGCTTAACGACTGTTACTGATCAAGTCTGTAAAGACTGAATCAGTCGAAGTCGTAACACGTAACAGCAGCTCACTTGCAAATCAAAAGCATTGTTCAGCAGTTTTCAAGAACAAACTGGTGAGGGGGTCACATTATCCTCATCATGAAGTACCCCCACCAAGTGGTTTACCATTGTATGCTGTACATTGTCATAATTTGTGGGTGGTTGGGGGTGGTGGTGGGTGACTGAAATGGGCAGTCTGGGGTCATTCACCATTGTGGGTTTGTCATTGTTGTCATAAACCATTAAAAACAAAAAGTGAAAGAGGGGGGGCAGATTTACCATTGTCATTGTTGTCACTGCACTGTATGTCACTGTTCATCATTGCTGTTGCCAGGCTCCTGAAAGTCAGATTTTAGCTTAGAAAACCACATATTTTGACTTGAGCACAGAAAATCCCATGCCTCAAACCTCAAAATTTGCACATGTTAGCACATGAAGATTTTTTTTCAAGTCTTTTTTCTCATTTTACACATGCTGGGATTTGACTGGAATGATAGCCTCTCAACTTCTCAACTTCTCCTGAACCGAAAATTTAATTTAATTTTCTCTTTATTTTTGTCATTAAATTTTTTTATATTTTTGCTTTCTTTACCTTTTTCCCACATGGGATACCCAGCCTATTGAAGGCTGAAGCCATCTGAAAGGGTCTAAGGGCACATTGCGATGGGGACAAGAGTTGAGAGGATGGGCACTGGAATGAATGCTGACTAATACCTCTCCTTTCAATTCCTTTTCCTTCCTTTTTTTTTCTTTAGTACCCACTAATCACCTGTTCAGAGCTTGTGAAGTGGAGCCTGAATAGCTGAAAAATGGGTGGATCCTGAACTCAGTGATGCAGAGATTGCAATATAGCACGTGGCAAAATGTTTGCACATGTTACTATTAGGCGGCGACTGCAAGCACCATAGCGTCACTCGTCACAACGAAATATAAGATTGGTCACAATTTGATGATAGAGGCTAATTTTCACCTTCTAAAACTTCAAAGTTACACAGATTCATGAGCTCTGCAACTTCATCAAAAAGCTCGAGTTTAGAGCCGCAAGAAAATACAAATATAAAACGGAAAAGAAAAGAGGTTGCTGAAGAAGAAGAGTTGGTGGACGAAGGCGACAATGTGCAATCGTCGGGCACCCCAGAACAGCCAGTCCTCTCTCATGCAGAACGACGACGTAGAAAAAAAGAGCAGAAGTTGGCCACCAAATTGGAGGAGGAAGGCTCTGCAACGAAGAAACGGAAGCTGAAAGATGGTAGTGCCAAAGCAGTAGTCCAAACGAAACGACAGAACTCGGTATGGGTTGGCAACATGTCGTTCAAGACGACCCAGGAAAACCTTCGGACGTTCTTTGCAGACGTTGGCGAGATCACTAGGATTAACATGCCAACAAAGGCAGTGACTGGTCCAGGTTTGAAACCAGAAAATCGTGGGTATGTTCGTCGACGATCATCATCTACAACAAACCTCTCATCATATTCGTTAGATTTGCGTATGTGGATTTTGCGACACAGGAAGCGAAGACGTTAGCCATCGCTCTATCGGAAAGTCCTCTTATAGGGCGCAAGTTGCTTATTAAAGATGGTCCGCAGCCATACTCATTTCTTCTAATCTGGCATCTGACTCATTCATTAAAAAATAGGCGATAGTTTTGAAGGAAGACCCGCTGCAGTAGCTGGTGGTACCTCATTCAATGATCCTACAGTTGTTCACCAAACCCATTCCAAGACGGCGCAGAAGATTCTGCGTGTGCAAAAGCAATCTCCCGCTCCAACTTTGTTCTTTGGTAATCTGGGATTCGAAACAACCGAAGCATCTATCCGCGAGCTACTCGAGGCTCATCGCTTGATTAAAAAGCAAGGCAAAGACGTACCTACCGAAGCAGGAGACAAGCCCAAAGACGTGTGGATACGAAAAGTGCGAATGGGAACTTTTGAAGACACTGGTCTTTGTAAAGGGTACTTGTTCCATGCATTATTCATCATGGGCTGAATTGATTCTCAATTGTTCTGTGGCCTTCTCCTTTTTTTAACTTCCTGAGCAGTTTTGCGTTTGTGGATTTCATGACGATTGAACATGCAACATCGGCTCTTATCAATCCCAAAAATCATCAACTTAATGGACGAAGTCTAGTCGTAGAGTATGCTAGTCCCGACGCTGTACGTCGTGGTGCTCCCAAGGGAAAATCTTCGGACGGGGCCATCGCGAAGGATAGGAGAAACCGATGCCCGACCAGACCACATCACGATTTTAGGTCGGACCGTTCCTTAACTAAACCAACGGAAGCGTCCGAAACAACAGACGCCAATAAAGTTCCAGTTGCAGATTCAGAACCCATGAGCCACATCTCTGATACAAAGGAATGGACATCGTCAAACGGTGGTGTTAGGCATAAGGGGCCCAAAACGCGACCAAAACCAGGAGCGGCGTTGGCACTTGCAAAGCGAGAGTCTGCTGCGATCCTTCCTAGCCAAGGTCACAAGATTACATTCTAGGTTCGTTTACTATGGTCGACTACCAACACGTTCTCTGATTAGGGTGTACGTCTCTCATCATTTCCGATGGCTGCATTTGTAGGTGTGATGACGAATTCAGTGAATGAGCACCCTCGTGCAGTCGTGTCAGTACTTCAAGTCCAACAGCTTAGGTGACCACATCCTGAAATCGACCCGGAAACTACGAGAGCACTGCCCACAGGCTGCCTGGACACAGATGAAAGATCGAACAAGAGCGTTACATAGACAACAGGCAGCTTGCAAGATAAACATCTAGACCATTACCATATATCACCCACTCATTTCTGAGCATGCGTATGAAGATAAAAGAGAGCGACGGTCATTGTACTTGTTGTTCTTCCGCGAACCTCAATGAATAGCACTTACATTGCCGACAGAAGCGAGATGACCTATTGAAAGTATCAGCTACGCTTGTGAATTTTTACGAAACAAGAACTGCGTGAGTGCCAAGATTCAAGATCTTGTGGTGCTGTTTACTCGAATTCATAAAGAGGCGAGAAACGTTTGCCCGCAAGTTGGAAAAATCGGTGAATCGATTACAAAGTCGGAGAAGTCAGAGAGCATTTGACCAGTTGAGCTCTCACATGTTATTGTCAGACCAGAGTCTAGGCACTCGATCGAGGCCAGCGGGGCCCAAACACGCGTCGCCATCAGGGTTAGTTCAGTTTTGTATTTTTAAGTACAGAGGAGGTCGCCTGACTGCTGCGCGTTTGGAATTTGGTGGTAATAATGAATAGAAGAGGAAGAAACAAGGAGTCCCCAGTCGGGAGACGAGTAGCGCGATGGAATATAAGGAGTCATTGATTGTCAGGAGTATGGGTTAAGAGGCGTTTGACTGTAACAGTGTCACTTGTCTTCTTCTGAGCATGAAATGTGGCAAGAGGCACATAAAAATTCATCCCTTCGAGAACAGAATTGGAATTGCCAGGCTCTCCAGAGGGCCTAGCCAATGAATATGCCCAAAAGGCTGTCCCCTAAGACGTGGAAACTTGCCGTTAACGTCATTTTATGGCTTCCGACAAAAATGTAATCATCCAATTCACCTGGGTGAAATAAATTTTGGGGGCGTTATAAAACCACATAGCCAATCAGCAGGATATTATTTGTGAACCGTGCGGCCAAAATCTAGCAGAAGATGAGACTTGGCCTCGACCGTCAGGGAAGCACTCTCGAAGTTAAGATGAAAGCTCTCCTTTGCCTTTGAAAGTTGATCTCTGGGAATGAGTCAACGAGGACGATAGATAGCCAATTAAACTGAATGATTCCTTTATGTATGCAACCGGTGAGTAGAGCCAAATGCCACCTGCATAACGTTAAATAATCCTAGCATGGGAGTTGAGAGCTCTTTCTTTAGCTGACAGTGATCAGTTGAGTAAGGGTAGATAGAGCGAGTCCAGACGACAGAAAAAACCAAAAGGAGATTGCGATGGGTCCAGACGAGTCTCGACTGTTGATCTTTTTATATAACTACTTCCAAATTCTAATCTCTGCCTTGTTAAAAAAAAAAAGTCTTCCACCCGGAAAATATGGCTCCTACCCGGGAAAGGTCCCCTGCTCGAGACGCTACAGATCCAAAGAGGCTCAAAACAACCCATGTATCGCCTTCTGATACTCCGAGTCCACCTGCAGCAGTCGATGCACCTTCCTTGATCAACAGCAACACCGATTCAACATCTCAATTCGCCTACGAGGTTTTTAACCACAACTATATCGCCAAATTACACACGGATTACCTCGCTAGTACCCCATTCAAACACACTGTCGTCGAAAAACTCTTCCAAGATGAACTATTATGCAGGGTGAAGGACGAATGTTTGAAACTCAATTTCACTCAGAAGGAAACGGACATCTTCAAAGTTTGTCTTTTCTTTAGCACTCACTCGAAAATGGTTCACCATGTTCTTCCGATAGATCAAGCAGACAGGCGATCTTGCCTCACTGAATTATTTGTCCAACTCCCAGATCTCACAGTTGACCCACCTCCGGACGCTACGGGACGCGTTGTACTCGCCTCAGTTCCGCCAGTTTCTTCGGGCTGTAACAGGCTGTGGACCTCTGTCTGGACAAAAGCAAGATATGGCCGTCAATTCTTATACTCAGGGCTGCCACCTCCTTAACCATGACGATGTCATTGGCTCACGGCGGGTTTCCTATATCCTTTACATGCCCCTACCTCATGATCAGCCATGGCAAAAAAACTGGGGTGGCGCTCTCGAATTATATCCCGTCAAACAAAATCAAGATGGGCATCTTGAACCCGAAGCCATTCCTTCCAAGAGTATTTCACCAAGCTGGAATCAGTTTATCTTTTTTGAAGTCCAGCCAGGCAGGAGCTTCCACTCAGTAGAAGAGGTCGTCGTCGGAGAACAATTTAGGGGAAGGACTGAACGCCTGAGCATTAGCGGATGGTTTCATGCAGCACAGGAAGGAGAAGAGGGCTACATACCCGAAGCGCCTGCTCCTGAAATGAAAAGCTCGCGGGAGCAACTTGTGAGTGTATTATTCATTTCACATAATTGATTGACCTTGTGTTCTTAACACTTTAAATTCATACTCTATATAGACATCAACATCGACTATATTCAAACCCTACCTTTCACCTTCCTTTGATCCTGACCTCGGCAAACTGGGCCTCTCAGAAGATCATGTCCCTTTCCTAGCCGAATTTATCAATCCTGTCTACCTCCAGGTCCGAACAATGCAAGCCCTTGCCTCGCGATTCATTCAGGAATCTTCCCTTGAACTACATTCTTTCCTTAACAACCAACTTGCTGCGGCTCTCGAGTATCGCCTACGGGATCTAGACGCTCGAGAAGGTCTAGGCCAAAACCGAGCCGGCACCATTCCGCCACACACCACCGGTACCTCTGCCGGTTGGATCATCAAAGGCCCTCCCCACAAATGGCGTTACTGCACGCTCAAGCCCCAAGAAGGCGACGTGAAAGTTGCTGTATCTCCGCGCGCACACGCCCCCTCTGCAGACGAGATCATGCGGAGTTTGCAAGATGAGCTGTTCCCTAGTCCTGCTTTTCGTGCGTGGCTGGCGATCGTTTCACGGCTATTGCCGTTGAGATATGCGGCGGAGGCGAGGAGGTTTAGACCCGGGCTGGATTATACGTTGGCGACGAGTGAAGATAAGGAGGCGAGGCTGGATGTGGTACTTGGGTTAGTGCCACCTGAGAAGGGGTTGGAACAATCCACAGATTCAGATGGTGGGGAGGAGTCTCAGTTGGCACAAGTGGGCGGTTGGGATGTAGGTTTCTTTCTGTTTCACTCTTCATACTACACTCACATTCCCCCGCCCCAAGTGTTATATGGCACCCCATGATGAAGAAGATGATCCAGCGGTCTATCGTTCTGGCTCCACTAAAAAGAAGGGTAAGGAACCTCAAAATGGTAACACCACCAAAAAAGCACCACAATCCTCTACTTCCAAACCAAAAAAAACCAACGGAGACCCCTTGTCCGATTCTATGTCAACAATAGACGACGAACGGGATAGAATTCACGAAGAACCTGCTGAGTCTCCGTCTCCTGGTGCAGAGGCAGAGGATGGCATTTCAATGCAGGAAGATGCAGACGAAGACGACGAAGATGAAAGCACTCTGCTCGCCACTCAGCCTGGATTCAACAAGCTCCTGTTGGTTTTAAGAGACGAACGAGTGATGCGATTCGTCAAGTACGTGTCGGCCGCAGCGCCAGGATCTAGGTGGGATATATGTGGAGAGTACGAGGTTGGGATGGTTGAGGAAGATAACAATGACTCGGAGAACGATGTTGAAGATGGACAAGGAATCATGGGTGTGGCTGATAATTTAAACAATTAGCGTACGTGGATTATTTTCCTTCACTGCTTCGGAGGGTCCTTCTTGCTGTGGAATTCTGGCAGCCCCTACCATCCAATTTTTAAGTTATAACTACATACACGCAACATACACGACAGACTTATGTACAGTTAAAAATTCTCTCCCTACTGGGTGACTTTCCAATATGCGGAATTGTAATATTTTTCCACACGTCAAAAATTACAATTTTGCTCTTTCATCCAAGGATGCGAACCAAAATGTAAAATTTCAGGGAACGGCAGATAACCAGGTTCCTCCCATTATCAGGTTCTGAGTCCTAAGGCACTTATGGGAATAAGAAAATTCATCAATTACACAAGTAACGTTTTTTCCAAGCTTCACTTATGGGTTAAAATTGAGCGATTGTTACAAAAATAGTGTGCAGAGTCCTATAAATATAAAGGCATACGTACACATAAAAAGTATATCGGCATAGTAAGCAATGTGTCACCAGGCTTGCTTACGGATATAACTACACGCAGTCGGTGGAAAGGACGCTATCTATCCGACGGCTGGGGAAAAATCGATAATCTGGCCCGTTCGACCTGAAACTTAATGCTTGAAGGCGCTCTTCCGGCATGTCGAAAGGGAGATACTATTAACACAAGTATCTGGTGACTCGGATGATCTGGTGACTACGATCACTGGGTACAAATTAAAACGTTTTTAGGGTAATAATACAAGGAACCTGCTTGCACTGGACAAAGAGAATAATAATAGCAAGGCAGACTATATATGTAAGAGTAACAGGTGTTTGTGTACAACTACATCAAGGAACTGCAAGCAAATTTGTCAACTTGCAAGATCTATCGGGCTATCAGTATGGTTTCCAAAAAACTGCGTGGGTACATTTGTACAAGCCTAGTTTAAAGACAATAATTTTCGTAAGAGCGCAAGTACAGATCATGAACATCGACGATGGTTGAGTTAAGAGGAGGGTGGATGCGGGTGATAATGCTAATAAGTTACGAGGGGGAAGGGGAAAAACGGGCATATATGTATAAAAGGGAGAGCAGGAGAAAAGTCAACAAGAGCAATTAGATACACGCTTGCCAGAGTGGGATGGATGGGAAAAAAAAAAGACGGAAAGGTAAAGATGGAAACAATGAAGGGATATGAATGAAGAACAGGGAAAAAAAAAGGAAGGGAGTCGTGGGCAGAGAGTGACCAGGGTGAAGGAGACATGGCAGAATGGTACAACTGAACTTGAAAACTTGAAGGACTGTGATTGAAACCGATTTCAGAACAAGTATATATACGTCTCAAGCTCCCACAGAATCGACCGATGGAAAATAGAAGCTAAGTGACAATGCAATGATCTAAAAGACGAGAAGAGAGAGAAATGGGTTTCAGTCTTCTAACAAAGATCAAATGCTAATCACATACAAAAAATAGCTTGATGGAATGAAAAAGGAAATTCGACAACAGAAAGCCAGGCTAAGCAGAAGAGAAGAACAAGGGGGACATTCCTCCCATCATCACATCTTCCGCTCTCCATTCACAACGGAAGCATATGCTGGTAATAGTCCCTCATTGGGAGAAATTTCCAGTTTTATCGTTCCAGTTTGCGAAGACGGCGAACCAGATCGATAGCGGTGGCTATGACTACTATGGTGGCGATGGTGTCGACGATGGTGATGATTTCGGTGTTCCGAGTTCGATAGGGTTGATGTTGAAGTTGAGTTTGATGAACTTGGAGGCACCGGGTTTGCATTAGAGATCCATGCCTCAGTTGCTTGGTCTTGGAGTTCTCTGGGTAGTGAGTGGCGTGGGACTGGTGCGTACACGAAGTCCAAGCCAACGCCATGTTCTAGATCACCGACATTGGTATTCTTGGGAAGGAGGAAGATGCGTTGCATTGCGTGCGAGGTTGTTAAGTTTGATGATGTGGATGGTGATGGACCACGTTGATGATGCCTTGTGAGGTGAGAGTAGTAATTTGATACTGCAAGAAGGAAGTGCAGCTGGATTGGGAAGAATTTTAACACCATTGTAACAAAAAAAGGGGGGGGGATGGACTCACACGAACAACCATAATGACAAACAGGACGGCTAGAACTGCGAAAACAGCTCTTTCTAGCCATCGTTCGCAATTTTCTAGGTTGAGGCCCATCTCAAGCATGTTGCGCATGAGTTCTGGGTGGTGAGAGAATTCTTCGCAAATGCCTGCACGAGCAGGGTCAAGGAAGGCACCATAAGTGGCTAAAATGAGGGAGAAAGCGCAGAAAGAAAAATCTGCGATGGAATAGTCGCGGTAAAAGCGAACATGGGATGATTTATTCTGTTGAACAAGGTAAAAAGGAAGCATAGAGAGAAAGGGTTGGCTGCTGACCTTGAGAATACCGACGAGACCTACTGTGCAGACGGAAGCTGCTGATGCAAAGTAAACGAAGAGGAGAGCCCAGATGACTTTTAAGCCATGTAGTTGCCATTTATCTCCCGATGACTCCCACTCGCTCTCGGGTTCCCACTTGAAGGTGCGCCATGCTGCGAGGACTTGAATAGCGACAGCAGCATTTGTTATGGCACCGAATATGGTGATGAGTGTAGAGGCAGTTCTATTGTAGCAGCGACGGTGCATTGGTGGAGGCGGGGGTAAGACACGCAGATCAGGAGAGTAAATAAGGGGCTTACCGAGCAGGGCTCATATGGGTTGGACCAACTCGTGCCATAATCCGCTGACAAGAGAAAAAGAAAAAGAAAAAAAGGAGAGGATGATGGTTTGGAACAGAACGACCAAAAGTGACTAATCTCCCTTGACACCCACTTTCACACACTTTCCATTTTTACTTCAAGCTCATTGCGTTATGTAAATTACATATCATAATGATATATGCTATGACTCGGATACGCCGGCGTGTAAATTGCATAGAACCGTGAAATAGTTTGAACCCACTGGGTGTTCCGACAAATTTGACCCTTTCAACCCGTCACACATTTTTGGCATGATTTGATTGGTCCGGCCGAAGAGTGGATCAATTGCCAGACTTTGTCCAGACCACCATTTGATTTCGGATGTTGAGCTGGCTTCGCCCCCACACAAATGACCGATCTGAAGTGATGAAGAGTTAGCCGCCATCTAACTGACCTCTGGGTACAGTATATACAGTCCACCCAGTACCTTACAGGAACATCCAAAAAAAAGAATGATTACCAAAATAAGCGTATCCAGGCGTATCCCTAGTCACATCACGTGAGACTATTACTAAGTATCACAATTTGTGCCATTTGTGGTGATGGTCCGATGTAAAACAAGGGTAGGGAGCATTATTGGAGGCCTCTGCATCTTGCTTAGTCACAGAGGTGGCCTCACCACCTCTGCAATCTTCACTCTCTCTTTCATTATTTTAGATTGGCCTCGCCATCACTATTTCTTATGGCTGTTTTCTTTTAGGAATTTTGCATCTTAGGCAGCCTTGTCATTCAGACTTTTAAAGCCATCTCTCTGGATTGCCACTGATTTGGTGCTTTTGAATATAGCAGATGCTGAGTCAGTGGCAGAGAGTCCAAGGAGTCTGGTCATCTAACTTGTCTTACCAATGTCTTACAAACATCTCTCTTGGTCTGAACACTTCTTCATGGTACCCCAGCCTTCACCTCTCATTTGAATTTTCACAACTCAATGCTTGTTTTCTCTCTAATTTAGGGCAAGGGGTATGCACTGGCAAATGCCAAGGCATGGTGTAAGGGGGGAGGGGGGGCTGATGGGCAGCTTAATATAAAAAATCCCAAACCTATTTTTCTGGCTATTTAATGGTCCAAATGAGTTCTGATTGACTTTTGAGTGAGGTTTAATGTTTGAAAGTCTCATTTTCACCAAATTACATGGAAGTGGCACAATTGAGTGCTGGGATGGCCGTTGGGAAAAATTTCTCAAGGTTGTCAAACTCTCAAATTGGTGAAATTGTTGAAAAAAGCTAAATCTGTATGTGCATATTGATATTCTTGTTAGGGCAACTGTGGCAGCGACTTAGTTGAGATCTAGCAGGGGATCCTAAATATATATAAACATATAAAATATGACAGGAAAGCACACCTAACAGGGGATTTTAAAAGAAAAGGATAAAGCCCTGCTAAGGTGGAGTGCGTGTCTATATACCAGAAATTGGAGTTGAAATAATAGAATGATGAAAAAAATGAAGAATGGCAAAAAAGTGATAGGAATGCAAAAGTAGCTACATCACATGTCCGTTGGACTCCACTATCAGAGCCAGAGTGCACTCCATCTTGAGCTAGCGACAATGAGGAGGGATGTACAGAGGTGACAGAGAAATATCGGAGGAAATGTTGTATGAAGCGGAGCATCCCCTAACAATTCTCATGTATCACAGCCTGGACTTACCATGTATATAGTACCACCTAACATGTCAAGGGCTCTTTGAAAATCCTTCCAGAGGGTGGTTCTGCAATGATGAATGCAGGAAGAATGCAGGTTGGGGGGTAGGCAGTCAAAAGTGAAGAAGGATTATGCATACTCATCACAAACATGTCATCGAAAAAGGCATTGGAATTTGCCAAGCCTTCCTAATTAGGCAGGAGGGGGAGGGGGGGAGGGTTCAAACAATCCGTAATCGAAAAAATCAACATAATATCTAACAAAAAAATTCTGTGTACCCCTTGATTTAGGGTCTGCTGAATTGGCATTCCTGTTAGGGCAACTGTGGCTGTGACTTAGTCGAGATCTAGCAGGGGATCCTAAACATATATATACACATAATACGACAGGAAAGTGCACCTAGCAGGGGATCCTGAAAGAAAAGGATGAAACTGTTAGGGCAACTGTGGAACAACTTAGTCGAGATCTAGCAGGGGATCCTAAAAGAAAAGGATAAAGCCCTGCTAAGGTGGGATGCATGTCTATATACCAAAAATCGGAGTCAAAATAATAAAATGATAAAAAATAATAAAATGATGAAAAAGATGGGGAATGGTGAAAAGGTGATAGGAATGCTACGTCACGTGACCATCGGACTCCAGTATTGGAGCCACGAGTGAACTCCATCTTGGGCTAGCGACGATGAGGAGGAATATACAGAGGTGATGGAGAAATATCGGAGGAAATGTCGGATGAAGTGGAGCATCCCCTAACATCCACCCCCCCTTCAAGGCAGTGACGACCCGACACTGAATGGAAAGGAATGGAGCAGAAGTCGACCATACAGATGTGACAAGCAGCACCAGGGTGTCGCCGGTAAAATCCGCCACCAGTTCCAGCGCATGAACATTATCCCAAGGTTCCCAGGAATTGTGCTCAACACCGAAACCCTCCCACTTCACCAAGTAACGCAGTTTCCGGTTCACCATCTGACTATCCAAGATTTCCTCCACCACCCACTCCTCTTCGCCATCTACAATTTCCGGTAAGGGAGGCAGAGACGTCCATCGGCCAGGAATTGGGTCCAGAGGAGCCAAAGATAATTTGACCACATTGAAGAAGGATGAAGTCTACTCATCGACGGAGGAAGGTGGAGCCGGTACGCACCATTACCAACCTGACTATCAATCGGGAACGGTCCCAATCTTCGGTGAGAAAGCTTATGTGAAGGTCAAGTGGTCTGAATGTCGCTAGCATCAAGGAAGACCATATTGCCCACCTTGAACTCCAGAGCTGGGGTCTGTTTCCAATTGTAGTAGAGCATCATGTCATCCTTCGACTTGGCCAGAGCTGCCTTTGCTTCCTCCAGGGTGCCTGTCATCTGGTCTTTGAACTCATTGACGGATTCCATGTGGGACCAAGGTTGGTCCGGCTCGAAGCCCATTCAGGGAACACATCTGGTGTCGAGGAGGAAAGGAGGGTGCTGAGTGGAAGAATGAACCTGGTTGTTATACTGGAATTCTGTTAAGCTCGGAGTTCGGACGGAGATGTCAGGTCCGAAGTCGTGCGAGGCGTTGGCTTCAACTTGTAGGTTGCGCCGCTCTCTTGCTGGATGCCTCAAATTTCGGAGGTCCGGACGGAGTAGGAGAGTCCGGAATTGAGCCGAGAAGAAGCTTAAGAAAGATGAGAGCGAGTTAACGAGAAGTAGGTTGCTAAGTTGATATTCGAACTAGCAAAATACATACAACAAACTGGAGTATTTATATAGAGACAAGACATAAACATGTAAGGAGTTATCGTGAAGAGCATATGGTAGTAGAATGAACATATAACCAGGAGACTTGTATTCTGGATGGTGCCGAAGGATGCCGACATAAATCCTCGCAGGTCCTTGTGGTGACCAAGACTCATGACCTCGAGACTGGTGCGTGCACGATGTG
>Ga0193743_1002516_pt1 | contig 12884 bp, 15 predicted proteins | sample L2c2metaG_FD_143038 | JGI IMG/M metagenome (GOLD analysis project Ga0193743, IMG submission 143038) | Soil microbial communities from a riparian zone of the East river system, Colorado, United States - L2c2 | ecosystem: Environmental > Terrestrial > Soil > Riparian zone | place: USA: East River... | reverse complement strand
GCGTTGCCCCCTGGCGAACTGGAAGCGCACGATGGTGTCGTCGTGCTCGATGACGTCACGCCCCGCTATGTGAGAGCGAATACCGCACTGGACGCCTGCAGAGCGAGGCTCGGAGTTGCCTTGCATTGCCTGCTGGATACCGAGGCGTCAGACGGCGCTCGTATGTCAGACTAGGCGTGGAGGTCAGACAAGGCTTGGGAGTTAGACAAGGCTTGGGAGTTAGACAAGGCTTGAATTAGACGGCTTGCTGGAAGCGACCGCGGCCCATGAGGCTCGGCGGATAGCGCATGACGGCGCTGAGTAATGGCGGTCTTGATCGACGGAAACTGTTCGGCGGCCCGATAGCTTCAGTTCTCTGGTATGCCCACGGCGTTTTGGAGCGGGGTAGGCACCGGTTCGCGTGAGAAAAAAGCCTGAAGACAAAGTCTAACCCTGCATGTGGGCTTCTTGATTTGATGAGGCGCCGGACTCCTTTTTCTTCTGTTTTCCCAACAGAAACTGAACGTTGATCTCCGCGCCATTGACGCGGACCAGTTCGCAGCGGCGATAGGCCAGCCCGGTCGACGACAACAGCAGAAAGAATTCCTTGAGATTGAGGCCCTGAATGGAGCCCTCCACGGTCAGGATGGCATCGTTGTCCGATATGGCATTGAGCATGCAATCCCGTCGCCACGTTCCATCGATGCCCATGATGCAGACGCCATAACCCCGGCTGAAGGTGACCCGTTCCGGCCCTTTGATTTCCTCTGTCACTGTTATCGACCCGCCATTGCGGCAAGCCTCGGCGCGGAAGCGCCGGCCGCCATCGTTGTTGATGTCGCCTGAAAAACGCTCGGGCGATAGAGCCCGCGCCGTTCCGGATAGGGTTTGTAGACGTCGGTCAGCCCGACCACCGTTTCGGCGGCCCCCAGCGCCAGGAAGCCATCGGGCTCGGACGCCCTGGCGAGGCGGCGGAAAATGTCGACCTTGGTATCCTGGTCGAAATAGATCAGAACGTTTCGGCAGAAGATCACATCGAAGGTCCCGAGCTCAGAAAAATCGTGCAGCAGATTCAGTTGCCGGTGCTGAATCATCGCCCGAATATCTGCATTGATCTGCCAGAGCTCGCCGATCTGCTTGAAGTATTTGACGAGCATCTGAATCGGCAGACCGCGCTGAACTTCGAACTGGCTGTATAATCCGGCCCTGGACTTCTCGATCACTTCCACCGAGAGATCGGTCGCGAGGATTTCGACCCGCCAGCCGGCCAGCGCGGCCCCCATTTCCTTCAGCGACATCGCCAGTGAATAGGGCTCCTGGCCGGTCGAGCCGGCGGCGCACCAGATCCGGACGCTTCGGCGGCTCGCGCGCGCTGCAAGGATCTCGGGCATGATCGAGTTGCGAAAATGTTCGAACGGTACCTTGTCGCGAAAGAAGAACGTCTCGTTGGTGGTCATGGCTTCCACCACCTGGGTCGTGATGGAGGCCGGTCCGCCTTTCATCTTCTTCACCAGTTCGCTGATACCCGACAGGCCGGCTTTCCGCGAAACCGGCAAGAGCCGGCTCTCGATCAGATATTGCTTGTCCGAGGACAGATCGAGACCGGAACTGTCCTTGAGAAATTTGCGCAGATATTCGTAATCGGGCGGGGTCACAGGCGGCCTCTCGAAATGAATCGCGATGATTTCAGTTGGATGTCGCCGGACGACGCCATGACGTCGATGCTCATGCGCGAGTGGCTGCGGCCTCGGAAGCACTCGGGCCGGGGCTTTGCTCCGGGTTTTGATTCAGCACGCATATCTTGACCTGACGCACCTTGAGACGAACGAACTCCGGACGCGATAAATTCGCGCTATTCCTGAGCCGCCGGCTGGAGCAGACCGACTTCCTGGAATTTCGCGGCGACAATGTCCTTGTCGAACGGTTTCATGATGTATTCGTTGGCGCCGGCGCGCAGCGCGCGCGTGATGTGGTCGATTCCGTTTTCTGTGGTGCAGAACACCACCTTGGGCTGGTCGCCGCCGGGCATGCGGCGCAGGTGGCCGAGAAACTCGTAGCCGTCCATCACCGGCATGTTCCAGTCGAGCAGGATCGCTTCGGGCAATTGGCGCTTGCAGATCTCCAGCGCCTTTTCACCGTCCTCGGCTTCCACAATCTGGAAATCCAGTCCTTCCAGGATGCGTCTTGCGACTTTGCGGACGACGCTTGAATCGTCCACCACCAGACAGGTTCTCATTTTAGCCTCTGTTTATTCAATGACCGAACAGGCAGCAGGTCGCCGGCGAGGATCATGCGGTGGCATTACTTGAGACGCCTTTAAGGATTATTCTCCCATTCAACCGATAACCGTCCCGGTTCACATCCAAGTTAATTTCGGTGCCCGGGCTACTACGGGGCGAATTCTTCGGGTAGCAGCCATCGTGACGAAACCCGGTGAGATTGCGCCCACGCGCCTATCCGAAAAAGAGTATCAGTTCCATCTGCAACCAATGAGATGCGATTCACCTGATCGGTCAAGTAGACTGTCCCGATTGAGCCGATGATGGTTCACCTGCCGGCAGCGCAGGCGGTTGAACCGACGTTGCCCGGTCGCGGCGGCAACGTGGACGAACCGCTTTTGCAAGATACAATTATGAGTAGAACAGACCTGCGACATTCCGATCTGCTAATTCTTCTTGCCAACGATACATGTCACGCTACGCTGCGTGGCGAACCCGAGACGGTTGTGCTCCCGTATTCAGGAGAGTGCTTTGAACGCGGCTCCCCGTTCATCCGCTCCGCGTCCGCCAAACGGATTCGTGTCATCGCTGAGCGCGGACGATTATGAACTGATCCACCCTCATCTGAGGACCGTCGATCTGACGACGGACCTCGTGCTGGTCGAAGTCGATGACACGCTGAAGCGCGCATATCTGCCGCATCGAGGCGTGATCTCCCTTGTCGTAAAGCTCGCGCGCGGCGAGCAGGTCCAGGTCGCCATGATCGGGCGCGACAGCATCTTCGGCACCTTCTCGGCGCTCGGGGACCCAATTGCATTGAACAGCGCGCTGGTTCTGATTCCCGGCGTCGCCTCGACACTCGACATCGATCGTCTTCGAGCCGCGGCCGATCAGAGCCCTACGCTCCGGGCGACACTGATACGGCACGGACTGGCGATGTACGCGCAGATCCAGCAGGCCGTCGGATGCAACGCCTCGCACACCGTGGAATCCAGGTTGGCGCGCTGTCTGTTGCAGACCAGGGATCTATCCGGCAGCGACAAGCTTGTTCTAACCCAGGAGGCGATGGCGCAGATGATCGGCGCACGCCGCAACAGCGTATCGCTGGTAGCCACCATGCTGCAGCAGGCCAACTTCATCCACTACAGCCGGGGCCGCGTGGAACTCAACGATCCCGATGGCCTCAGCAAGACCGCCTGCGAATGTTACGCGACGGTCAAAGCGCAGTACGAAAGACTGCTTCACCCGCGCTGCGAGCCCGTCTAGGGCCATTGAACGGACGCTGCATGCCGCGTTCGGCTAGCCCTAGGTTTTTGTTTTGACGCGTTTTCTTCACGCGAACCGGCGGCCACGAAGCCTGTCATCGGGCGCGCATTCGCGCGACCCGTTGGCTCGAAAACGCTATAAACTTTCCGTTTAACAAGCCAGCGCTATCGCTCGCGCTTGCCTCGCCGATCATTCGACGAGAGCCGGCGATACCACCTTAAAAGGTGACGGCCTGGCCGGACAGCTGGCCGGCATGGCGGGGAAAGCACGCAACGCCATGAGCGGCGGAACGGCCTTTTGCAGGAAATTAGTTCGCCCGCGCGAGAAGTCCCGCGCCCAGAAATGTCCTGCCATACGTTGAGGCTTCAAGATCGTCGGAAAAGAAAAAGCCCGCCGGGTTGACCGGCGGGCCTCAATCTTGTGCCGCTCCAGCGACCGATCCGGGATCCCGGTACATCCGCGGAAATCCCATATCGGCCTGCGTCAGACGGCGCGGAGGTCTTCAGCGCTGGTCTTGCCGCGCTTGCTGTCGACCTTCGCTTCGTACGAAACCTTCTGGCCTTCATTGAGCGAGTTCATGCCGGCGCGTTCGACGGCGCTGATGTGCACGAAAACGTCGTTGCCGCCGTCGTCGGGCTGAATGAAGCCGAAGCCCTTGGTCGCGTTGAACCACTTAACTGTTCCGGTAGTCATTTTAACTTCTCCAAGATGCGCATATGCGCCGCTAGACCCGTACGACCTTCGTACGAGCATAAATCCGATTTCAGCGATGTCTTGGGGAGGGGAGCCGGTTCGGCGCGTTCAACAAGCAAATCGATTATTCGAATGAAACGCATATAGGCTACCGCTGCTAAAATAGCAAGCGATAACCCGATCCGGCCCGGGAAATCAACCGCGGAACCGCGTCTGCAGCATGGTTTGGAGGGAAAACTGAGCGCCAGACTGGATCAGCCGAGCCGGCTGATCTGCTCCTCGGTCACCACGCGCTCGACATTCTCGGTCTTGCTTTTGATACGATAGCGCGGGCGTCGGTCCGCTTCGATCGGCAGGCAAGCGACAATCGTATAGACGCTGCGCTCCCTCGGGTTGGCGCGGCCCTGCGGCCCCTGCAGTAGGTGATGAACGTCGTCGTTGATCGCGTAATTGTGGGCCATCGCCTGTCTTTCCGTTGCAGACGGGCTTTTAGTCAGAATGGTCACAAAAAGCAACAAATCTCGTCGGTTAACAAGGGTGCGCAAGGCCCAAGAACCATCGGAGAATCATCGAAACCAGCACGCGGCCTGCCCGAAAGCGCCCTAAACCATAAGAATCGGTCTGTGCGACAAGCGGGTTTTGGTTGTGCGGATCGCCGACCTGCATCAGTTTGGCGTATCCGCACCCGATATCGAAACGACCGCCATGGCGGACTTGAACCGATGACATCAGAGCCGGCTGCCACCGACGCAGCGCCGATCGACGCCCGCATGCGGCGGCGGGTGGTGCTGGCGTCGATCCTTGGCAACGGGCTGGAATGGTTCGATTTCGTCTCCTACGGCTATTTCGCCAGCATCATCGCCAAGGTGTTTTTTCCGGCGGGCAGCGATCTTGCGCTGCTCTTGACTTACGCGACCTTTGCGATCGGCTTCGTGGTGCGGCCGGTCGGCGGCATCCTGCTCGGCGCCTATGCCGATCGCTACGGGCGGCGGCGCGCGCTGTCGCTGCTGATCGTGATGATGGCGTTCGGTACGCTGACGCTGGGGCTGACGCCGGCTTACGCCAGCATCGGAATCCTGGCGCCGGTCATCGTCGTGCTCGGCCGCGTGGTGCAGGGCATCTCGATCGGCGGTGAATTCGGCAGCGCCACCGCGCTTCTGGTGGAATACGCGCCGCCGAACCGGAAGATGATGTATGGCAGCTTCCAGATGTCGTCGCAGGCGCTGGGGCTGGTGCTCGCCACCAGCATCGGACTGCCGGTGCTGCTGCTGTTCTCGCCCGCGACCGTGCAGGACGGCGCATGGCGGATTCCGTTCCTGATCGGCTCGCTGATCGGTCCGTTCGGTTTCTATGTGCGCTATCGGCTGGCGGAATCGCCGGAATTCGAAAGGCTGTTGGCGCACAGAGCCGACGTCGCGCGCGCGCCGGTACGCGAGGTGCTGCGACAGCACTGGCTGCCGGTAATCTCCGCGATCGGGCTGACCGTCATCGGGACCTCGCTGACCTATATCTGGAACACGTATCTGCCGACCTATGTGGTCGAGCAATTGCATCTGCCGCTGTGGCAAGGCCTGCTCGGGGTCGCCGTCACCTCCGCGATCGGCATCGGCACCTGCGTGCTCGGCGGCTGGCTCGCCGATGTCTACGGCCCGTATCGCATGTTCTTCCTGTTCACCGCGATCTCCGCGCTGATCTCGTATCCGATGTTCGCCTATGTGCTGGCCGCGCCCGGTTTCGATCGCCTGTTCCTGGCGCAGTTCGTGGTGCTCACCGTGTTCGGATTGTTGCAGGGCTCAGGCCCGGGGCTGCTGGCGGGGCTATTCCCGGTATCCGTGCGCTCCACCGGCATGGCGATCTCCTATAATGTCGGCGTGACTGTATTCGGCGGATTCGCGCCGCTGACCGTCACCTGGCTGATCGCCATGACCGGCAACAAATTGATGCCGGCATTCTATATCATCGCCGCCGGCGTGCTCTCGATCGTGGTGGTGGGCTCTACGCTCGGTAGCGTGCGGCGGCGCGCGCCTGGGCTTTCTGCCACGGAATTAAGGACCCTGTAGCGCCATGGACATGCTGGTCAAACTTTACGAGTTGCCGGATTCGCGGCCCGCGTACCAACGATTGCAGCAGGCCGGAATCACCTTGCGACGGGCGCTGGCCCCCGAAAAACACATCGTCACCGCCTGGGTGCGGAAAAACTTCAGCGAAGCATGGGCCAGCGAGGTCGACGTCGCTTTCAGTCGCCAGCCAATTTCCTGCTTCATCGCGATCCAGCAGGGCAAGGTCGTCGGATTTGCCTGCCACGACGCCACCTGTCCCAACTTCTTCGGTCCCACCGGCGTCGAGCCGAACGCCCGAAAAAACGGAATTGGAGCGGCATTGCTGTTCGCCTGTCTCGAGGCGATGAAGCAACAGGGTTTTGGCTACGCCATCATCGGCGGCGTTGGACCGGCTGCGTTCTATTCGAAAACCGTCGGTGCGGTCGCCATTGAAGGCTCCGAACCCGGCATTTATCGCGGCCTTTTGTAAGCACAACACCCGATCTAACTCAGAGTTGCCCGAGCAGCGGGTCCGAAATATCGCGTTCGTGCCAGCGATCGATCCAGACCGCATCCGCCAGCGGCGTGCGCGGCAGCCAGCCCTTGGTTTCCAGCTCCGGCTTTTGGAAGAAATGCGTGACATAGCCGACGCAGAGATAGGCGATCGGCTGGATCGACGACGGAATGCCAAGCGCGCCGCGCAAATCGTCGGGCCGGATGATGCTGACCCAGCCGACGCCGATATTTTCCACCCGCGCCGCGAGCCAGAGATTTTGCACGGCGCAGACCGCGCTATAGAGATCCATATCGGCCTGATGGGTTCGCCCGAGCACGACCGAACCGGTGCGGCTGCGATCGCAGGTGATGCAGATCCCGATCGGCGCTTCGAGGATTCCTTCCAGCTTGAGCCGCCGGTAGGTCTTTTGCCGCTCGTCCTCGAACATCGCGGCGGCTTCCTCGTTGGCGGCCGCAAACGCATCCCGCACCTTTTGCCTGACGGCGGGGTTCCTGACCACAATGAAATCCCAGGGCTGCATGAAGCCGACCGACGGCGCGTGGTGCGCGGCTTTCAGAATGCGCGCCAGCACGGAATCAGGGATCGGATCGGGCAGGAATTGCCCGCGCACGTCGCGGCGGTTGAAGATGCATTTATAGACGGCATCGCGCTCGGCGGCGCAGAATTCCGGGTCGGTCTGGATGTCGCTGGATTGCATCGTCGTCTCTTTCTCGCGCGCGGGCGCGAACCAGCTTAGCTGAATTTCGCGTCAAGGTCGCCGCCATCGCTGGCCGGACGGCGAGGTTATTTTCCGGAAGCGGATCGGCGCAGCAAATACGTGTCCATGATCCAGCCATGCCGTTCGCGCGCCTGTTTGCGCAGCGCCACGATCTCGTCCTTGACCTCGGCCAACTTGCCCGACCGCAGGATTTCATGCTCGGTTCCGAGATAGGCGCCCCAGAAGATATCGAGATCCTGGTCAGCCAGCCCCGCAAAGGCCTGCACCCCGTCGAGCAGCACCACGACGCTGCCGGCCTCGCTTGGAAAACCATCGGCGAGCTTGCGGCCGGTGGTGAGCAGCACGCCTTCGCCAATCTGATTGAGCGCGATGCGATGTTTCGCCGCCAGCACCTGCACGCTGCTGATTCCGGGGATCACCTCGAACTCCAGTGCGAGCCCGTTGGCGCGCAGGCGTTCGATGATCCGCAACGTGCTGTCGTAGATCGCGGGATCGCCCCAGACCAGGACCGCGCCGACTTCGTTCTCGCCAAGCTCGCGTTCGAACCGATCGCCATAGAGCTCGGCGAGCCGGCCATGCCACGCGTCGACGCCGGCAAGATAATCGCCGGAAGCATCGCGTTGCGGCACATCGATGCCGACGGTGCGATAGCCGCCGTTTTCAATGAAGCGCTCGCAAATCGAAATCCTCAGATCGCGCAGCGCCGATTTCTCTGTTCCCTTGTCGGGAATGAAAAAGACGTCGACCTGATTGAGCGCCCTGATCGCCTGCATCGTCATGTGGTCTGGATCGCCGACCCCGATGCCGACAACGAAAATCTTGCGCATCTGTTTCTCCAGCCCGATCTAAATGCATCCTAGCGGTTGACACCAACCACGCGCCAGCCACCTGCGACCCGATCGATCCGGGTCAGCGACAGCGGATCGATCGTAAAGCGCAGCGCCGATTCCGGCGGCAGATCGAGCGCGATCGACAAGGCCGCGCGCACGGTGCCGGAATGCACCACCAGTACCACGTCGCCGCCGGGGAGTTTTGCCAGACCTTCGCGGACACGCACGATCTGCTCGGCAAAGCTCTCGCCGCCGCGCGGTTTGCTGCTGGCCGGCGCATTCCAGAAATCGCGATAGACAACACCGAGTTCGCGCGCAAGATCGTCATGCCGGCGTCCGGTCCAGTCGCCAAAATCCTGCTCGCGAAAATTTGCCTCCGCGGTCGGCCGCAATCCGAGTGCCGCGGCCGTTGCGAGCGTCCGGATCGCGGGGCTGGCAAACGATGCCGCGCCATCGGGCAATCTCGCGCGCAACGTCGCGAACCTCGCCGCATCGCCGGTGTCGGCAGGTGCATCGTCGCCGTGGATCACGCCCTCGGCTCCCGCGACCGGCGCGTGGCGGATCAACCACAGGCGAGTGTCCTCGTTCACGGCGATACCTTTGGCCGGGCCTTCACGACAGCCGCGCCGCGAGCGTGACCAACACCGCGGTTTCCACAACCTGTTCGACCGCGCCGAATACGTCGCCGGTAACCCCGCCGATCTGCCGCCACGCCAGCGCCGCCATCGCCGCAGCACCGGCGACGGTCACCACCACCGCCAGCAACGCGGCCTTCGCCGGCAGGCACAATAGCGCCAGCACGACGGCGATCACGACCGCAATGGTCGCGCTCGCCATGTCGGGCCGCCCCGCCGATTTGCCGAGCCCGTCGTCACGCGCGAACGGCATGTTCGCCGCGAGCACCGGGATCGCGGCCCGCGCCAGCGTGTGCGCCACGACGAGGCTTACGACAATGGACGCGACCGGCAGACTGGCCAGTGCCGATAGCCTTGCCGAAAAGCCGACCAGCAGAACGATCGCCCCGTAAGTGCCGAGCCGGCTGTCGCGCATAATCGACAGCTTTGCTGCACGGTCACGACCGCCGCCGAAGCCATCGCCGACATCGGCGAGGCCGTCCTCGTGCAATGCGCCGGTCAATACCGCACTGGCGCCGAGCGTGAGCGCCGCCGCGGCCAGCGCTGGAATGCCAATTCCCAGCAAGCAACGATCAATCAGGCCGACGGCCAGGCCGATCAGCGCGCCGACCAGCGGGAACGCGCGTTGCGCGCGCGCCATGCCGTCGGGCGCAACGTTGGCCGGGTACGGCATCGGCAGCCGCGTCAGCAGCCCGATGGCGAGACTGATATCGCGGGTCCAGTCGCGAAAATGGCCGGCCAGTTTCGACTGATTTTCGTCGCCCATCATTTGAGCCGTACGCCGCAACCGGCGACCATCAACCAGGCTTCCGACGCCCGCGCCGCGGTGCGCTGGCCGAGGATGCCCGCCAGATCGCGGAACCGGCGCAACGCCGTGTCCATCGGCACCGGCGCCCAGCCGATCTCGTCGCCGACGATAATGACCGGATACGGCGCCGCACTGAGACGATCGAGCTGCTGGTCCCAGGCGGCGATCAAGCTTGAATCGTCCTGATCGAAGCGATCGCCCAGCCACAGCACGAGGCTGTCGATCACCACGCCCGATGGCGCCGGCCGCAGATCGGCCAGCGCCTGTGCGATATCGGCAGGCGCCTCGAGCGTCCGCCATTTGGCGTTGCGCTCAGCCCGATGCCGCCGCACCCGCTCGGCCATTTCGGCGTCATCGGGATCGGAGCGATAGGTTGCAACGAACACGACATCATCGCCCAAGGCTTGATCGCCAAAGGCTCGCGCAATCTCGACCGCGCGCCGGCTCTTGCCGCTGCGGGTCGGCCCGGTGATGAAAATCACATCAGCCATCTTCAGCTCAGCCTCGCTGGAATCAGCCTTGTTGGATTCAGCCTTGTCGGATTCAGTCTTGCCCACGATCCGCCGGCCATGGCTCCAGCGTGCCGGCCATCACGTCGGACAGATCGGCCATCTCGGTCAGGATGGCGCCGGCCGCCCGCAGCAACGGCACCATCATGACCGCACCTGTGCCCTCGCCGAGCCGCAGCCCCAGATCGAGGTACGGCTTGCCGCCGAGCACCTGAAGCAGCAAATCGTGTCCGCGCTCGGCGGAGCGGTGCGAAAACACGCAATAGCCTGATGCCGCCGGCCGCAGTCGCACCGCGACCAGGGCCGCCGCCGAGGCGATGAAACCATCGATGATCACGGGACGGCGATGCATGGCGCTACCCAGCACCGCGCCGGCCATCATCGCGATTTCATAGCCGGCGAACTCGGCCAACACCTCGAGCGGTGACGTCGCATCGCTGCGTGCTGCCGCGCGCAGCGCGACCGCGAGCTTGCGCGCGATGCCGGCCTCATCGAGGCCGGTGCCGGCGCCGACGCAATCGGCCATCGGGATCGCTCCAAGGCGATGCAACAACAGCGCGGCCGACGTGGTGTTGCCGATGCCCATCTCGCCGATCGCCACGATGTCAGTGCCGGCCTCGATCGCCTCAGTGACGATCGAGGCGCCACGCGCGAAACAATCGCGCGCCTCATTGATGGTCAGCGCGGGTTCGTTCACGGCGTTGCGGCTGCCGCGCCTGATCTTGGCGTCGATCAAATCCGGATGGGCGGGAAGATCCGCATCGACGCCAGCATCGATCACCCGCACATCGACGTGAGAGGCGCGCGCGAGTGCGTTGACACCGGCGCGGCCGGCCAGATAGGTCGCAACCATCGCGGCGGTGACACTGGCGGGATAGGCCGAAACGCCCTCGGCGGTGATGCCGTGATCGGCCGCGAACACGAACATCGTGGCGCGCTTGGTGCGCGGTGGCTGCGGATGCCAGATCGATCCGAGCTGGACCGCGAGGTCCTCCAGCCGGCCGAGCGCGCCGAGCGGCTTTGCCTTGCCGTCGATCCGGGTACGAAACTGCGGCGCAAGCGACGGATCGACAGGCTCGACAGGCCAATCATGAGATTCGGCGGATGGACTTTTGCTGTGCATTTGCCTTCCTTCGACCCACCGTCGAACGAGTTGATTCCGGTGTCCGCGGAATAGCCAACGAGAAAAGACGGAGCCACGAGAGCATGATACAGGTGCCCACGCAAGCGCGGACGGGATGGCCGATCGCAGGAGAATCATGGGCGAAGCCGCAACCTCGGAAATTCCTGACGTTCTGGTGGTCGGTGGCGGCAGCGCCGCGCTGTGCGCGGCGATCGCGGCGCGGCGCAGCGGCGCCTCGGTGCGCATGATCGAGCGCGCGCCGGTCAGCCTGCGTGGCGGCAACACCCGCCACGCCCGCAATTTTCGACTGATGCATGACGGGCCGGAATGGTACATTCCCGACAGCTATGGTGAGGACGCCTTTTTCAAGGATCTGGTTCGGGTCACGCGCGGCGCGACCGACGAAGCATTGGCGCGGCTTCTGATCCGAGGTTCCGCTGATATCACGCCATGGCTGATCGAAAACGGCGTACGCCTGCAGGACCCCGCCAGCGGCACGATGCCCTATTCCCGGCGCACCGCGTTTTTTCTCGGCGGCGGCAAGGCGATGATCAACGCGCTCTACGCCACCGCATCGAAACTCGGCGTGACGATCGACTATGAGAGCGAGGTCGTCGCGCTTTCCTTTGCCGACAACACAAAGTGCGCGGCCGATATTCTCCACAATGGCGCCGTCGAGCGCGTCGCCGCCAAGACCATGATCGCGTGCACCGGCGGCCATCAGGCCAATCTCGATTGGCTGCGCGAAAGCTTTGGCCCCGCCGCCGACGGCTTCATGATCCGGGGCACGCCCTATGCCACCGGGGCGGTATTGCGGCTGCTGCTCGGCGCCGGCGCAAAGCCGGTCGGCGATCCCGCGCGTGCGCACATGGTCGCGGTCGACGCCCGCGGTCCGAAATTCGATGGCGGTATCGTCACCCGCATCACCGCGATCCCGCACGGCATCGTGGTCGACCGCAACGGCCAGCGATTTCACGATGAGGGCGAGGACGCCCGCAAGACCCATTTCGCCCGCTGGGGCGCACGTATCGCAGAATGTCCGGATCAAATCGCCTATCTGATCCTCGACGCCAATGGTTTTGCCCGTGCGCTGCCGACGGCGCTGCCGCCGATCCGGGCCGACAGCATCGCGGACCTCGCGGCAAAGCTTGGCCTCGACCCGACGGCCCTGCAAACCACGGCCCTGCAATTCAATGCCGCGACTGAAGCGACCGCCGATGCACCGCTGAACGATCGCTCCACCGCGGGGCTGACCCCGCCGAAATCGCGCGCCGCGGTCGCGCTCACCGAGCCGCCTTTCGCCGCCTATCCGTTACGCCCGGGCCTCACGTTCACGCATTTCGGCGTCGCCGTCGACGATCGTCTGCGGGTGGTGCGAAATGACGGCACGCCGGCGCGCAATGTGTTCGCGGCCGGCATGATCATGGCCGCCAATGTGCTCGGCGACGGCTATCTCGCAGGGCTTGGCGTCGCGCTTTCGACGGTGTTCGGGCGCCTCGCCGGCGAAGCGGCCGCGCGGCAGGCACGCACGACCTGACGCGCCGTTAC
>Ga0193743_1002515_pt1 | contig 12890 bp, 12 predicted proteins | sample L2c2metaG_FD_143038 | JGI IMG/M metagenome (GOLD analysis project Ga0193743, IMG submission 143038) | Soil microbial communities from a riparian zone of the East river system, Colorado, United States - L2c2 | ecosystem: Environmental > Terrestrial > Soil > Riparian zone | place: USA: East River... | reverse complement strand
GCAGGGCTTTATCCTTTTCTTTTAGAATCCCCTGCTAGGTGCGCTTTCCTGTCGTATTTTATGTTTATATATATGTTTAGGATCCCCTGCTAGATCTCGACTAAGTCGTCCGCAGTTGCCCTAACAGTATGCATCCATTTTTCATTTCACATTTTAACTTTAACTTCATTCATTTCTGATATTGCATATTGACACATGTTCATCTACATGTTCACCATGCTTTTTACATGACTTTTCATTCATTTCTGATACTGCATATCAACACATGTTCACCTTGCCTTTTACATGACTATTACTTACAGCTTACACATGGCTATCTCAAGGATAACACATGTTTCTTACTATATATATGATACTTTGAATGAGCTTGTTCCTTAGCTAGTCTTTATTTGATCTTCCTTTACTCGAACTTAGCTTGACCATAAGACAATACCTTGGAATAAAACCTGAGGCATTCTTTTGTGTCTACCAAAACTGAATGTCTTTAAAGCATGACTGTCTTTGGTAGGGCTGCTCACCAAACTGTAATGGTTGATGGCTGTAGCTGTTATGAACAATTACAGATGAACGCGAACGTGAATCATTTTACTTGACTCAGATCACAGGTGATCAATTCCTTTCCTGGATCTGCCAGTCGGCTGACAATGTATTACCCGATTCCATCCCTCATTTTGCTTAGCTATTCCCTTTTACTCATTCCAATTCCCGAACACTGCCTCCTTTCGTGACTCATACTATTCCATGACTCATATTCTGACTCATACTACTAAACCCTTGACCCTGGACACTGCTGCATAGTTACCTATATAAAGGGCCCATACTTAGTTGTAGTTCTCTAGTTTTGACCTTAGTACCTATACAGTTCAATCCACTACACTTTGCTCTCCAACCTTTGGAAGTGCCTTTCGCTCGTATAGAACTTAACTCTTTGTTACTGTCATGGTCCGTGCTCGGTCACGTTCTTTCCGAAGAACAATCAAAGGACGGCTCCGATGGAGTCTCCGATGATGGCCGCCTCACCATTGTTCAGTGCCACCATTACCACTGGCCACCTTCGTCAGACTTATATCGGAGCTCCGTCGGAATACTCCCTCCACTCCGTTACCACCAAAACAACCTGCATTCTTATCATTGTCATTACCAACCAACACCATGTGCTTTCTACCGCAGCACAACCACAGCCCCACCATGCTCCACACACGTTCCATGTCCCAGGCCAATCACATCGCGCACGCACCAGTCTCGAGGTCATGAGTCTCGGTCACCACAAGGACCTGCGAGGATTTACGTCGGCACCATCCGGAATACAAGTCTCCTTGTTATATGTTCATTCTACTACCATATGCTCTTCACGATAACTCCTTATATGTTTATGTTTTGCTTCAGTATAAATACTCCAGTTTGTTGTATGTATTTCGCTAGTTCGAATATCAACTTAGCAACCTACTTCTCCTTAACTCGCTCTCGTCTTCTTAAGCTTCTTCTCGGCTCGACTCCGGACTCTCCTACTCCGTCCGGACCTCCGAAATTCGAGGCATCCAGCAAGAGAGCGGCGCAACCTACAAGTTGAAGCCAACGCCTCTCACAACTTCGGACCCGACATCTCTGTCCGAACTCTGAGCTTAACAGTATCTATCTGTAAGTTCTGATCAGGTCTATACTATCATGACCCCACACATCGGCCGGACCTACCTTTCGCCCAGTCACAGAATGTCATGGTCCAAAACTGGTAAATATTTGGTCTCCGCCCTGGCACATCTTGGCATGAGCTTCAAGGATGAGTATAATATATATTAATGTGGTTGATTAGAGTTGCTTTGAGAATTAGTAGGGTATACATGTGCCAGCGTGCTTTGGATATGAATCTCGTATTAGGGATCATTGGACTGTCAATTCCAATATTGAGTGGTTTGCTGCTCAGCAGGCATTGGACTCGAGGGACTGGAGAAGATGTGCCTTGTGTAAATTGCAGCAGAGGTTAGATCAGACACGATTGAAAAAAAAAAACAATCTCCAACCCAGCCTAAGTCAGCAAGTGTGACAAATGAGCAGATTTTCTCTTCATTATTGGCACCACTCTTTGCCAAAAAAATACATGGAATATACTATGAATATGCATTAGAACTCACAATCAAAATTTGAGATGGATTGATCGAGAAGTGGGCAAGATATTCAAAGTGGGTGAAAGGTAGGTCCGGCCGATGTGTGGGGTCATGATAGTATCAATATGAGTATAGCTGTAAGCCATGTCTTTTCGACACAAGGCAACGATATGCCATGCTGAGTTTAAATTCCTGCCTTTTTTGGACTGTGACATGATGTGACTGGTCAAAAGGTGGGTTGGTGTTAGTATCGATATGAGTATAGCTGTAATGTTTATGTAGACATAGTTGATCCCTTACAGTCGTTTGCATAACCGTTTGCAGTGGTGTTTTGAAAAATGTTGTTTATGTTTGGCTTCTGATGTGACTGCCGAAAATGCCGACGTTACACTGGCATTCATTTGTCGACTTGAACAAGGTTCAAATGGTGACCATCGTCGAAAAACATGTTCCTCGCTCTAGCTGGTCATGATCTCTCTGAAGCGAGTACTGGATGGTCCGTGCTCCAGTTTCAGCATTCAAAGTTATAAAAGGTGAGCAGAGAATCACGTAGAATCATTGAAAACTCACCTTCGGCAGTCGCATCAGAAGCCAAATATAAACAACATTTTTCAAAACGCCGCTGCAAACGGTTATGCAAACGACTGTAAACCGCCTCCTCCTTTTACGTTCGCTTGCTTCTTTTGCACTTAAATAATTATGTCATCTAGTAAAGCACACCAGTCTCTCCCTCTACCTCCGCCGCCATGCGTTCCCTGTCTTTCCTCGTATGTCCCTTTCTTGTTTTTATCAAGTACCATATTCTCATATAACTAGGTCTCTGCCCTCATTGCTTCTGCATGCGCAGAAACCATTGTTATTACTGTAGGCGGTAATACCACAAAGGACGCAGGTGCTGTCTTTTCGCCTGAAAGCGTCGTTGCGAAACAGAACGACATTGTCTTTTTCAACTGTACGTTCTCTCCACCTCCCCACGACCTCCAAAAAAAAAAGAAGATTAACTTCACCACCTACAGTCACCGAAGGCAACCACACAGTCACTCAATCGACATTTTCCTCCCCTTGTGTCCCAGCTCATATCACCAACTCCACTGTAAATGGGTTCGATTCGAGTTTCCGCAATGCCAACAATGGCACTTCCGTAACCAACCTTCCCGTGATTATCACGGATTCTAATATCACCATTTGGTTCTATGACTTGAACACCTGCGCGTTAGGAGGCGTCGGTGGAATCAATATCAATGGATCCTCAACAGAAACACTCGATGGATTCAAGGTAGGCAATCCTTCCTGCATTTGAATGTTTTCCCTCAGTTTTAGTACATGCACCACACGTTTCTCCGTTCACTACCCTACCCTATCTAATCAAACTTCCACTTACATAATTTCCTCATTTTTCTAGCGTAATGCCATGCGTCTAAATGGAACCGCACCCACCTCTAGCGGAATTTACACGGCCACAAGCTCTAGTCCTACAACAAAACCCACCACCTCTTCCGCAAATCGTGCCGTTTTCTTTGGTGGCTCAGCTTTGCTGCCTTTGTTTGCAATAGTGCTTGCCCTATCCCTTTAATCGCGACTTGTTAAAAAGATTCTATCTTGTAGGGCTGATAAGATGATTTACTTCCTGGATACCCTTCTGAGCGATTTTCCTTTCTGGTAGAAACATTTCTTGGACATAATTGCGTTTGCTGTCTCCCACCTAGTTGCTCCCTTATCGACCTGTTGCTTTCATCCTAGATTTTCAAAAAGCGGCTTCTGAACTAGAGTTACCATTACTTCCTCCTTGGTTTCATAGCCGGACTATTTCCATGATACCCTTATTTGTCATTTATTATCTCTCCTGTAGTATCTTGATTATACCACCCAGATTTGCTAACGTTGCTTTCCAAGACCTGGATTCCTATTGCAAGTTACAAAATATCACTTCAACAAGTACATTAGATTTAGTAAATCGTTCCATTCGTCGTTCAAACGTTCATGATCCATTATCAAGTTTCCAAGCTTAACAGTCTGATCTCAACTTCGCCGGAAATATCTGGCCTCTACATTCTGAAAAGATCTTCATCAACCAACAGCGAAGTTCCGTATCGGATAGCCTGCCTTGTCAACGGTATAGGGCAAACAAACAAAAAATGGCACAATGTGCGGTGAAATTTAGAACTCTGCAACTCGCGAATCAAACTAATGACATCTGTTGTACTTGAGAGGCAGAAATTCAGCGAATCGGTCATCGCGGAAGAAGTTGGCATGAGGTAGGTGTAGGTCACCAGGTTAATTTGAAAAAAATGTTGATGATGAGAGAAACCGTAGGTTGGGATTTCGAATGCTGGAAATCTACTCAGTGGGCTGGATTACGTCCGGCGCATCAAATAGATGGCTTTAAAAATAAAGTTATTGGATGAGTAAATCCAGCCACAAAACATCAGTAGTAGAAGCATTCTCAACGCAGACCATCCCTCACATCTCGAACGATGGAATGGCTTGAGATTGCTCATAACAAAAACTATGCCAAGTGGAATCTGAGGGGACAGTCAGAGGATCATGGGTTAAATTCAAGGAATCAGTGAGCATGTGTAAGTGGTGGGTGGTGAGGTTCTGAAGTGTCAATGGTGGCTTGAAAGGAGGCAAACAAGTCTTTTTGGCAGATCAGTTTCCCAAGTAGGTTAACTGCGGCAGGCCTCTGGTTTACAAAAAAAAACCTTTTAATTCCTGGGCCACGAGGAGTCGTTGTGGACAAGTGACCAAACGCCGTTCGCAGACTGTTTGGGTTGGGCGTGGATAGATTTGAAGCATGATTGCTGTGTGTTCATAGCAAGCAAAATATGTAATAACGTGCAAGCTCGATGGATGTTGCGGCAGCACACCATTTGCTATTAATTGAAATCTCCGTTCAATTCATCTGAGATCCAAAGGAGATAAAAAAGGTTAGAACGGACCTCAAATTGCAGGCAGTGAGATGACTGGTCAAGTGAACGTAGGGGTTATAAGGTCGGGCCAGTTCGGTCAGCAGTTCAAGAGGCTGGTCGCAAATTCGGATCCTAGCTGGGATTCATAACTAGGTTGTAGGCTCAGGTTCATGATAAATAGAAATGGTACTTCATGATTACAGACCTGCAGGAAATTGATCCGAGGTCCAGCCGACACCAGCTCTCTTAAAGTAATATTCTTCATATCCAATTTACCGAGAATTCGAATGAATTTCATACACGCTCTGCCACATCGGATTTGACAACACAACCGCTTTGATGATTGACCAGTGTTCTTCTATTTATTTAAAAAAAAATTCCAAATGCCCACCATAATTCTCTCTGCGCTGAGTCGAGAGTACCCCATTGGCCAAACATCTCTATGAGACCACCTTCTTCGAACATGATCCATATTAATCATAAATGCATAAAGACTCAAGCCGCTGCTTTGTTCGGCCAAATTTGTTTCCCCCTGATCCAAGTGCTGAGAACAACACCTTGTTTATCCAATACGACCAAGTCTGCATGAGCTCCTGGCCGCAAGGTGCCTTTCTTGCTTTCAATCCCCAAACACCTGTTCCACCGTTGAGCCAATAACACAACTCTCTGTAGATGAAATGACTGACTTTGCAGGATTATACGTAGCACACTTGATGGCCTCGCCCAGAGAACAGCCCGTAAAGGAAGACAAATTTCGGACACATTTATCTAAAGTGACGACACTGAAAAATTTTTACTTGAGTAATCTGGTCGTATAATGAGGAAAGGCAGAAGAAGGTGGTCGATACAGCGAGATGTGCCGGGTTCCATGAGGACAGCATAAAATGTTCACCTGCCAGCAAGAGTGGTCGTTCCTTCAAGATAAAGCCTGTCGCCCTCTTTCACCAACCTCCTTCCACCCCGCCATTCGTGAACGCCATCTTGAAGCTTAGGGTCGAGAATTTTCATAGCTAGATAGGACATGAGAATTTTCGAGTCTAATATAAGAAAAGGATTCAAGCAAATTACCATCCGTAATGAGAATACATCCTTCAGGGTGAGAGGAATATGCCAGCTAATTGAAGTGTGAGTGATTCGATTTTGAAATAGGGTCGTGGTAGAATACACACCCTCACAGAGTTGGGATGACAATGTATCCCATCAACGATTAAACCATAATGTGGCCGTTCAAAAGCCATATCTGCGATTTGACCCTTTTCCAAGTGTAAGCTCGGTCTGCTTTTCTTGTTGGAAAGGTTCAAGGGGGTGATAGCGCGACTGGAAAGTGTTCCTCTTCGCGAGGGTATCGTCGAATATTTTTCAAATGCTTCTGGTGGCGCTGGAGGGGAGTGGGATCCCTTTGGAGATGAGTTCTGAGATCCGTTTAGAGGTGAAGAACTCTCCAAAAAAGACAGTGGGTCCTGGATGTTGCATGGAAGATGGGTAGTGATGGCAGTGGGTGAATGTAGGTATGGGGAAGCTCCAAGCAAACCTATGATTGAAGGATCTCTGTGATGAAGCTGGGGCATAGCGTTGAAAAGATGAGTGATCAATCGCGCTCCATGCTGTACAGCTGTTGTGGCAACCTCCGAGCTGGCAACACTAAAGGAGTTCAACATATTCAGATGTGCACAGTGTCAGGTGGTAAAAGTAACAAACCTGTGGCCAATGGACAAGGCAATCCCTCTTTTGTTTAATTCACCGAGTGCCCCCATAACCCCAGGAACTTCAGGGGCAGCAGTGATCAATCTAATGGCAGGACCTTGGTCTGCGGACATCATCCAGTCTTCGGCGTCAACGAGATTTTCGGGACCGTAGACCTCTTCGAAAGACTGGAAGCCAGAAGATGCCGCCAGAAGATATGCAGGAGCATGAGCACCTCTTTTGGCGAGATCGATGAACGGGCCTTCTACATGCCATCCCAGAAGCGTAGCAGATGTCGGAGTCGAGAGCGGTTTTAGGAGGCTCAACAACTTGGGATATATTGATTTCTCCTGAGTCTGTTGGAAGTATGATTGGATTTAACCCTTTGGATAATACAGCAAAGCGTACAATGACGGTGGGTAACAGTCTATTAACTCGTTAAATGCCAACCTTAATTGAGTCAAGGTATAGAATGACGTACGAAGTTACTCCTGTCTCAACGATCCTCTCGGCGACCATTTGTAATCCTTGTCGATAAGCTTCTTCATCGTCTTCATATACCGAGAAGTCGAAATTGTAAGCTCCATTGAGTTGAATATCCAGATAACCTGGGCTAGAAAAAGAGGTGTAAGGCTATGCTTAAAAGAGAATTAAGAAGCTTAAAAGGCCAACACATAGTCGACACCTGGCGAAAAGATATGACTTGCCTGAGGATGTTGCCTTCCAGATCAATGATTCTGTCAGGCCTTTGTCTGCCGATGTAAAACGTTTTCTATTCGGAAGCTTAGACTCAATAAAATATAACCGGCGGACACACGCACCTGGGCATCTAAAATGAGACCTTGAGTTTCGTCAACCCAAAGGTTTTTTTCAATGAGACAGCCGTCTTCCTGTGGCAGCAGGCAATTTGTAAAGCATATGAGACCGTTGGAAGAAGTAGAAACCATTGGTTATTCCGTAGCGAACAATAGCGATTCCGACTGGACTTATAGCTTATTCTGAGTGTCCCGATCTATGGCGATGGCCGTCGGCCTCCCAGGAGGTAAAACATAGACCTGGAACCAGCAAAATACATCGGCCGAGGTCATCTGAGTCAGAATTGACTATCATCGAGTTGAGAGGCTCCTGCACGTTCGTCGAGAAAGCTTTGGAAATGTTGTGCTCGGAATGAATATGTGCATTATGGGAAGGGTCTCGGTGACATCCGAACCACTGGCAAATCCTCTTGGTCTACTACAGCCATTCCGGCTCGTTTCTGGCCTTTTGTTCAGCTGTGCCGTACACTGCAGATCCTTTGATAAGGACCATGTGCCGATTCTGTGCCAATACAGAGATGATGTCGATAGTAATCTCTGGGTGAGCACTGGCACATTCAATGTACCTTTTCAAGAGGTAATATTTTGGTAGCGCTCTCTTTGGATTGAAGCCATGGCTTGGTGACAGTCCTTGACCTTACCCTTCTGTCACCATGTAAGTAGCCGTGTGGTGCCGCCGACGTGAGCCCCCAGGCACAAAGCAGGGAATAAAATTCAGCCCATCGACTTTAACAAGCGGATATAAAGTAAAGGTAATCTTTGCCCTCCCAGGGGACTTGTAATAAATAAGTCAAAGTATTCTTCTGCTTGACTTCACCTTCTTCGACAATGCTGCCTTGTAACTCTTTGCAATATGCTCATAAAACTTCACATTCGCAAGGCACTGGCAGGACAACAATAATCTAACTTAACTCTCATGGCTTTCTTTTTATCTCAGTCAACAGGTTACTGCATTTCTTTGGAGTCCACGCTTACTATTACATAAATCCACCATAGCTTTGCATTCTTCGGATTCGAATGTTATAGAATTCGTATTATTTAACCTTGTAAGTAGTAAGGTGGACTTGATCTTTTAATCACTTCAACGTTACCACCAATCCATCTTATCTAGATCTAGAGGCGTACGAAACAATCTTATGGCACTCCCCTTTCCCATTCCTAAAAAAAAAAAGATTTTGACAGCCCAGCTCGTATCAGTTCATCCGCATAAATCAATTGGTTGAGACGTCCACTCAGTTGATGTCAAAAAAACTCCAGTCAACGATATCCTCGGCGAAATCCAAATCCATCCATCCTGTCAATCCCGAGCTTTGCGTGCAGTGCGAACATGCGCTACTGAACAAAGTTCTACCCATAATAAATTTTGTGCTCTGTTCTCTTCAATAGCGTAGAGGACCGCAATGAATGAGGGAGCTTCTCCAGGGTTCTCTCGGAGAATGGTACTTGATTGTCTCAGGTCTGAGCTCGAGTGGGTATATCTGTAGGCCCAATCAAATCCCCTCTCAATCGGACGATCTTGGTACGAAACTAGGTCGTATAGATAAGCTTCAGATATTGTAGAACAATCACATCTACATCTGTCTATCGTACGCGGGTTACATATAACTGTACATACCTGTGTGCATGGATATACATATACAAAAGTTACATCAGGTAATACATAGCGTATACTTTGCGATGATCGATACAACTGGTTGATCGATCATGGTCATCAGTAATAAATAGATATTTCAGTTGTGCAGATAACGTTTTATCGTTGTAAGTAGGTCATTAGCCGATAGTTCCAACAGTGGATGATACATAAGAAATATTATATTGGATCATGATTTGCGAGGCAGAAGCACTACTATAGTCTAAAAGCGGAGGGGGGGGGAACATATTGGAATTCGAATACAGTGATATATCCAGGTAATGAGCGGAAATGAGGGAGATCCCCAAGAATGGTAAACGCATAATAAAAGAAAACGAAAAAGCTAACCTTCAGGGGTCGGTAGCGAAGGGACGAATGCGATGGTATAGTACTTTTTTTCAAATCGAAGGAGGCGTGTCGCGGTATCGAAGATGGAGGTAAGAGATAATGCCCAGGCTGCGCGAAAAGGTTTTCGAGGGGGGGAATCGATCAAATGAAGGTCAGAGATAAAATGCTGAGGTATATGGATGAAAGCATAGGGCATAGAGGTTTGGTTGTGGTTGATTGAGATGTTGATACAAGGTGGGGAGGGAGGGACAGCAAGTTGACAGAGCAGTAGAAATAGAACGCCATTGGAAGCCTGGGCAAGTAAGATAGGAAGAATTAGAAGCGGCTTGGGGGAGAGGGCGAATCATGATGTAAAAAGAGAATAATATAAAGATTATAAGAAAAGAGCTGTTCCCAATACTTCACCATAATTTTTAGAATGAATCCTTTTGTTCATGACATCAGCATATCTGAACTTCCCATTCACCGCCTTCGCCCCCAGCTTGTGGCATGCTCTTCAGGGCTATCCTTACACGACGCTTCCCGCCGGTGCTGTCGGGAATAGTGTATTCCGAGCCGACTCCAAAGGTATGGTCTGACAGCTGACCATAGTTCAAAGATGACGAGAAGTCATTCTCATACATCATTGTAGAGCCGTCCCGAGCAAAAGGCATCATGTAGTCGCTCGACGCAACACCCATGAAAGGATCTGATGAAGGCGGAGAGAACGAAGATATGCGACTAGATTGCGACGAAAAGGAAGGCTGGAAACCTGACTCGGAATCCGATCCAGATATAGCCAAAGAAGACGGAGAGGAGCTCATTTCTGATTTTTGGGTCATGTCTGTAGCCCCCGGCGAAGTTGACCGTGAAGAGGTTGTGGAGGACGGGTGAATGCGAACTCGGATCTTTCCGTCATCCGAAGGAGATGCATCGAAGGATATGTCCAAATTGCCAAGCCCGTCCAACTCCGCTACTTCTGCGCCCGTCAGTTCTAGTTTCCGTGGTCCCGGCACTGTGTGATCGTCAAAATCCATTAGAGCGCTAGCGGTTGTCTTTGCCGACCAGTCGTAATCGCTGTGTGGGAGAATTGAGCTGTAGTCAAAAGCGGATGCTGACGATGTAGGAAAAGGGTTGGGTATCGCAAAACTAGTCTGAGCTGCTGGTTGCATTCGCATTGAAAGCAGAGTGGGAAGAGCACACAGTAGAACCTGAATAGGACGTAATTGAGTTGAAGAATGATGTAAGGGTGGCAGTGTATCAACTGACCATCAACCCGAGACTGGCGCCCGATTTGTGAGCTGAGGTTACTGTCGGACGTGGAGGTGATGGGAAAGAAAAATGGGGTTCGGTTGCCTCAACCTTGATAGGGACATCACGGGCGATAGCTTTTGTAGCCAACTGATCACTGAGAGTGCGCTCCCGCTCTTTCGCAGCAGCCAGTTCTGCTTTGAGCTGCTCAACTTCAGAAACAAGCTCTTCATCTGATTGGGCTTGCTGCGGCGCAGAAAGGGAACTATTTTGGGCAAGAACCAGAAGCCTAGCATTTTCTTGCTCTAGTTCGGCGACGCGTCTTGAACGTAATGAAAATTTAGTTTTGGTTAAGTAATAAGGACAGGAGGCCAGGATGGATGGATGAAAGAAACGTGACATACAGTTCCATGCATTCGAACTCCTCACGTTTACGCTGCCTGCTGAGGAAGGCAGCAGCACGATTCTTTACGAGACGTGCTTCACGTTTGCTCAAGCCGGATACATCAGGAGGAACGAAATCCTTGCTATGAATACGCTCGCCTACTGCACGTTTCTTAGTAACGCTTGGGGCGGGACTCGCGGAACGTTTAGCGCCACATGAGGTGACGGCAGAATGTAAACCGGCGAGTGGTGAGTTGGTCTCTGCAAGAGGAGAGGGGGAACGTGATGGAGGAGTAGGAGGGCGAGATACCTGCTCCTCTGGGATGTCAAAGACCTGGTGGGTGGGTAGACAAAGTTGCTCCGTCTCCGCTGTCGATTGGGAACCCTCTGAGTTTGGTGGGGAGGGGGGTAGATAGTAGGTGTAATTGAAATCAGGGGAGGGAGAAAAGAGTGGCTGTTGTATATCCCAGTGGTGATCAGCACCGAGGGGGGAAAGAAGGGGGGCATCGCAAGCAATTATCTGTGACATTGGAAGGGAAGGGAGGTGCTTTGCCATTGAACTAGTTATAAAGTGTAGTGGTAGTGGGGGGGAAAAAGAAAATCAAAACTGCGACTACACTAAGTCCCACAACTGTCCGGAGTTATCACACATCCCTTTAGAACCGGTTCATTTCCTCTCCGAACTGGTCCGAAAGACGGCTCGATACGGATGTTGACTAAAAGTGTTCCAATGATTTCGGAAAAGCACCAAGATGTCGAATTCACTTTACCTGATCTGGATCCCCCCTCTGATCTCTATGAATACTTTTATGATAGTAAAATGTCAAAATTTAGCATGGTTCAGCAGAGAATTTCCATGCCCCCATATCTACTCAAAATTGAATCTTTTTGGAGAGACTATTTCTCAGGTTTGATTGTTGAAAGGCTTCCAAAAGGCTTCTTACATTGATTGAAATTTAAATGCACCACTATTATGAGGCTTCATCCCAATCAAATCCTTTTAACCTTAGTTGAATGTTGATGCTTGCTTGATATCCCAAAACTCAGTTTAGCATAGTGAGAAATTAGCTTATATCACTTGCACTAGGGGGCTGCTGCTTCACACAGCATGTCTGAGTTCTCCCATACTCAAGGGAGAATCAATATTGGTACAGTTACTAGACCTAAAGACTTCCGTTTGACTAGGTAGCCAATATACTGTTGAAGTATTTAAATTGCTTTCTATTAATTACATAATCATACTTATACTCCATGTCATTATACAGACCATCTCATCTTCATATTGTTACAACTTTGATTGGTTCAGACTTTACAGTCATGACCAAAGACAGTTGAGTTCAAAGATGTTCAATTTTGTTTAGACTCAAAAGAATGCCTTGTGTTTTATTCCAAGGTATTGTCTAATTTGTCTTATGGTCGAGCTGAGTTTGAGTAGAAAAGAATCTAATAAAGACTAGCTAAGGAACAAGCTTGTCTAAAGTATCATATATATAGTAAGAAACATGTGTTATCCAGGTAGGGACACTGTTAGGGGACGCTCCACTTCGTCCGACATCTCCTCTGATATTTCTCCATCACCTCTGTATGTTACGACTTCAACCGATTCAGGCTTTACAGCCGTGACCGGAGCCAGTCAGTATCTGATAATGCCCAAGCATATGTCCAAGGAGCTAGCTGAGCCCATGAATATCAACTGGAAGACGTCCAGTATCCACAGGTTTGAGAATGGATAAGCCAATCAAGCAGTATTGTTATTAACAAAGTTACATGGTTAAAGACAAGCTAAAGA
>Ga0193743_1002514_pt1 | contig 12893 bp, 12 predicted proteins | sample L2c2metaG_FD_143038 | JGI IMG/M metagenome (GOLD analysis project Ga0193743, IMG submission 143038) | Soil microbial communities from a riparian zone of the East river system, Colorado, United States - L2c2 | ecosystem: Environmental > Terrestrial > Soil > Riparian zone | place: USA: East River... | reverse complement strand
GGATGGTGACGTCCAGCGCCGTGGTCGGCTCGTCGGCGATCAGCAAAGCGGGGCGGCAGACCAGGGCCATGGCGATCATGGCGCGCTGGCGCAGCCCGCCCGACAGCTCGAAGGGATAGGTTCGCAGCGCCCGGGCGGGGTTGGGAAAGCCGACCAGGCGCAGCATCTCGCGGGCCAGGTCGCGGGCCTCGGCCGGGCCGGCCGGCCGGTGCAGCCGCACCGCCTCGACGATCTGGTTGCCGATGGTGTGCAGCGGCGACAGCGACGTCATCGGCTCCTGGAAGATCATCGAGATCCGGCCGCCGCGGATGGCGCGGTAATCAGGGCTCTCGATCGCCAGCTTGGCCAGGTCGACCACGGCGCCGGGCTTGTCGGGGTCGGAGAACAGGATCTGCCCGCCGGTGACGCGGCCGTTGCTGGGCAGGATGCCCATCACCGCCTGCGACAGCACGGACTTGCCCGAGCCGCTCTCGCCCACCACGGCGACGGTCTTGCCCGCCGGCACCCGCATCGACACGCCACGCAGCGCCTCCAGCATGCCGCCGGGCACGGCGAAGCCGATGCGCAGGTCCTTGAGGCGAAGGATGTCGGTCATCGGTGCCGGCCCTGCCTCTTCACTCTTCGGGCCCATCGGCGGCGGTTCCGCTCGCAGGGGGACGGACACCCCAGCGCTCGGCCAGGCCGGCGCTGGGGGCGACGACGCCCAGCGACATCAGGTTGGCCTGGCTCGAATCGTCGATCGTCAGCCCCTTGGCCAGCGCCGCGTCATGCGCCAGGGATGCGATCTCGTCGAAGCCGGAGATGCTGGATTCGATCTTCAGCCGCCGGCCGCCGCCGCGCAGCTCCAGCTGCATCCAGCCGCGCTGCCGGTCGCGCCGGACCGAGAAGTAGCGCATCCGGAAGCTGGTCAGGTCGCGCCACAGGATGCGGGTGCCGAGCGGCCCATGGGCGACGACGCCCTGGTCGTCGACCTCGATCAGGCTGCGGTGGCGCAGCCAGGTGCGGGCGAGGAAGGCCAGGAAGACCAGCGCCGCGGCGGCGAAGGCCGTGGTCACGATCCAGTGCATCGGCAGCGCGACCAGCGGCCCCGCGGTCAGCACCAGCCCGACCGCGCCGCGGCCGTAGTCGCCGGCCAGCTCGGACATGGCGTAGCGGTGGGCGGTCATGGCCGGGCTCCGAACAGGGCATCGGGATCGGGCCACGCCGCGGCCGGGTGGCGGCCGAGGGCGCTGAGCAGGGCGTCGAGGAAGATCCAGCCCTCCGGGTCGTGCACCAGGTGGTGGGTCAGCAGGCCGGTCGGCTCGTCCGGGTCGGCGCCGCCGGTGCGGCGTTCGGCCAGGTGCTTCAGGATCGGCGCCAGCACCCGGTCGACGCCGGCGAAGCCGCGACCGCCGCGCCAGTCGATCGGGTCGGCATGGGTGTTCAGCCGTGTGGGGCCGGCCCCGGCCTCGCGCCGGCCGAAGCCCGACAGCACGGTCAGCCCGGCCTCGCCCAGCCGGGCGCTCAGGCGCGGGCCGATACGGTTCCAGGGTGGCGCCAGCGCCGGGCGGAAGCGGTCGCCGAACAGGGATGCCAGCCGGGTCCGGCCGGCGATCAGCTCGGCCAGGACCGCCTCGGCCGGCCGGTGGTCGCCCAGCTCGGCGGTCTTCTCGCCGGTGGGGGCGTGCGAACGGTGCGCCCAGCCATGCTGGATCACGACGGCCGGCGTGCCGGCCAGGCGCGCGGCCAGTGCCGGGGTGGCGCCGGCGGGGATGACGGCGAGGGCGACCCAGCGGCCGTGGCGCGCGGCCAGGGCCAGCAGCCGGTCCAGCTCCGGGCTTGGCGCCATCGCATCGTCGTCGCGCCACCAGAAGCTGGCCCGGCGGCCGAGCGCGGACCAGCGGTCCAGCTCGGCGCGCAGGTCCGTCCAGGGGTCGTTCGCGGCGGGCAGGGCAGGGGAGTCCAAGGGCACGGGCATTGACGGGAAGGGTCCGGGCGAAAGCGGCACTATAGCCGCAGGGCGCGCCCGGGCGGCAAGCCCCCCGCCGTCACAGGCCGGGGGAAGTCCGGCTCTCACATCGGATGCGCACACTCCGGTTCCGCTCATGCGGCGCTCCGCTTTCCCGCCGCGGCGTCGCGCAGCAGGCGGGCGGCGGCCTGGGCGCCGTCCAGCGCCAGGGTGGCGCGCGGCGGCGGAGGTGCTGCGACCGCGTCGTCCACCGCGCGGGCCAGCCGCTCCGATGTCAGTCCCTGTTCCGGCACCACGAGGCAATGGCCGCGGGCGGCGAGAAGTTCCGCCCGGCGGGTCTGCTCGGTCTCGCCTTCCGCGGCGAAGGGCACGAAGACGGCGCGGCAGCCGGCCCGCATCACGTCCATCACGGTGTTGTAGCCGGCTTGGCTGATCGACAGCCGGCAGCGCGCCAGCAGGCTCGGGAAATCCGGCCGGGCCGGTTCGACCACGACCCCGTCGGGCGCCGTGGCGGCGAGCTCGGCCATGGTCCCGGCGGGCAGGTCGGGGCCGGCCAGCAGGCGCCAGCGGTCGTCGCGCTGGGCCGAGATCCGCCGGGCGCCCAGGGCGGCGCGCAGCAGCTCGGCGCCGACCGCGCCGCCGCCGACCGAGACCACGATCTCGTCGACGCCGTCGCCCGGCGGCGCCTCGCGGGTCGGCCGGGCGCCGACATAGCCGGTGTAGCGGATCAGGTCGGCGATGCGCGGCGCGGGCGGGAAGCTGGCCTCGAACGGGATCACCGCGGGGTCGCCATGCACCAGCACCAGGTCGAACAGGGCCCGTGCCGTGTCGGCCATGCCCTCGACCTTGGCCGGGTCGTTCTTGTCGACCAGGATGTCGCGGACCGAGCTGGCGACCAGCGGCCGGGGCACGGCGCGGCGCGCGATCTCCAGCAGCGGCACCAGCTCGAAGGCGAAGGCGCGGCGGCCGAACGGGAAGGTCTCGACCAGAAGGATGTCCGGCCGGACACGGGCGTGCAGCGCCAGCAGCTCGGCGGCGCGGCGCTTCTTCCAGCCGGTGTCGATCGGCCGGTCCTCGGCGTCCAGCAGGGTGCGGAAGCCGGTGTCGGCCGACCGCACCGGCGGCAGCGGCACCACCTCGGCGCCGCCCCAGTCGGTACCGGGCACGGCAAAGCCGCCCTGGGCCACGGTCACGGCGAAGCCGGCCTCGACCAGGGCACGGGTGATCGCCGCGGCGCGCCGGACATGGCCGATGCCGAGCAGATGCTGGACGTGGAACAGAAGCTTCATGCCGCCAAAGATATGTTCAGCCGGTCGATCACCGGCGCCCCTGTGCCCTCGAGCCGAAACAAGTGTCCGCAGCCCCACTGCAACCCATCCGGCGCATCGGAGATCATGGTCCATCCGGCGGCCCAGGCATAGAGCGCGAGGATGACGCCGCGATGACAGACGGCGACGGTATCGCGTCCCGTGGCGGCACGCCGCAGCAGCAGCGGCGCCAGCCGGTCCTGGACCTCGCGGTAGGACTCGCCGCCGGGGGCGCGGAAATCGACGCCCAGGGCTTCGCGCTCGGCCAGCTCCGCCGGGTCGATCCGGGTCTTGTCCGACAGGCGCAGGCCCTCCCACTCGCCCCAGTCCAGCTCGGTCAGCGCCGGCTCCGGCTCCGGGTCGAGGCCCAGCAGCCGGGCGGTCTCCAGCGCCCGGGCCAGCGGGCTGGCCAGCACGTCCCAGCCGGCCGCCCAGCCAGGCAGGCGCCACTGCGCCACCGCCGCCCGGCCGGCCTCCGACAGCGGGATGTCGGCATGGCCCTGGATGCGGCGCTGCGCGTTCCATTCGGTCGGTCCATGGCGCAGGACGAGGAGGCGGGTCATGCAGCCATCCTGCAGCCGAAAGGTGCTCGCGCGGAATCCTCGGTTTCGTAGCTACAAATTGCCTTATAAACCTGCGCCGGGCGAACGCCCGGGAGAAGAGGATCCATGAGCAAGCGAAAGCCTGACCACATCAGCCAGGAGGCTTGGGATGCAGTCGATTCCCCACCCCTGACGGACGAGTTCCTGAAGGGCATGCGCCCGGCCGCCGAAGTGGACCCGGAGCTGGTCGCCGCATATCGCCGCTTCCGCGGCCAGCAGAAGGCGCCGACCAAGCAGATGGTGACCCTGCGCCTGGATCCGGACGTGGTGGAGGCCTTCCGCGCCACGGGCACCGGCTGGCAGCGCCGGATGAACGACGCGCTGCGCAAGGCCGCGGGTATCTGACCGCGCCCGATCATCCTGCCCTCTGCCGGGCCGTGACCTGCCGCAGCGTGCGGTCGAGGATCGCGGCGGCCTGGGCGATATCGTGGCCAGCCACGGCGTTGGCGCGGGCGGCGTCGCCCATCGCCCGGCGTCGGGCCGGGTCGTCGAGCAGGGCGGCGACGGCGGCGGCGAAGCCGGCCTCGTCGCCGGCGGGGGCCAAGAGGCCGGTCTCGCCGTCGCGCACGATCCCGGCCACGCCGCCATCGGCGCCCCCGGCCGCCCCGGCCACCACCGGCAGCCCGGCGGCCTGGGCCTCCAGCAGCGCCATGCCGAAGGCCTCGTTGATCGCCGGCCACACCAGCAGGCCGGCCTCGGCCAGGGCGGCGGGCATCGCCTCGGGCGGCAGCGCGCCGCGGAAGCGGGTGCGGGCGGGGTCGAACAGCGGCTCGATCTCCGGCCGGGCCGGTCCGTCGCCGATCACGGTCAGGGTCCAGGGCCGGTCCTGCAGACGGCGCAGCGCCCCGGCCAGCAGGGCGTAGGACCGGGCCTTGTCGCCGTCGCGCATCATGCCGACGGCCAGCAGCCGGGGCGGCTCGGCCGGCTCCCGCGCGATCGCGGCGAACGGCGCGGTGTCGAGGAAGGGCGGCAGCCGCACGATCCGCCCGGCCGGCGCCAGGGCCTGCAGCCCGGCGGCATCCCGGGCGCTGAAGGTCAGCAGCGCCGCGGCCTGGCGGATCGCCGCCGCCGCCGCGCGGTGCCCAGCCGCCCAGGGTCCGTCTGCCCGGCGCGGCGCATGCGACGCCTCGGCGGCGACATAGGGGATGCCGAGCGCGGCCGCGACCGGCGGGCCCAGCCAGTCCGGCGCCTTGTGGTAGAGGTGGTAGGTGAACCAGACATCGGGCCGGTCTGCCGCCGCACGCCAGCGCCGCACCAGGGCCTCGGCGATGCGGCCGCCCAGCGCCTGGATCCGCGCCGGCCGGGCCGGGTCCAGCCCGGGATCCCAGCTGCGCAACCGGCTGGCGATGCGCACCTCGTGCCCGCCGCGCCGCAGCGCCTCGATCAGCAGCCGTGCCACGCGCCGGTCGCCCGAGGGCACCGGGTGCCCTGGCGGCTTCATCGGCGCGTAGAAGGCGACCCTCATCCGGAGGCGGCGGCCGGCGCCGGCAGGCCGAAGCGGCGGGCCAGCTTGGCCAGGCCGACGGCGAAGCCGAAGTCGCGCCGCACCCGGGCGGCGCCGGCGGCGCCCAGCCGGGCGCGGCGGGCCGGGTCGGCGATCAGCCCGGCCAGGGCATCGGCCGCCGCCGGCACGTCGTCGGGCGGCACCAGCACCCCGGTCTCGCGGTCGCGGATCAGCTCCGGGATCGCCGAGACGGCGCTGGCCAGGCAGCACAGGCCGGTGGCCTGGGCCTCCATCAGCACATTGGGCAGGCCGTCGCGGTCGCCATCCTCGGCGATCCGCGCGGTCAGCACGAACAGGTCGGAGTCGAGCAGCGCGGCCAGCACCGCATCCTGGGTCAGGGCGCCGCGCCATTCGATCCGGTCGGCCAGATGCAGCCGCGCCGCCTGGGCCTTGAGGTCGGCCAGCAGCGCGCCGCCGCCGATATGGGTCCAGCGCCAGGCCAGGCCGGCCGGCAGGGCGGCGAAGGCGTCGAGCAGCCGGTCGAAGCCCTTCTTCTCGACGGCGCGGCCGACCGAGATCAGCCGCACCGGGTCGGCCGGGTCGCGCCCGTCGCGCCGCGGCCGGGCGATCGGATCGGGGAAGCGGGCGAAGTCCAGGCCGTGATGCACCAGCGACACGCGGCCGGTCTCGGGCGCCAACCCGGTGAGGTAGCCGTGGTTCACCGCGGTGCAGGTCGCGGCCCAGCGGGCCTCGGCCAGCTTCTCCCGCAGCTCCCATTCCGGCGTGGTCCAGATGTCCTTGGCGTGGGCCGAGACGCTCCAGGGCAGGCCGCGGATCAGCGCGGCGTAGCGGCCGACCGAGGCCGGGGTGTGGAGGTAGTGGACGTAGATCCAGCTGGTCTCCGGCGGCAGCTCACGCGCCAGCACGCAGGCCTGGCCGAAGCGGCGCCAGCGATTCAGGGTCGGGTCGCGCCGCAGGTCGCGGCGGAAGGCGGCGTAGGCGGCGGCGTAGCCGGGCTGGGTGCGGGCCCAGTCGCGCGCCGCCGCCACCCGCGCCGGCTCGTCATGCAGGTATTCCGGCAGGTACAGGACCGGCGCGGTGATCCGGCGGTTCAGCTCATGCACCAGCGTGTCGGTCGGGTGGCGCAGCGACACGATCAGCTGGCGCTGGCCCAGCTGCTGCAGCCCCAGGATCTCCTGCGCGATGAAGGTCTCCGACAGCCGGGGATAGCCCTTCACCACGATGGCCGTCAGGCCGTGCCCCGCCGGCGCGGTCGGGCTGCGCTCGGCCGGTTTACTCTGCATCCGCTCGGTCATGCTGTGGGCTCAGGCGCTCTGCCGGATCGAGGAGGACGGGGCGATCGCGGCCATCGCCAGCCGGTCGACGACGTCGAGCCCGTCGAGCAGGCCGGGCGGGAACCGGGTCGAGGGCAGCGGCTGGTCGGGCAGGGCGCGCAGGGCCCGCACCATCACCGCCGGGTCGCCGGGCCCGTCCTGGTCGAGCATGCTGACCAGGCCCAGCTCGGCGGCGCGCTCGGCCCGGATGTGCTGCTCCAGCCGGGGCCGCACCCGGGGCACCAGCAGCGCCCGTTTGTCGAAGGACAGGATCTCGCAGAAGGTGTTGTAGCCGCCCATGGCGACGACGCCGGCGGCGCGGGTCATCAGGTTCTCGATATGGGCGTCGAAGGTGATGACCGTGACGTCGCCGAGCTTGGCGGCCCGGGCCATGAACTCGGCCTGGCGCTCGCGCTGCATGAAGGGGCCCAGCACGATCAGCGCACCGCAGGGCATGGTGCGGTCCAGCTCATAGGCCGACAGCACCCAGTCGACCAGGTCCTCGCCGTCGCCGCCGCCGCCGGGGGTGACCAGGATGTAGGGGTCGCGCAGCAGCGGAAGGTCGGCCGGCATGTTGGTCGGCGCCCGCCGGCGCAGATAGCCGGTGTAGGTCATCCGGGCCCGCACCGAATCGGGCAGCTCGATCTCCTCCAGCGGGTCGCAGATCTCCGGCAGGCCGTAGATCCAGATGTGGTCGTACAGGCTCTCCAGGGCCGGGACGACGTTCTTGCGCTCCCATTCCGGGGCCAGCAGCGACGGCTCGTCCATCACGTCGCGCAGGCCCAGCACGGTGCGGGCGCCGCGGTCGCGCAGCATCTCCAGCGTCTGCTTGACCTCGCCGCGCAGGCCCAGCGGCTCCTTGTCGACGATGAACAGGTCGGGGTCGAAGATCGCGGCGGTGTGCTCGATGATCGAGGCGCGCATCGCCAGCGTCTCCTCGATGTCGATGTGCAGCGACAGCGAGGTGTAGTCGCCGTTGCGCAGCTTGATCACCCCGGGGATGCGGACGAAGTCGACCCGGCTGCGGAAATCGAAGCTGCCGATGATCGGCGACCCCGACAGGATCAGCACCGACAGGTCGCTGTGCCGCGCCACCAGGGAATGGGCGATGGTGCGGCATCGGCGCAGGTGCCCGAGGCCGAAGCTGTCATGGCTGTAGATCAGGATACGGGCCTGAGCGGTGCGCTTCGCCATGCAAGCCTTGTCGCGTGGGGACCCTGGGCGCGGGCCGGCACGGGCGACCCCTGCCGCCCCGCGCGCCTTTTAACACGAAGCTTTCCGGCCCGTCACCCGCGACGCCGTCGCAGGGGCGGAATGACAGGTGGCGCGCATGTCGCCGACCATGACGGTGCGGGGGAGGGGGCCGCCGCGCGAGGTTGCCGCATGAGCCCGGCATGGCCGTGTCAGCGGCTTTGCGGCGCGGGCGGTTCGGGCTATGGTCCTGCCGTTGCCGTGCGAGGCTGGACCTGGATCGCGATGGACTCGAATATCTTTAAATTCGTTCTGCGGCACAGCAGACGCGAACAGATCTATATCCTGATCATCACCCTGGTTTCGTTTCCCTTCGTCTACTACTCCCTCGACTTGCCGAAGCAGATCGTCAACGGCGCGATCGACGACAAGGGCGCGAAGGATTTTCCAAAGCTATTTCTCGGGTTTCAGTTCGACCGGATCGAATACCTGCTGCTGCTGTCGTTCATGTTCCTGGTGCTGGTGTTCGTCAACGGCGGGTTCAAGCTCTACATCAACATCTACAAGGGCAAGCTGGGCGAGCGCATGCTGCGCCGCCTGCGCTACGAGCTGTACTGCCGCATCCTGCGCTTCCCGCTGACCCATTTCCGCAAGACCTCGCAGGGCGAGATGATCCCGATGATCACCTCCGAGGTCGAACCGCTCGGCGGCTTCATCGGCGACGCCTTCGTGGCGCCGATCTGGGCGGCCGGGACGCTGATCGTCTACATCTACTTCATCTTCGTGCAGGACCCCATCCTGGGGGCGGCGGCGGTCTCGCTGTACCCCATGCAGGGGTGGCTGATCCCGCGGCTGCAGAAGCGCGTGAACCAGCTGGGCAAGGAGCGGGTGCGGACGGTGCGCAAGCTGGCCGACCGCATCGGCGAGTCCGTCTCGGGCATCGCCGACATGCACGCCAACGACGCCACCGCGACGCATCTGGCGGATTTTTCCGACCGGCTGGGGACGATCTACGACATCCGGTTCGAGATCTACAACCGCAAGTTCTTTATCAAGTTCCTGAACAACTTCATCAACCAGCTGACGCCGTTCTTCTTCTACGCGATCGGCGGCTACCTGGTGATCCGCGGCAGCATCCAGCTCGGCGCGCTGGTGGCCGTGCTGGCCGCCTACAAGGACCTGGCGTCGCCGTGGAAGGACCTGCTCGACTACTACCAGAACCAGGCCGACATCCGGATCAAGTACGAGCAGGTGGTGGAGCAGTTCCAGCCGCCCGAGCTGCTGCCGGTCGAGCGCCTCACCAGCGACGAGGTGATCGAGGGGCCGCTGCCGAAGGAACTCAGCTTCTCCGCCGTCGCCCTGGTCGACGACAGCGGCATGACCGTGATCGAGGGGCTGACCGCCACCTTCCCGACCGACGGCCATGTCGCGGTGGTCGGCGCCGGCGTCGGCAAGGACGAGCTGATGCTGATGATGGCGCGGCTGCTGGCGCCGACCAGCGGCAAGATCCGCCTCGGCGACCATGACTTCGAGACGCTGAGCGAGGCGGTGGTCGGCCGGCGCATCGCCTATGTCGGCACCCACAGCTACATGTTCACCGGCACTCTGCGCTCGAACCTCTACTACGGCCTCGCGCACCGGCCGGTGCGCGAGAAGGAATACGAGGACGACGCGGCCAAGCGCCGCCGGGCGCGGCGGGCCAGCGAGGCGCGGGTGGCCGGCAACACCGACTACGACATCAACGCCGACTGGATCGACTACGCCGCCGCCGGCGTCGAGGGGCCGGAGGCGCTGGAGGACCGGGCGCTGGAGATCCTGCAGGCGGTGGACATGGAGCAGGACGTCTACCGCATCGGCCTGAACGGCACGATCGATGCTGACAAGGCTCCGGAAATCGCCGACCGGGTGCTGGCGGCGCGGGTCTCGGTGCGCAAGACCCTGGCCGAATCCGATCTCGGCGACCTGGTCGAGCTGTACGATTCCGACCGCTTCAACAGCTCCGCCTCGGTGGCCGAGAACCTGCTGTTCGGCACCCCGGTCGGGCCGGTCTTCGCCTATGACGCGCTGGCCGAGAACGAGTATGTGCTCGGGGTGCTCGAGCGCACCGGCCTGATGGAGGATTTCCTCAAGGTCGGCGCCCAGATGGCCGAGACCATGGTCGAGCTGTTCGCCGACCTGCCGCCCGGCCACGAGTTCTTCGAGCAGTTCAGCTTCATCGGGTCGGAGGACCTGCCGGAGTTCCAGCCGATCGTGATGCGGGTGAAGAAGGAGGGCACCGCCACGCTGCGGCCGGCCGACCGCACCCGGCTGCTGTCGCTGCCGTTCAAGCTGGTGCCGTCCCGCCACCGCCTCGGTGTGTTCGAGGCCGACCTGCAGGAGCGGCTGCTGCAGGCCCGCAAGGTCTTCGCCGCCGAGCTGCCGGAGAACCTGCGCCGGCACATCGAGTTCTTCGACGCCGACCGCTTCAACGAGGCGGCGTCGCTGCAGGACAACATCCTGTTCGGCAAGATCCGCTACGGCCGGCCGGACGCGGCGGAACGGGTGCAGACCCTGATCCAGACCGTGGTCGACGAGGTCGAGCTGCGCGACAGCGTGATCGCGGTCGGGCTCGACTTCTCGGTCGGCGTCGCCGGCAGCCGCCTGTCGCTGGTGCAGCGGCAGAAGGTCGGCCTCGGCCGGGCGCTCCTGAAGAACGCGGACCTGATGCTGCTGAACGAGGCCACCTCGGCCCTCGACGGCGCGGCGCAGAGCCGGGTACACCGCGCCATCCGCGAGCTGCGCGAAGGCCGCGGGTTGATCTGGGGCGTGCATCGGCCCAGCATGGCCCGTGAATACGCCGACGTGGTGGTGATGCGGCACGGCCGGATCGTCGAACGCGGCGAATTCCAATCGCTCAACAGCGACGGCAGCGCGCTGCACGAATTGCTGGAAGCGGAGTAGAATGCGAACAGGGAGCTGGAGGATGGATCGGTGAGCCTTGCGGAAGAAGTCGAACTCCTGAAGCGGATACCGCTTTTTGCGAATATCGACACGTCGAAGCTGAAGCTGCTGGCCTTCACCAGCGAGCGCGTCCGCTTCCCCGCGGGTCAGGTGCTGTGCCGGCAGGGGGAGATCGGCCGCGCCGCCTTCATCATCATCGACGGCGAGGCCGATGTGATCGTCGACACCGCGAACGGTCCGCTGACCGTGGCGGGGGTCGGCCGCAACGACTTCGTCGGCGAGATCGCCATCCTCTGCGACGTACCCCGCACCGCCACGGTGCAGGCCAAGACCGACGTCACCGCGCTCGTCATCGCAAAGGACCAGTTCTTCCGCATGATCACCGAATTCCCCCAGATGGCGATCGAGATCATGCGCGTGCTCGCGCTCCGTCTCGAACGGACCACCAAGGAAGCGGCCCGGGCCCGCCAGACTGCGGCCTGATCCGAATCGTGAGTCGACTAGACAGCTTCATCCGCCGGATGCAGGCGCAGCGCGCCTGCCTCGACTGGGCGGTCCGCGCCATCGCCGGCCTGCCGGGCGACGTGCTGGAACTCGGCCTCGGCAACGGCCGCACCTACGATCATCTGCGCGAGAAGATGCCGGACCGGGCGATCTGGGTGTTCGACCGCCGCGTCGCCGCCCATCCCGGCTGCATCCCGCCGACCGACCGCATGGTGCTGGGCGACGTGCTGCAGACCATGCCGGTCTTCGCCGCCGCCCATCGCGACGGCGTCGCCCTGATCCATGCCGATCTCGGCACCGGCGACGACGCCGCCAACCGCGGCCTGGCGGCGGCGCTGGCGCCGCTGCTGGCCCCGGTGCTGGCGCCGGGCGGCATCATCGTCGCCAATATCGGCTTCGACGCGCCGGGCTGGGAGGAGCTGCCGGAACCCGACGGCGTCTCTCGGCCGGGCGGTACTACCTGTACCGGCGGCCGGCCGCATAGGGCTCCGGCCCGCTGGTCGTCAGTGTTGCGTGTCCCAGGGCCTGTTCGAGAATGCGCTGGTGTGAGTCGGCTGGCGGTGGTTTCGAGAACCGGCGCGCAACGGACATGGTCGTCCGTGAGCACCGGAAGCGGAGAAACCGCCGTCAGACGGCCACACCAGTAGCATTGTCGGACAGGCGTTCAGACCTCGACGTCGACCACGACCGGCACATGGTCGCTCGGCTTCGGCTCCCAGCCGCGGGCCTCGCGCAGGGTGCGGTGGGCCTTCAGCCCGCCGGCCAGCGCCGGGGTGACCCAGATGTGGTCCAGCCGGCGGCCGCGGTCCGACAGCTGCCAGTCGGCGGCGCGGTAGCTCCACCACGTGTACAGCTTCTGGTCCGGCGGCACGAACCGGCGGGCGCTGTCGACCCAGCCCAGGGTCGACTGCATCGCCGCCAGCTTCTCGACCTCGATCGGGGTGTGGCTGACCACGTCCAGCAGCTGCTTGTGCGACCAGACGTCGTGCTCCAGCGGGGCGATGTTCAGGTCGCCGACCAGGATCATCTTCTGGTCGCGAGTCCGGTTCTGCGGCCACCAGGCCGTCATCTCGTCCAGGAACTGCAGCTTGTGCCTGAACTTCTCGTTCACCGCCGGGTCCGGGATGTCGCCGCCGGCCGGGATGTACAGGTTGTGCACCTCGACCCCGTCCGGCAGGCGGATGGCGATGTGGCGGCAATCCTCCTTGCCGCACCAGTGCCGGATCTCATGGCTCTCGAAGGGCAGGCGCGAGATCACGGCGACGCCGTTGTAGCCCTTCATGCCGGCGATCGCGATGTGGCGGTAGCCGAGATCGACGAAGGGCTGGTGCGGGAAGTGGTGGTCCGGGGTCTTGGTTTCCTGCAGGCAGACGATGTCGGCCGCGGTCTCGTCGATCAGGCGCAGCACCAGCTCCTGGCGCAGGCGGACGGAGTTGATGTTCCAGGTGGCGATGCGCATGGGGCCTCTCTGCGGTGCGGCCCGCGACCCTAGCGAAGCCCGCCAGGGTTGCCCAGTCTGCTGCTCGACCGTTTGGAGATGCGCCGGCGCGAGTCGGCTGGCGTTGGTTTCGAGACCCGGCGCGCAGCGGACGGGAGAATGATGTCGAACGGGCTCCGTGCGAT
>Ga0193743_1002513_pt1 | contig 12897 bp, 12 predicted proteins | sample L2c2metaG_FD_143038 | JGI IMG/M metagenome (GOLD analysis project Ga0193743, IMG submission 143038) | Soil microbial communities from a riparian zone of the East river system, Colorado, United States - L2c2 | ecosystem: Environmental > Terrestrial > Soil > Riparian zone | place: USA: East River... | reverse complement strand
ACCTCTCTGGTTGCGCCGCCCAGTCGGTTGAGAGCCGAATAAGTCACAAAAATGTCGACAATGCTGTAGGGCCGGGACTTGGCATAGTCGCCCTCGACAATCTCCAGGGAGCTCCCCACAAAGCGGCTGTTGGGTTGGAACCTCTCCTTCATCTGCTGCAGCGCGGCTTCTTTCGACATCTGCGCGGGCTTGGTCACCAGGATCGCGACGATCTCCATCGACGATGGGCGGGCCAGTTGCTTCTCAGTCAGCAGCCTGCAAATCCGGGCATAGACGTCGTTCCGAATGTCCCGATCCGAAGGGCTGTAGACCAGGCCAAAGGCCGTTCCCGCCACGAGCACCACGACTCCGCCGCCAAGTGCAATCCATATCGCTCGCTTTCTCAAAATCCGTCTCCCGACAATACCTGGCAAGCGGGTTCGCCCGATGACGCCGGACCGCTTCCGCAAACGCCGCGTTTGAAGAAGAACATTTAGGAAACATTGGTATCATTCGGGTCGCTGGCGCGCAAGCTCCGGCGGCGCGACGGAGACCCGGCGGGCTATCGCCTCACCACGGCGGCGGCACGTCCTCGCAGTCGTCGGCGCCGGGCGCGGCCTCATCCTCCGGCCGGATGCGCGGGTCCAGCTCGGCCGGGGCCGGGCTGCCGGCGGCGGCCAGGCCGACGAACTGCTCGGCCTCCTCGGCGGGGACCCGGCCGCGCCGGGCCATGCGCCACAGCACGAAGACGGCGAAGGCGCCGACCAGCACCGCGACATAGACGAACAGCGCGTCCGGGCCGAACCGGTCCATCGCCAGGGTGGCGATCAGGGGCCCGGCGGAGGACCCGATCGACCACAGGATCAGCAGCGTGCCGGCCAGCGAGACATAGTCCTGCGGCTTGGCGTGGTCGTTGGCATGGGCGACCGACAGCGGATAGATCGCCTCGGCCATGCCGCCCCACAGCGCGAACAGCGCGATCAGCAGCGCCAGCGTGTGCTGGCCGGCGGCGATGCTGCCCAGCGCGGCGACGATGGTGGCCAGGGCGGCGCCCAGGATCACCCAGCGCCGGTCGATGCGGTCGGACAGCCAGCCCAGCGGCCATTGGCACAACAGGCCGCCGATCTGGGTCGCCGCCATCAGCGTCGCGATCTCGGCGGTGGAGAAGCCGCGCTGCACCCCCCAGATCGGGGCGATGCCCTGCAGCGTCGCCGCCACCAGCCCGACCACGACGCAGCCGACCGCGCCGACCGGCGAGTTGCGGTAGGCCTTGCGCAGGATCGGCCGGATCGCATGCGGCACGCTGGGATAGCGCGACCGGGTCAGGGTCACCGGGATCAGCGCCAGGGTGAAGGCGGCCGACGCCAGGACGAAGGGCAGGATGTCGCTGGTGTCGACCACGGTCAGCAGCGCCTGGCCGGCGCCCAGCGCCAGCATGATCACCACGACGTAGCTGGTCAGGATGCGGCCGCGCAGGTGCCGCGGCGTCAGCTCGTTCAGCCAGCTCTCGGCGATCATGAACAGCCCGGCGGAGCAGAAGCCCATGGCCAGGCGCAGCGCGAGCCAGCCGGGCAGGCCGACGGTCCAGGGCAGCGCCAGCCCGGCCAGGCAGGAGGCGGCGGCGAAGGCCGAGAACGCCCTGATATGGCCGACCAGCCGGATCACCCGGGCCACGAACAGGCAGCCGATCAGGAAGCCGAAGGCGCTGGCCGAGACCACCAGCCCGACCCGGTCGGCCGACAGCCCGGCCTCGGTCAGCCGGATCGGCACCAGGGTGCCGAACACGCCCTGGCCGAGCGAGACGATGGTGATGCCGGCGAGGATCGCCGCAACAGCGAGAAGCGGGCTGAGCATGGTGATCCCCTGGCAGCGGCCGGCCCGATCCTAGCGTGCCGGCACCGGGTGCGGCCAGCGCCGCCGGCGCTGGTCCGGACGCTGTTTTCGGAGACCCCTCGCACGGGTGCGGGGCGGGAAATCGCGCCATCGCGCAACGCCGCCGGAATCGGCCGGTTTTGTCGCCTTGACGGAGCCCCCTGCCGACACTAAGGTGCGCGCCGCTTGAGGTGGGGGTGGCCGCCGCCCGAAAGGGTGTCCGACATTGTGACCCAAAATGACCGAGACCCGCCGTCATCGCCCGAGGAACTCGACCGTCGCCTGAGAGAGGCGAAGGCGAGATTGCCTGGGGCGGGGCGCGAGGCAAAGGGCTACGAGGGGCGCGATGTCGGCCGTGCTGGCATGGCCGCTGGCTTGCGAATCGCAGTCGAGTTGCTCGCTGCGATCGTGGTCGGCGCCGGGATCGGCTGGGGTCTCGACCAATGGCTCGGCACGCGGCCCTGGTTGTTGATTCTATTCTTCATCCTGGGGGCCGTGGCCGGCATGATGAATGTCTACCGGACCGGCGTCGAGCTGGACCGGGAGGCGAAGGCGAAGCGCATCGCCGACCAGGCGGAGCGCAACCGGGGCGGGAGATAAGGCGTGGCGTCGCCAATCGAGCAGTTCGAGATCCAGAAGATCCTGCACGTCGACATCGGCGGCCTGGATCTCTCCTTCACCAATTCCTCGCTCTTCATGGTGATCGCCGCGGCGGCCGCCTCGGCGGTGCTGTTCCTCGGGGGCAGCCGCCGGGCCCTGGTGCCGGGTCGCCTGCAGTCCTTCGCCGAGATGCTGTACGAGCTCGTGGCGAACATGATCCGCGAGAACGCCGGCAAGGAAGGGATGCGGTACTTCCCCTTCATCTTCACGCTGTTCATCTTCATCCTGTTCGGCAACGTGATCGGGATCATCCCCGGCACGTTCACCTTCACCAGCCACATCATCGTCACCTTCGCCCTGGCCTTCGTGGTCTTCCTCGGCGTCACGGTGATCGGCTTCGCGCGGCACGGCACCGGCTACTTCAGGATGTTCTTCCCGCACGGCGCGCCGCTGTGGACCGCGGTGATCCTGATCCCGGTCGAGATCATCTCCTACCTCTCCCGGCCGATCAGCCTGTCGGTCCGACTGTTCGCCAACATGACGGTCGGCCACGTGCTGCTGAAGGTGATCGGCGGCTTCGTCATCGCCATGGGCGTCGCCGGCGTCGTGCCCTTCGCCTTCCTGGTCCCGCTGACGATGCTGGAACTCTTCATCGCCGCGCTGCAGGCCTACATCTTCGCCATCCTCAGCTGCGTGTACCTGCACGACGCGCTGCACCTCCACTGACGCTTCGCGAGCCCGCGAAACGTCCGTAGCCAACCGTATCCATCCACGAAGGAAGACATCATGGAACTCGTCGCTGCAGCCAAGTTCATCGGCGCGGGCCTCGCCGCGATCGGCATGATCGGCGCCGGCATCGGCGTGGGCAATGTGTGGGCCAGCTACATCGGCGCCCTCGCCCGGAACCCGGCGGCCAAGGAAGAAATCGGCGCCAGCATCTGGATCGGCTTCGCCGTGACGGAAGCCATCGCGCTGTTCGCCCTGATCGTCGCGCTGATCTCGCTGTTCGGCTGACGGTCTCACTGCCAACCGTCATGGGCCGGCCACGGCGGTCGGCCCGGCAGGGGGAGTCGGATGCCACAGTTTAATCCCGCATGGTTCGCCTCCCAGATCTTCTGGCTGGCGGTCGTCTTCATCGCGCTCTACTTCGTGCTGTCCCGCGTGCTGCTGCCGCGGCTGGCCGAGACGCTCGATCAGCGCGCCGCCAAGATCGCCGGCGATCTGGAGCGGGCCGAAGCCGCACGCGGCGAGACCGAAACGGTCGCCCAGGCCTATGAGGCCGCGCTCACCAAGGCGCGGGGCGAGGCGCATGCCGCCGTCGCCGCCGCGAACCAGGAGATCGCGGAGCTGACGGCGCGCCGTCAGGCCGCCTTCGCCGCCGAGCTCGCGGCGCGGACCACCGAGGCCGAAGTCCGGATCGGCAAGATCCGCGCCGACCTCAAGGCCGACGCCCGCGACATCGCGACCGAGGTGGCCGGGGTGCTGGCCGCCAAGCTGACCGGCGGCGCGCCCGACAAGGCGGCGGTGTCCGCCGCGGTCGACGGCGCGCTGGGAGGAGTGCGATGAGCGTTCTCGACACCATCGCGAACCACCTCTTCATCGGCGCCGCCTACGCCCAGGGCGAGGTCGCCCATGTCGAGCATATCGAAGAGGACACGCACAGCGCGGTCGAGCTGGTGCTCGCCGCGGCGCTGCTGGTCCTTCTCGTCATCCTGGCGCTGAAGGCCCGCAAGGCCATCCTCGGCGTGCTCGACAAGCGCACCGACCGGATCCGCGAGGATCTGGCCGAGGCGGAGCGGCTGCGCAGCGAGGCTGAGGCCTATCTCGCCAAGGCGCAGGCGCGCCAGCGCGAGGCGGCGGCCGAGGCCGCGGCGATCATCGAGCGTGCCAAGCACGACGCGGTGCGTTTGCGTGACAAGGCGGCGGTCGACATCGAGGCGGCGATGAAGCGGCGCGAGGTCATGGCGCTGGAGCGCATCGCCCAGGCCGAAGCCCAGGCCGTGGCCGAGGTGCGGTCCACCGCGGTCAACGTCGCGGTTGCGGCGGCGCGGACCCTGGTCGGCGGCCAGCTCGCGGCCGACCCGGCCAAGGGCTCGGCCCTGCTCGACGCGGCGATCGAGGATCTCGGCGGCAAGCTGCACTGATCCGCGGCAGACCCAACGACACGGACAGGCCCGGTTTCGACCGGGCCTTTTCGTTTTGGGCCCCCCGCAACGGCTGCCGGACCGTGACCGCCGGTTATGACATGCGGATGCCGCGTTCCTGGCCAGCCTGCCGATTCCCGGTACACTCGCGGCGACCGTTGCCCGAGGAGCTTCGCATCGTGGATATCAGGCGCCCGTATCTGCTGTTCCTGGGGGACGCCGGGGACCAGCTCGCCGCCAAGACCGCCTATGGCGTGGCGCAGTGGCGCCGCGACGGCTGCGTCGGCCAGCTGCGGCTGGACGGCTGCCGCGCCACCTGCGGCCTGCCGGACCTGACCCTGGAGGAGGCTGCGGCCAAGGGCGCCAAGACGCTGATCATCGGCGTCGCCAACCGTGGCGGCCGGGTCTCGGAACTGTGGCAGGACACCATGCTGCGGGCGCTCGACCTCGGCATGGACATCGCCTCGGGCCTGCACAACCGCATCGCCGACCTGCCCGCGGTGGCGAACCGGGCCCAGGCGCTCGGCCGCAGCCTGTTCGACGTGCGCCACCCCGACCGCGACTTCGACGTCGCCACCGGCGAGCCGAGAAGCGGCCGGCGCCTGCTGACGGTCGGCACCGACTGCTCGGTCGGCAAGATGTTCACCTCGCTGGCGCTCGAGCGCGAGATGCGGGCCCGCGGGCTCAAGGCCGATTTCCGCGCCACCGGCCAGACCGGCATCCTGATCGCCGGCAGCGGCGTCTCGGTCGACGCCGTGGTCGCCGACTTCATCTCCGGCGCCACCGAATGGCTGTCGCCGGCCAACGACCCGGACCATTGGGACCTGATCGAGGGCCAGGGGTCGCTGTTCCACGCCTCCTATGCCGGGGTGTCGCTCGGCCTGCTGCACGGCGCCCAGGCCGAGGCGTTGGTGATGTGCCACGAGCCGGGGCGGCCGCATATGCGCGGCCTGCCGAAATCGCCGGTGCCCGATATCGCCGACTGCATCGCCCTGAACGAGCGCTGCGCCCGGCTGACCAGCCCCAACGCGAGGGTCGTCGGCCTGGCCTTCAACACCTCGGCGCTCGACCCGCAGACGGCGGAGCGGACGCTGAAGGAGGCGGAGGACCGCTTCGGCCTGCCGGCGGCCGACCCGGTGCGCACCGGGGTCGGCGCCATCGTCGATCGGCTGTCCTGATGGGCCGGCAGCTGTCGGTCCGCGAGGCGGTCTGGCCGATCCGCGGCGTCTTCACCATCTCGCGCGGCAGCCGCACCGAGGCGCGCACCCTGATCGCCGAGGTCGCGGCCGGCGGCCTGGTCGGCCGCGGCGAGTGCACGCCCTATGCCCGCTATGGCGAAAGCCTGGACAGCGTCCGCGCGCAGATCGAATCGGTGGTTTCGGAAATCGCCGCCGGGGCCGACCGCCCGGCGCTGCAGGCGCTGCTGCCGGCCGGCGCCGCGCGCAACGCCGTCGACTGCGCGCTGTGGGACCTCGAGGCCAAGCTGGCCGGGGTGCCGGCCTGGGCCCTGGCCGGCCTGCCCGAACCCGGCCCGGTCACCACCGTCTTCACCCTCAGCCTCGGCAGCGTCGAGAGCATGGGCCAGGCGGCGCGGGAGGCGGCGCACCACCCGCTGCTCAAGCTGAAGCTGACCGGCGACGGCGACCTGGAGCGGGTGCAGGCGGTGCGGGCGAACGCGCCGGCCAGCCGGCTGGTGGTCGACGCCAACGAGGCCTGGTCGATCGGCCATCTCGAACGCTTCGGCCCGGCCTTCGTCGACCTCGGGGTCGAGCTGATCGAGCAGCCGCTGAAGGCGGCGGAGGACGGCGCGCTGAAGGGGTTCCGCAGCCCGATCCCGCTCTGCGCCGACGAGAGCTGCCACGACACCGCGAGCCTGGAGCACTGCGTCGGCAAATACGCCATGGTGAACATCAAGCTCGACAAGACCGGCGGGCTGACCGAGGCGCTGCGCCTGCGCAATGCGGCGCGCGAGCGCGGCTTCACCGTGATGGTCGGCTGCATGGTCGCCTCGTCGCTGGCCATGGCGCCGGCAACGCTGGTGGCCCAGGGGGCGGAGGTGGTGGACCTCGACGGCCCGCTGCTGCTGGCCCGGGACCACGACCCGGCGCTGCGCTACGACGGCGCCACCGTCTGGCCGCCCGACTCCTCGCTCTGGGGCTGAGGCAGCTCCGACAGCCGCATCAGCGCCGGCCGGGCCAGGATGGCCGGCGCCAGGGCCAGCGGCGCCAGCACCGCGATCCAGATCGCGCCGCGCACTCCCATCGCCCCGGCCAGCGGCCCGGCGATCAGGGCGCCGGCGGCGTGCACCGTGCCGGTCAGCACCTGGATCAGCCCGTTGACCCGCCCCAGCATCGCCAGCGGCAGCACGGTCTGGCGCAGGCTGACGGCCAGGATGGTGTAGGCGACCAGCAGTGCGTCGCCGATGAACTGCTGCAGCACCAGGGCGGCGATGCTCCACCACTCCGATCCGCCGGCCAGCGGGACGCACAGGCCGCCCAGCAGCCCCACCGCCATCGCGGCCGGGATCGCCGGGCCGTAACCCAGGCGGCGCGCCAGCAGCGGCGCCAGCAGGGCGCCGGTCAGGCCGCCCAGGCCGCCGACGCCGATGATCAGGCCCAAGGCCCCGGGCGACAGGCCCAGCACCTGGAGGCCGTAGAGCATGTAGAGGGTGTGGAGGAAGCCGAAGAACAGCGCCGTGGTGCCGTCGGCCAGCACCAGCGGCCGCACCAGCGGGTGGCCGAAGCCGGCGCGCACGCCCTGGCGCAGGTCGGACAGCACGTCGACGCGCTCGCCGGCCGCCGCCGGCACCTCGGTCTTGTGGATCAGGCCCAGCATCGCCGCCGACCACAGGAAGGACAGGGCGTCCAGCACGATCGCCACCGGGGCGGTGACCAGGTCGATCAGGATGCCGGCCAGTCCGGGCCCCCCGATCTCGGCCACCGAATCGGTCGCCTCCAGCTTGGCGTTGCCCTCGACCAGATGCGGCGTGCCGACCAGGGCGGGCAGGTAGGCGTTGTCGGCGATGGCGAACAGGGTCGAGGCGGCGCCGGCCAGCCCGCCGACGATCCACAGCTGGGTCATGCCCAGCAGCCCGAACCAGGCCGCGATCGGGATGGTCAGCAGCAGCCCGGCGCGGGCCAAGTCGCAGCCGATCAGGATCGGCCGCTTGCGCGACCGGTCGACCGCGCCGCCGGCGCACAGCCCGACCAGCAGCGCCGGCGCCGTCGTCGCCGCGGCCAGCACGCCGAGCTGGTCCGGGCTGGCGCCCAGCGTGACGATGGCGATCACCGGCAGGGCGGTGCGGCTGATGCGGCTGCCGAAGGCGCTGACCGCCTGCGCCGCCCACAGCTTCCTGAACTCCGATTCGCGCCACAGCGCGCCGGTCGGCATCGACGTCATCCCCCACCCTCTCGGCCGGCGAGGCTAAGGGCTGCGGCGGCGAAAGTCTCGGGCGAAGGAATCCAGGCCTGACGCTGTGGCCCCTGCGGCATCGGCGCCATCTCGCCACCGCGGCCGATGTCGGGCATGCTGCGCGGACATGTTGCCGGGGTCTGCTGCCCATTTTGCGCAGTGCAGGGGCGCCTGACTCGAAATCCGGGTGTGGCGCGCCTAGATGAAGAGGGTTGTGCTGCGAGGGGCGGGAAAATGGGCATCGTGATCGAGAAAGACCAGGCGATGACGAGCTGTACCGGCTCCCCCACGCTGGACTGGCTGCTCTACGAGGCGCCGGCCATCCGCGACACCGGCCTGCTGCTGCAGGAATTCTGTGAAAGACTGCAATCGCAGGGCGTGCCGGTGGCGCGCGGCCTCGCCATCATCCCGGCGCTGCACCCGCTCTATTTCGGCACCGCCTACATCTGGCGCGGGTCCGGCGCGATCGAGCGCCGCCGCGGCCTGTGGGAGAACCGGGATGCGCCGGAATACCAGGACAGCCCGATCCGCGAGGTGATCGACAACGGCGCGGACGCGCTGCGCCGCCGCCTGGTCGGCCCCAAGGCCCAGCTCGACTACCCCGTCCTGGTCGAGTTCCGCGACGAGGGGCTGACCGACTATGCCCTGTTCGGCCTCAGCTTCAGCAGCGGCCGCCGCTCCGCCATCTCCTTCGCCACCCGGGAGGAGGGCGGCTTCCCCGAGGAAGCGCTGACCCAGATCGACCGGCTGATGCCGATCCTGACCCGGCTGATCGAGATCCACTCGCTGCGCGCCACCGCGGTCAACCTGCTCGACACCTATGTCGGCCACGATGCCGGGGCGCGGATCCTGAGCGGCCAGATCCGCCGCGGCATGTCCGAATCGCTGAACGCCGCGATCTGGTACTGCGACCTGCGCGACTTCACGGCGATGAGCGAGAAGGTCGGGCGCGAGCAGATCGTCGCCTCGCTCGACAGCTATTTCGAGACCATGGCCGCCGCGGTGCAGGAATCGGGCGGCGAGATCCTGAAGTTCATCGGCGACGCCATGCTGGCGATCTTCCCGGTCGATGACGAGGGCGCGCGGGCGGCCACGCTCAAGGCCCTGGCGGCCTCGGCGATGGCGGAGCACGGCATGGCCGCGCTGAACGAGCGCCGCGCCGCCGACGGGCTGCCGGCGCTCGACTACGGCCTGTCGCTGCATATCGGCGAGGTGATGTACGGCAACATCGGCGCCGCCGACCGGCTGGACTTCACCGTGATCGGCCCGGCGGTGAACCTGGCCAGCCGGGTCGAGGCCCTGTGTCGGATCACCGGCCGCCGCCCGCTGATGACCGAGGCCTTCCGCGCCATCGCGGAGGTCGAGGCCGAGCCGATGGGCCGGTTCAGCCTGCGCGGCGTGTCGGAGGAGCAGGAGGTGTTCAGCCCCCTGCAGCTGCCCTTGCCGGAGCCGGTGGCGTAACCAGGCCTCGGCGGGCGGCACCGCGCTGGTCCGCGCCTGAGGGCAGGGCCGGCCCGGGGTGCAGCACCCAGTCGGCGATGTCGCGCTGCGGCGCCCGCCGCCCGAGGTCGCGCAGCAGCCAGTGCCAGCCGCGGCTGTAGGACGCGACGACGACATCCGGCCGCCGCGGCAGCCGCTGCAGCAGCCTTTCCACCGATTCCGGCGCCAGCACCTGCTCATGCTCCGCCATCAGCACCAGGGTCGGCTCGCCGATCTCCGTCACGGCATCCGAGGCCCGGCCCATCAGGTCGACCACCCCATCGATGGTGTCGACCCGGGTGGCGCGGATGTACAGCGGGTCGCGGCCCAGCGCGACCAGCATCGGGATGTTGTCGCTGGCCTGGATGTCGAGGTTGCGGCCGGTGAAGGTCATGCCCGGGATCAGCAGCCGGCTCAGCCACAGCGTGGCGCGGGGCAGGGCGGCCATGGTCTGCCGGCCCCAGGTCGCCGGAGACGACAGGATCAGCCCGGCGATCGGCGGATGCCCCGGCGCGGTCGCGGTCAGGATCGCCACCGCCCCGCCCATGCTTTCGCCCAGCAGATAGACCGGCACGCCGGGATGGCGGGCCTCCAGCAGCCGCAGCGTCGCGGCGGCGTCGGCGGTCAGGGTGTTCGTCCCCGGCCAGATGCCGCGCCCGGCGGTGGCGCCGAAGCCGCGCTGGTCATAGGCGTAGGTGGCGATGCCCAGCTGGCCCCAGAACCGGGCCGGGTCGTCGAAGGCGTTGCCGTATTCGTTGAAGCCGTGCAGCGCCAGGATCACCGCACGGGGCTTGTCCACCGGCCCCCAATGCCGCAGCGGCAGGCGGTAGCCGTCGGCGGCGACGATCGCCTCTGCCGCCAGCTGCGGCGCCGCGGTCTGCCCGCCCATCGGCTGGGTCATCCCCCCGCAGGCGGCGAGCAGGAGCAGGGCGAGGAAGGGAAACAGGCGGCGGGCAAACGCCGCGCGGGGGAGGCGACGCAGAAATGGAAATCGGGACTCAGGCATGGCGGCGCGGGGCACGGTTCTCATCACGAGCATCTGTCGCTCATTGCAACCGTCATCCGCCATCGCTGCGGCGGGATCAAGGCGTCACGGCGTCCTCGGGCAGCCGGCCTTCCAGCAGGTCGCGCTGCTCCCGGAACAGGGCCACCAGCGAATCCATCACCCGGCGCACCCGCGACAGGGCCCGCAGGTCGCGATGCACCAGCAGCCACTGGTCGACCCCGACCTCCGCGATCACCGGCCCCAGCCGCTGCAGGCCGGGATCCGGGGCGCCGCGATGGCAGGGCAGCACCGCCACCGCCTCGCCGCTGCGCACCACCTCCTGCAGCACCAGCCAGTTGTTGACCCGCACCGCCGGGCGGGCGCCGTCCAGCAGCTCGGCCACCCAGGCCTGCCCCGGCATGTAGCTGTGCTCCTCGTCGAAGCCGGCCCAGGTCTGCTGGCGCAGCGCCTCCGGCCCGGTGTCCGGCACCGCGCGGCCGCGGGCGGCGTAGATCGCATACTCCACCCGGCCCAGCCGGCGGGCCACGATGCTGGCGATGTCGGGCACCTGCTCGCGCACCATCAGATCGGCTTCGCGGCGCGACAGGTTGGCCAGCATGTGGCTGGCCACCAGCTCGATCTCGATGCATTGCAGGCCGCGCCGCAGCCGCGGCAGATGCGTCGCCAGGAAGCCGGCCGTGCCCTCGCCGGCCGACAGCCGCACCGTGCCGTGGGCGGTGTCGCCCAGGCCGGCGCTGCGGCGCTGGATCGATTCGGCCGCGCGCTCCATCGCCTCGGTGTCGGCCAGCAGCTCCTCGCCGGCCGCGGTCAGCACGAAGCGGTCGGGCAGCCGGTCGAACAGCCGGGCGCCGATGGCGTCCTCCAGCGCCTTGACCCGCCGCGCCACGGTGGGGTGGCTGACCTCCAGCCGCCGCGCCGCGGCGGTCAGGTTGCCTTCGCGCGCAAGGGTGAGGAACACCCTCAGGTCGTCCCAATCGGCGGCCATGGCCCGGCCTTCTCCGCAAATTGCTCTGAACGAAAACGTACAAGGCATTCTCGAATTTGTCGAATGGCGTACGCCAACGTTCAGACTATCGTGCACTGAAGAGCGGCCCGACCCATCCATCGACCGGCGGCCGACCAACGTCTTCACCGGTACAATGGAGCCCGCGCGATGCATTTCGAACCGCGCCTGTGGAATTTCACCCAAGGAGTGCGCCTGCGCATCCTCTGGGCGGTCGCGATCGGTCTGGTCTCGGTCGGGCTCGGCGTCGCCCGGCTGGCGCTGCTGGGCTGGCTGATCGCCCAGGTCTTCGCCGGCCGCGCCCTGGCGGAGCTGGTGCCCGCCATCGGCCTGATCGCCGGCGTCATGCTGCTGCGCGGCGTGTTCGAGTACTTCAGGGTGATGGTGGCGCATGAGACGGCGTCGCGGGTCCAGGCCAAGCTGCGGCGGACCATCTTCGACCGCATCGCGACGCTGGGGCCTGGCACGGTCGGCCGCCGCCGCTCCGGCGCACTGACCCTGTCGCTGATCGACGGGGTGGAGCAGCTGGAGGTCTATTTCGGCCAGTTCCTGCCGCAGTTCCTGATCGCGCTGCTGAGCCCGATCCTGATCTTCGCCGCGATCGCCTTCGTCGACCTGCCGGTGGCGGCGGTGATGCTGGCCTTCGCCCTGATCGCCCTGTTCGCCCCGGCGCTGTGGCACCGGCACGAGACCGGCAGCGCCCAGGGGCTGCGCAAGGTCTACTCCACCTTCGCCGCCGAATTCCTCGATTCGGTCCAGGGCTTGGCCACGCTGAAGGCCTTCGGCCAGAGCAAGGCCCGCGCCGATGTGCTGGAGCGCGAGGCGCAGTCGGTGTTCCGCAGCACCATGCGGGTGCTGGCGACCAATGTGCTGGCCCGCGGCATCACCGACAGCGCCATCGCCTGCGGCGCCGCCGCCGCCCTGGCGCTGGGCGCCTGGCGGGTCGAGTCCGGCGCCATGGCCCTGTCCGCGCTGCTGGTCATCCTGATGCTGGGGGTCGAGATCTTCCGGCCGATGCGCGAGCTGCGGTCGGTGCTGCACCAGGGCATGGTCGGCCTGTCCGCCGCCCAGGGCATCTACCAGGTGCTGGACGACCAGCCGGAGGTGGCGGATGCCCCGGCCGCGGCGCTGGCCCGGCCGCTCGATCCCACCATCGCCTTCGACGGCGTGCGCTTCCGCTATCCCGGCACCCGCCGCACCATCCATGAGGCGCTGAGCTTCGAGGCCAAGGCGGGCGAGCGCATCGGCCTGGTCGGCCCGTCCGGCGGCGGCAAGTCGTCGATCGTGCGCCTGCTGCTGCGCTTCTACGACCCGGAGCAGGGCGCGATCCGCCTGGGCGGGCACGATCTGCGCGGCCTGTCCTTCGCCCAGATCCGGTCGATGATCTCGGTGGTGAACCAGGA
>Ga0193743_1002512_pt1 | contig 12903 bp, 13 predicted proteins | sample L2c2metaG_FD_143038 | JGI IMG/M metagenome (GOLD analysis project Ga0193743, IMG submission 143038) | Soil microbial communities from a riparian zone of the East river system, Colorado, United States - L2c2 | ecosystem: Environmental > Terrestrial > Soil > Riparian zone | place: USA: East River... | reverse complement strand
TGCACGTCGTTTCGTCACTTCGCTGTCGCGCTGGGTAGCCCCAACCTAACGCATGCCTGCACGCACTTCAACTCATCCGGAGGAAAACGATGTCCACCCGCATGCCAACCCGACTCCGCACCGCGACCGACCCTCACCCTCCCCCTGCCACCCCGCGACTCGAATCGGCTCCGCATAACCTTGAGCTTCATTGCAGCCGCCCCAGGCGCACCGCCAGCGCACCGCCGGACCAGCCTGCTCTGGTCACCGTCGTCCAATTTCGTGCCCATTCAGCCGCAGCAACTCCCCGCAAACAGCATTCAATCCCCATACATCCACCGCGCTAACGGCTTACTGCAAATCGCCGTATCCACACCGCTCCGCATACGCAGCACCGGAGCACGAGAAGTTCTGCCTGCGGAGCACTGTCGATACGGCACTAGAGATTTATCCCCAAGTGAAATTTGCGATGCGGGTTACTCCGAAACTGCCGGTAATTTTAGAAATGAATAGTGGGATCGGGTTTCACGAAGAAGTTTCGAAGCCAGAGGTATTATTGATCTTGTCGTCGGGGAGATGTTCGAGATCCTTACCTGACAGTACATGCGCCTGCGCCACAGGTCCACCATCCCATCGGTCGAGTACCGGTTCAAGCGCCTGCACGAGACCTGGCGGTAACACCTCTATACGAAATTTGTCAGTGATATAACGCTATCAAGTGAACGACCTGATCCTAAACCTGCTTGCAATACGGTTCCTCCTAGGGATAGATCGCGCAAATCGGCATAGCCTTTATCGATCATGCAAGGCGTCCCTTGGGGGACATGCAAAGGACAGTAGACGCTCTTGACGCATCGCTTGAAAGTGGGGCACCAATCGACATAGAGTGCCGAGTGGGAAATCAGCACAAAGGATGGCGGTGGATTTGATCACGGGGAGACGCTCGTCGTGATGACAGGGGGCAAATTATGCGCTGGCACGGCAGCGTAGAAGACATTGTACGTCTGGATTGGCGGGAAGGATCTGATATATCCAGATCCTTCTCGCGGACGATGCCGAGGACTTTTTTGCCTTCACATCCGGCGTTTACGTAGGCCAGAACACGGCCGCCACGCTCCACCATGCCAAAGACTGCAGCCTTATCATCCAGAGACCGCCCGACCCCGCCACGCTTGCCGAGTCGCTTATTCTTGGCTTTGCTGCCAACGTAGGTCTCGTCCATCTCGATCTACTTGCCTGTCGGCGGAATCGTTTAACCAGATCAGGAAGCTCATGGGCAACATACATAGCGTAGAACCAAAGACACATGGAGGTGGTGGACTTCTCGAAGATCGTTCCGGTCAGCGGACAGATGTGCGTGCCGGAGTGGTCACAGGCATAGGGGGTACGGCCAGCCACCCGATGACGCCTCCGCTCCACGTTGTCGCATTTCTTGCTGTCGCAGACCGTGATGCCACCTGGCCACCGCGACTCCATGATGTGCAGGCATCGTCCGTCAGAAACTCCTGTTCTCCATAAGTCCGCAATCGTGTACTTCTGGGGAACAGGAATAGAATGGTGTGCTTGTCGTCAAGGGATAATTACCTCGTTGCGAGTTGACAGACCCGAACTACATGAGTCGGATGCCGATGAGCAACCGGATGGGACTCTATGCCTTGCCTATATGTTGCAAGAGAATTTGCCCCGTAAGCACTATAACGCTTAGGGCCCAAATTCCGCCGAAGACCCTTCGTTGTCATGGAAGGCGACCTCCGCTGCCAACCATCTACTCGCGATAGTTTGTGTGTAGCTTTTGGTTAACCTAATGGAGAACTAAAGTATTGGGTGCTTAGTAACGTAGACGCGAAAGTTCCGGAGATGTAGAAAGGAACGCACACTCTTGCACCGCTCGTAATATTTTCTGCCACTGCCTTGGAGCCCTATCATGCGTCTTGTCGCGCTGCCTCGAACCCACGCCGTTCTCTTCGTCATTCTTCTCATCGCTCCCGTAGTGCAGGCGCAGGTCTACCCTGACGATAAAGTAGCTGTTCCCCGTGAGCCTGCCGCAATTGCGTTGTTGGACAAAGTCGTGGAGGCCATGGGGGGACATCAGGCACTCGCTGGCGCCCACAATTCAACGCACACGGCATCAGTCGTGTCGACATCGTCAGGATCGACGTCGAACGATACCGCTACCTGGACGAATTCGGATATCTCCCACTCATTCCATCTCGGAGATGGCGACCAATTTCCTCATATCCAACACAATGAAACATCGAATGGGCAACTGACGCAGAATGGCCAAACTCATCAGCTTTCCGCCGCCGTGGCAGAGGCCTACTTCGATCCATTCGACATCGCGCTATTACTGTCTCGCAGTCTAGCGAATGTGAACCGGGGCCTTGTTGATGGCGGCAGCGTGACCAAAGATGGAAGAGTCGTCGACAAGGTCACCATCACTTCGACAATAGAGCACAGAGCTGTTCGGAAGACACTCCTGGTAGACGCAACAACCTATTTACCCGTAGAACTTGATTTTTGCATGCCGGCCCTTAGTCCTTCCACGGTATGCCATCCTCTGACATATCGTTTCGGGGCCTTTCGGCGTGAATCCGGAATATTGTATCCGGAGCAGGTCACGTTATCGGATCTAAGTGGTCCTCTCCACACCTACTCTCTCCTATCCGGATCACCCGCTCAATAACGAAGTTGAAAGGTATATTCCGCATGAAACTCCTTCTCAAGGTTGCGGGGATTGTTCTGCTCTCCCTTGGCTCTCTCCATGCGCAATCGGCTAGTGTAGTTACTGGCATCAGTCCCTTTCATAGCTATGACTTCGGGGACATTGACACCGTCGAACTATCCCACGGCAATATCAATTTACACATCCCGATTGTTTCCTATAAGCAACTTGGCCAGCTGCCACCGTTTTCGATAAGCTTGAGCTATAACGCAAACAGCTGGATATTTTCCAGATATTTGAACGGTCAACCCGCGGAGCCAGGTTCTCCCGCGGACTTCTTTTCCTGGGACTTCCTTTCCGACAACACGAATGGAGTGCAGGTTATAGCTGAACCAGATTTTCGGATTAATTTGTCCGCCGGTCAGTTGTATGCCGATGATCCGAACAGTGCGATTCAAATGTGGCATGCGGTTGAAACTACTGGAGCTTCGCACCAACTCGCGCATGCTTCTGTAGGCAATAACTATTTGGCGTTGGATGCCAGTGGCCTAACCTGGTCACGGCAGGACGACACACTACAAGATAGCCATGGCATAAAGTACAGCGGGTTATGTAACAGCTCGGGCGCAAGATGCTATTCCAAGACGATCTCCGATGCGTTGGGAAACACGATCACGGGCATAGAGGATTCGTCGAATCTTACCGTAAGCTGGACTGACTCCGTAGCTCGTAGCATCCCCGGCATGTCTTCCCCTAACGACGGATGCGTTACAAAAAATTATCCCGGACCAAATAATTTTCCTGTCCAGTTTTGCTGGCAGACCTACGTCGCGCAGACGGACTTTCCCCCCATCGATTATCTGGGGGGGTATCGGCAAGGCTCTGGGAACTTCGTTGCTCTTTCGTCCGTCACCCTACCCAACAATCAGCAATGGGCTTTTACATACAACTCCTGGGGTGAACTAGAGACGATCAGTAACCCCTTGGGTGCCGTTGTCACCTACGAATGGTCTACCGAGAACGACTTTAGTTGCGCCGCGACGTACAACCCATACACGAGAGCCGTCACCAAACGAACCTTAACTGAAAATGGAACTTCTTATGTATGGCGTTATACCTATAGCCCAATGACAGAGACCACTCCGGAAGGTAATACGATCAACCATACCTTCGGCTCGGATTGCGGGAGACGGGAGACCAAGACGGAGTATATCGACAAGAGTAAGGGGTTACAGCGGACGGTGTTGATGGAGTATGCGAGTTTAGGTCAAAACCCTTTCGCAGCGGCTGACGGTGACTATGGAAATATTGGTGTCACGCTCAAAACGCGAACGACAATCCTGCCCGATAACAGTACAAGTCAAGAGTGCTTTATCTATGACGACAATCTCGCTACAGACTGTACAGGGCCATATATCCCTTCTCCCTCAACCGTGCAAGCGGACGGGCCTGTTATCTCGGGAGTAAGTTCTCAGATTCCCGTAGTCAGGGGATCGCTTCTTTATTCCAGTGAAACTGATTATGGGGCAGGCTCTCCTGGGGTGGTCATGCGCAAGCGAAGCCTCCATTACAAATGGCAGGATGACCCCAATTTTGTGACTAAATCGCTCCTGGATAAAGTCTCTTCCGAGACGATCAAGGATGGAAACAACATCCCCTTCGCAACTACAACCTATGGCTACGACGCTGTAGGCAATAACACCTCTGTAACGAGAGAAGGGCCGGGCAATCCTAGTATCTCTACTCAGACCGTCTTCGGTGCCACCGGCATGCCTCTGACCCTGAAAGATGCGAAGCTAAATGAGACGAATATCGTATACGCCGATAACGGCCTGTTTCCCAGCTCGATTGCGACTGGGGGTCTATCTGACAGTTACGAGATAGATCGTGACACCGCAGTACTCTCCAGTCACACTGATCCAAACCAAGTTGTGACGAAGTATCTTCATACTGATCCCCTCGGCAGAATCACGCAGATTCAGAGGAATTTAGGTCTCGCCACCGAAAGCCAAACGACTTATTCCTATCCTAGCGCGACAGCTATCAATACCTCACAAGATCAAACGTTAAAGAACGATGGTCTGTTGCAGGGGGCAAAGACTATGGATGGGCTGGGTAGAACAATTCGGACGATAGGGCCAGACGGAACGATCGTTGATACGGTCTATACCTATGACGGAAAAGTGAGTGCGGTATCCAATCCCCACTTTGCCGGTGAATCCCCTGTTCACTCTACATCCTACCTTTACGACGTTCTAAGGCGTATGACGCGCATATGTCAGGCGGACAACGTACAGAGCGATCCCACCGTTTGTGCCGCTAACAATAGCTATATTGGGTATGACTATACCGGCAATCATGTAGCGATGCGGGATGAGGTGGGAAATACATGGACCCGGGTGACGAATGCTCTCGGCAGTTTGACCGACGTCACAGAACCTGGTCCTCTAACCACTCACTACGATTATTCCCCGTTGGGGAACCTAATTAAGGTTACTCAGAATGGTAAAGGCGTCGGAGATGGCCCGCGAATTCGCAGCTTTTCTTATGACAGTTTGTCACGCTTGCTTGCGGCCAACAATCCTGAAGAGGGAAGTGGACTGACTTGCCCAGGAACAGCTGCCGGTACAACGTGGAGCACCTGCTACATCTATGATGTGAACGGAAATGTAAAATACAAGACGAATGCACGTGGGGTTACGACCACCTATAGCTACGATACGCTCAACCGATTGCTCAGCAAGAAGTACTCGGGAGAAGCCGACCCATCGCATCCAACGTTGACCAGCTGCTATCGCTATGATTCGGAGATGAATCCAGGCTCGAATACGAAGGGCAGGCTTGTGAGCGAATGGACCCAGCCGGGTGATTGTGCCCTTAGTGGTGTTCCAACAACTGCTGTAAGTTGGAGAGACAATATCTCCTATGATCCGATGGGGAGAGTAGCCAGCGAGCTTCAATGTGCGTCTGCTCCTTGCTCAGCCCCTAGTCCGTTGCAATATAGGTACGATCTGGCAGGCAATTTGACCTATTCGAACAATGGTCTAGCAAACTCACAGACACCCCAGATCGGATTTACAAATAGTTATGACGGTGCAGGGCGACTCGATTCCGTGACGAGCACGTGGGACGATCCAACTCACCCGGTCAATTTGTTTAAAGCTACGCAATATTCTCCATTCGGCTTGTCTGCCGCGAATATCGGAACCGGATTAACGAACACCCCGCCTGTTTTGGCTGAGACGCGTTCTTACGATGTACGTGGTCGCGTGAAGGGGGCATCAGCAACTGCCCAGCAAGCAACGACTACACTTCCGGCCCCAACGCTGTCCGCCGTGCTATCAGCGAGCCCCGTTGTGTTGGGCACCTCTCCAAGTGTCATTACGCTCATAGGGTGCACGTCGGCGTGCGGAGTTGTCAGCTACCTTATGGACGGACAGGCGTTTCAACAATCTACGGTGAAGGCAGACGGGACAATAGACCCAGTTCCTGTTAGTTCTTCTTCTTTGGGAACCGGGTCACATGTCATCACGGTCAATTACGGCGGCGATGTAACCCATGGTCCAGCTACTACCTCCGTATCATTCGCAGTTGTTTCGAGTGGTCTAACATTGACGGCGAGTCTAGATGTAAACCCCGTACCAGCAGATGAGACTCCGCAGATGTTGGCTCATGTGAGTTGCAGCGCTTGCGGTATCGTCCAATTTTATCTGGACGGAGTTCCATACCAGTTTGCCAACATCGAGTCGGATGGGAGCGCAAAGAATCTTCTCACCCCAACGCCAGCCCTGGGACGGCATATTCTGACGGTGAGATATCCCGGCAATGCCACGTACTCGGCGGCGAGTACTTCATTCGCATTCCAAGTGGTTCCGGATCATCTGCCAGCTCCGACGCTCTCTGCGGCTCTATCGACGAACCCCGTACTTGCCGGCACAGCCCCTGGCGTTGTCACGACCCTGGGATGTACCTACGACTGCGGTTGGGTCTACTACTACATGGATGGCAGTACTCAGCCCTTTCAGATATACGAAGTGAGGCCGGACGGATCAGTGTCCTCGCCTCCAATCAGCTCAACCCTCGAACCCGGATCGCATTTCGTAACCGTGAAGTATGGCGGCAACGCAAGCTTCTCCCCGATATCCCAAACTGTACCGTTCAGCGTTGTCTCCACCCAGTGAGAGGAAGCCGATGAGATTTTCTAAACTGTTGATCGCTTTTTCGGTGCTCCTGCCAGGAGCGCTAGTTGCACAGACAACAACTCAGGTCTATAACTACTCTGTGCCTCCACCTGGTGTTGGAGTAGGTTATGCTCCCAATGGAAATATTCTGTCATATACAGATAATGTGAACGGCAATTGGACAATGACCTATGACTCGCTCAATCGTCTTCGATCTGCGACCGCAACAACAGGTCAATTCCAGAATCTCGCGTTAACCATGACGTATGATTCGTTTGGAAATCGGCTTACACAAACTCCCGCTGGATCTCCTCCAATTGGTACGGTGCCTTCTTCTTGGGCTCAGTACAATGATGGTAGTAACCGGATAACAGGTAGCAGTACAGCAGTTGCAGGCGTTGCCTATGATGCGGCTGGCAATGTGCTTAACGACGGCTCCAATCAGGTTGCTTACGATGCCGAAGGACGAGTTTGCGCGGTCTATAGCCTCGTATTCGGCGGCAACGTCACACAGTATCTTTATGATGCTGAAGGTCGGCGCGTTGCAAAAGGGTACTCTGCTTCAGCTCCAAGTCAATTGGTATGTTCGATGGGGGGGGCCGACTTCATCCCCGCAGAGACATACATTCTTGGTCAATCTGGGGAACAAGTGACCCAGTTGGATCGCTCAGGCCATTGGCAGCATACCAATGTGTATGCTACGGGCCAGTTGTTGGCGACATATGATAACCAAGGACCTGGCCTTCACTTCCATGTTGACGACCCGCTGGGAACGCGGAGGGTGCAGGTATCGTCTACGGGGGAAATAGAGTTGCAGTGTGTGAATCTTCCGTTTGGAGACTATCTCAAGTGTAACGGTCCGGGCACAGATGCGACGGAACATCACTTTACCGGCAAAGAACGGGACACAGAATCAGGACTCGACTACTTTCGTGCTCGCTATTATGGAAATTCAATGGCCCGGTTCCTGAGTCCCGATCCATACAACGCAATCCTTATCAGACAGAATTCGATAGCGGGTGGACTACCCGAAGGCGCAGCCGAAAGCTTCTTTACTGGATTTCTAGAAAACCCGCAGAATTGGAATAAGTATTCCTATGTTCGCAATAACCCTCTCGGGTTTACGGATCCTACGGGGGCCGCCCCATCTCCATCTACCGGGGATGGACACCACTTGATCCCATTACGGGAAGGAATAAAGGGTCTACTTGGTAAAGATTTCGCCAACAAGGTCATGACGGGAGGTCCTAATGTCGCTCCAAATATAGGTCGTACCGCTGCCCATAACGCGTACAACGCTGCCGAACAAGCGATTTTGGAAGAAGCTGAGCAAGTGTCTGGAGACTCAAGTGGTTGGAGCTTGAGTCAGTGGAAGGACTTTGCCACCAAGCTTCTCAACTCTGAAGAGCCTGCAATCAAAAATTTTCTCGACGAGTTCGAACAAAATCAGCCGGGTGCAAGGGCAGCTCTAGCGACTGCTATTGCTTCCTATCAGCCCTCGAAAATTATGGCCGCGAGAATAGGGGCCGGGATAGCCGCTGCAAATCTCAAGAATATCTTGGGCGAGGTCTTTATATGTTTCACATGTAATATCTACATGCAACATGAACGAGTAACACACCGCATAATCATCAATCCCTGATGGTGGAACTTCGCCTATCTGGAAGGAAGGATAATCAATGCTTTACCCTATTTCCGAACCGATACCGGATTCGGTTGATGGCCTGTTCGGATACATCGATAACACTGGCGGAGTTGTCGTGCCGCCCTCGTACTCAGGGTGTACCCACTTCTTCGAGGGTAAAGCGTCAGTAATTGATTCGGCGGGCAAAAGTGGATTCATCGATGGTCGGGGAAAACTAGTGATTCCTCACCGATTCGGAGGGCTTGGAAGATTTCATGGAGGTCTGTGCTCGATTGATGGCGGTTATATCGATCATTGCGGAGACTGGATCATTGAGCCAGGTTTTCTAGTAGCGAGCGCTTTTTTAGAAGGGCGCGCATTTGCCTCGACGGATGGCGAGACATTTGGGTTCATTGATTTCACAGGGCAGTTTGTCATTCATCCTAACTTTCAGCCGTGTCGTCATTTTAGTGAGGGCCTAGCTGCCGTTTGCATTGATGATCGTTGGGGATATATCGACCGCGACGGGAATATGACAATCCCAGCGGTATTTGAAGGTCCACAGGCAACCTGTTTTTGCGATGGTTTGGCAGGTGTCCGGATCGACGGACATTGGGGATTCGTCGACCGTAAAGGTCGCTTTGTTGTAAAGCCAGAGTATGAAGAACTAAGAGCGTTTTCTGAAGACCGTGCTTGTGTCAAGAGGGGTGGAAAATGGGGTCTGATCGATGGAGAAGGACGTCAAGTTGTTGCTTGTCGGTTTGATGAACTCAGGGGACTGAACGGTGGGATGGCTCCGGCTAGGAATGATGGCGCGGCTGGTTTCATATCGGGCGAGGGGCAATGGTTGATTGAGCCGAAGTTTGACAGATGCTATGGCTTTTTCGGTAATCTAGCTGTTGTACGGCGCGGGCAAGCTTTCAGTTATATCCGGAGAAATGGCGAGACTGTCTGGACCTCCTCGCCTGGTGCACAGATCCAATATCCCCCTCCCCCCCTTCTTGTATAGGAAAGCCATTCAAGTGGTACATACGCACACTGCTTCGCAGGGGAATGAGGATGACATGTAACTACGACGCAGGCCGACTTCATCTACGACTGTATTCCTCAACTTGCGTAATTGTGCACCTAAATCGAATCCAGTTATACCGGCAAAGAAAGAGACGCAGAATCGGGTCTCGACTACTTCGGAGCGAGATATCTGAGCAGCAACATGGGGAGATGGATGTCGCCTGATCCTTCGATGGAAGGTGCCATCCTAGAGCTTCCCCAAACCTGGAATAAGTACAGCTATGAGTACAACCGGCCCACCTATGGAACTGAGCCCGACGGAAGGTGTCCGCCTTGTTTTGGGGCGATCATTGGTGGTGTAGTTGAGGGCGGCTTTGATGCTGGAAAGCAATTCATCAACAACGGCTACAGTTTTTCAGGACCAGGATTTAGTGGTGAGGAGGTTTCTTGCCAACATCGCTGGTGGTGCGGTAGCCGGTGCGATAGCAGGTGCGACTGGGGGGGCGTCTTTAGTCGCGGATGCTTTCATTGGTGATGTCGCAGCTGGAGCCACGAGCAATATCGTTGGAAATGTCGTCACGCGTGCGCTGGATCCTAATACGAGCTCGGACGACGTGCTGTCAGTAGGAAATGTCTCCGAAGATGCATTGGCGGGTTTTGTCGGTGGTGCTGGGGGACATATAGCAGCAGCTTCCGTTCACATTCCCGAAGGGCCTCGCACAGTGAAAACTCGAAGCGGAAGCGTTTACCGACGACAAATGGCCAACCGTCAGGCTGCTGTCGCCAGCCGCAATCGAGCCGTTATAAACCAAGCGGTAAAGTCCAGTGTGACATCTTCTGTCGGAACTCATTCAACGAACAGGATTTTTGACTGGTTGTTCTCTAAGCCACCCTGTTTTTCAACGAGTGCCAGTGATAATCATGGTAATAGTACGGGGAGTTCCGGCTGCCAGTGAGGACATATATAGATGATCTTCGATACCACTGAAGACTTCCTGAACGGCGATGAGCTTCTTGCAGCCAGAGAAGATGCAAGATCAATCTTACGTCTCTGGAAGAGGCGCGCGATCTATGCCGCAATTTCGTTGTGTCTCAGCTGCGCAGCTGTGGTCCCCTTCTCAAAAGGCGAACCATTCCACGCTTACGCAGAACCCTTTGGCAGGACACTGGTGTACCTATCAATGGGGCTGTTGGTTCCGTTCGTTATTTGCATCGGTATCGCCGTCAGTTCCTGGATGCATCTGCGCGATCTGATGAAGGTTGACCGGAAGCTTCCCAACGGCAAGGGGCCGTCTCTTTGAGGGGCAGGCCTTGTTGCGTCTGGGCCTTCTACTGGCGTCTGTGCAGCCCGGAGCGAAAGCACGCTGCATCGGGTTGAGGGGTGACACTCCACCCCGGATCGGGTGCTGTGGAGTAACCGAAAGTTACGCTTCGGAAACTTGTTGAAAACAGTAGCTAATAGACAGAAATGTCTATGTTGGCGTTAGGCCAGAGACAAGCGCACCTTGCTGTAGGGGAACCTGTTGATTCTCAGTCCCTTAGCCCGCCTCCGGCCCCCCTGGTGTCCTTCCAGCGACACAGAGACATCGTGCGGCCTTCTCCCCAAAATCCAGTTCGGACGGTGCTCTCTGAAGCCACCCCTTCGCACAAAATCCGTGAGTGCGAAGGTCAGCGAGGAGGAGTTCGCTGCCCTGGAGTCCCGGGCGCCGGCGCGAAAGCTGACGCTCTCGGAGTGGGTTCGGGCGGAGCTGTTGGAGCCGGATGACGGCGGACGAGGTTCTGCTGGGGGAGGTTCTAGCCCTGCGGACGATCCTGATGAATCTGTTGTTCTCCATCGGCAAGGGCGCGCCGACGACCCCGGAACATGGGAGCAGGAGATCGGGGATACTACCGGTGGGCTTCGTCTTCAATCGAAGGCTTTTGCACAATAGAGAGGTTACGCATGGGATTTGATCATTCGCATTATGTCCCCATTCTTAAGGGCAAGCAGGGCGAACTAAACGCTCTTATCAATACCAATCCCAAACATCTAAAGAAATTCACACCTTTCATGGAAGTTCCTCGCATTCCGCTGGAATATCCCGAAGACAAGAAGGTGGGACCAGCAAAGTCGATTGACCAGCATGTTATCGATGTCGGAAAGTCTTTTGCTAAAGCCTTGAAGGACGTTCCATCTTTCTTTCTGGACGGATATTACATCGAACTTGAGGACGAGCTACAGGACGGTTCTTCCCCTATAGACGCCCTCTTTGGGGCACTGCGCACTACCAAACTTCCGTTCATACCAGTTGTTGGCCTTGATCGAGTAGAGGACTATATCGATTCGGTAAAAGGCGCGGTACAAAAAGATAAGCGTGGATGTTGCCTGAGGCTTTGGGAGCCGGATTTAGAGCAGTTCCAAGATAGTTATACCCAAGGAGTAGTGTCGTAGGGCAGAGTGGTATTGGCGAGTTTTCTGCGACACGAGACGATGGGGCGAGCGTTTTCCGACGATTTGCGCTGCCGGATTCTAGAGGCGTATGCGCGGGGTGGGGTGTCGCTGCGACTGCTGGCCGAGCGCTACGCGGTGAGCTTCGAGTATGTGCGGAAGATTCGCAAGCAGCAACTACGGAGCGGGCGGCTGGAGCGAGTGCGTCAACGGCGGCATGGACCCGAGCGGCGGGTGACTGCGGAAGTTGCAGGTCGCATCCGGGACGAGGTCGCACGGCGGCCGGACGTGACGCTCGACGAACTCGGGCACTGGATCGCCGATCACGCTGGCGTTCGGTTGAGCCGATCGCTGGTCTGGTTGACGCTCACGCGGCTGGGGCTGCCGATGAAAAAAAGTCGCTCCACGCCATCGAACGCGATACCGCGATCAACCTCCAGCGGCGGGTCGAATTCCTCGACCGGGTCCGTACGATCCCGCCCGAAAAGCTGATCTTTCTTGACGAAAGCGGCGTTACGACCAGCATGACGCGACTCTATGGCCGTGCGCGAAAAGGCCAGCGCATCCACGAAGCCACGCCCGGCGGTCACTGGAAGATCCTGACCATTCTTGGGGCCATGGGCCTCGGCGGCATGGTCGCATCCATGACCGTCGAGGCGGCCACCGATACCGACGTCTTCCTCGCCTACCTCGACGACGTGCTCTGCCCGCAGTTACGTCCCGGAGACGTTGTGGTCATGGATAATCTCAGCTCGCACAAGGTAGCCGGGGTGCGAGAACGGCTTCAAGAGCGTGGTGCCGACGTGCTGTACCTGCCGCCTTACTCGCCCGACCTCAACCCCATCGAGAAAGCCTGGGCTAAACTCAAACAACTCCTTCGCGCCACCAAGGCACGCGACCCCAAAGAGCTCGACCAGGCCATCACAGAAGCTTTGCCCAGGATCAACGCCCACAACGCCACAGCATGGTTCAGACTCTGCAATTACAGGGTGCAGCAACCTTGAATCCGCTCTAGAAG
>Ga0193743_1002511_pt1 | contig 12905 bp, 6 predicted proteins | sample L2c2metaG_FD_143038 | JGI IMG/M metagenome (GOLD analysis project Ga0193743, IMG submission 143038) | Soil microbial communities from a riparian zone of the East river system, Colorado, United States - L2c2 | ecosystem: Environmental > Terrestrial > Soil > Riparian zone | place: USA: East River... | reverse complement strand
AGCAATGGCGTGCCCAAATAGTGAATACTCATCCTGAGCCCAATGAAAATCCTATCTACCACACAGAACGCGATCCAGATACAGAGGTCCTTAAAAGGGACTACAGCATAATCTCGATACAGCCCGGAGTTGTCGAAGGGCATAACATTGCGGTCATCGGTGGTCTGGATACGAAAGGCACCGAGGGCGCGACTCGTTTCATCACCTCTCGTGCGGGTGTCGCAAAATTATCCACCGCCCTGGCCGGCAAAGGGCTTCACATGACAGATGGAGGAGCTACCGCGAAAGAAGGCGTGCCTTCGTTTCAAGCCTTGATACTTGTTCATCTCGACAAGGGCGATCAAGTACTTCGCACCGAATTGACAGCCCTACATCCCCTCCCCCTCAAGAAATAACTGCGAGCATCGCAGCAAGGGATCCTGTTGTCAGCGATGCGCCCATCGATTCAGCGGTCGAGCCCTACTTTTCCATCCGACGTCCCAATTTCCAATCCGTTATGCCGGAAAGGGTGTAGGAAAGAACGTCTTTTCTCCTCCCGTTGGTCAAGAATTCCGTCTGATGCGGCTGAGCTTATCCCTGTGATGGCAGATCCGCCGCTGCCCGCTTTTGGTGCTGGGAGCTTCGGGGAGAGCGGATATTAGGGACGTCGTGCCCTTCCGGACATTGGCGCCACCGCTATGTCTTTCAGATATTCGCCATGAACCATAAGCTATCGTTCCCGCAACTCTGTGGCGCAAGAAGCTGTTGCCGTCTTTGCGGGCAGCGTGTGAAGGTTCGGTAGACCTATCGGATCTCACTGTTGAGAGGCCAGGCTGTCGATAGACCGTAACCGACAGAAGGCTCTCGAGCAGGTGATTCACGACTGCCCAGAACAGTGCGTACAAAGAGTCGATTTGAAAGCCGAAAGCCTCGAAGCGAAGTCATCGCCGGCGCTGCAGAATTCCAACCTGCTTCGGAATGGGATGCCCTCGTAAACGGAAGAGCAGCTCAACGTCCTGCCCGCGCGAGGTATCGATATCGCCTCCACAGTCGAGCCGTTGCCCCCGGTTGAACACAGAAGTAGCGGCGCCTTTCGGCGGAGAGCCTCTTGTAACATCTGTAACGTATTTGTAACTTATTTCTTTTCTTGCAGATAACAATAGCCTTTCCGCCCCTGTAGCACTCCGGTATCTGCGTTTAGCTAGACCAACTGCTCGTCGAGTCTTTACTGTTCTCCCGCTATCGGAACCTTGATTTGCCCGGGTCAATCGCTCGGCTTTCTGACGAATCGACGACATCAGTTCGATGGGCGGAATCCACAGCGACAGAACGCCGTTCACAGCAACACGCGAAGGAGGCTTATGCAATCGGAAACGAACTTTCACCAAAAACCTGGTAGATCAGGGTCGGCACACGTGTCATTTCGTGGACTACTTATCGGTCTCGTCTGCTTCCTCATCTTGACCCGGGTGTCACCTGGCCAAGGTGTCAGTGGCCGCCTCCAAGGCACCATTCAGGATGGGACCGGCGCCGTGATTCCCGGTGCAAGCGTCAGCGTCACTAATCAAGACACGGGTGTCACCAACAAATACACCTCCGACAATCATGGGGCGTACATCGCCAACCTGTTGCCTCCCGGCAACTATAAGGTTGAGATAAGTGCTTCTGGATTTCGTACGACAGTCTCCACCGGAAACGTCGTGACGGTCGACGGAGTCGCACGGGTAGACGTGACGTTGCAGTTGGGAACCACGACGGACTCGGTGGAAGTGACAGGGGACAATCCCCTGGTAAATACCACGAGTTCTTCGATGGGCGAGGTCTTGAATTCACGTGATATCGCCAGTCTGCCGCTCAATGGGAGGGTCTTCTCGCAGTTGGTACAGACTGTTCCCGGATCTGTGGCTACCGGCTTTGGCAGCGCTCCTGAAGCAGCCGCAGGCGCAGGCGCCTCGGGCTCCATTACGGCAAGTGTGAACGGAATGCCTTGGGGCGGCACAACCTATACCCTGGACGGGGTGAGCAACATGGAATTGCTCAATGCGTTCATCAATGTCACCCCTCCTCTCGACTCACTTCAGGAGGTAAGAGTCTCGACCAACAACGCAGACGCAACGGTCGGCACCTATGGTGGAGCTCAGGTGAACGCCTTCGTCAAATCCGGCACCAATAAGTTCCATGGATCGGCCTATGAGTTCTTTCGTGGCGACAGCCTGAATGCCATTCAGTGGCAGGCGCAGACCAAAGCTCCATACCGCTCCAATGAATTCGGCGGTTCACTGGGCGGTCCGATCATCCGCAACAAAGCATTCTTTTTCGTTGATTATCAGGGACTGCTGCTTAACAACGGCATCTCCTATAACCTCACCGTACCAACGGACCTGATGAGGCAGGGAAGTTTTCTTACCAGTCAGTTCCCAACGTTATATGACCCATCCACAGGTAAGGCATTTCCGATCGTCAGCACGAGCCAGGGACCGGCCTACCAGATTCCCACATCGCGTTTCGATCCCGTTTCTGCCAAGATGGTGGCAGGCGGAACCATCTGGCCGGAGCCAACAGATCCGAACAGCATCAACCAGAACTACAAGGCAAACACATCGGAAACGGACAACAATCACCAGTTTGATGTCAAAGCAGATTACCAATTTTCGAATGGCGATCGATTTTTCGCTCGTGAATCCTATCAACGGCGTGATTTGAATGCCCCTTCGCCAGGCACTCGATTCATCCAGATAAACGATGTCAATGCCGCATCCAGGAATCACAACGCAGCGGTCGGTTACGACCATACCTTCTCTCCCACAGCGACCAATCAGCTTCGTTTTGGGTTCAATCGGTTTTACACAAAAGACTTCGGCAATGACTTCCAGACGAACGAGAATACCGCTCTCGGAATTCCCAATGGAAATGTAGCTGCCTTTCCAGGAGCTTCGGGATTGGCCATCTTCAATTTCGGAGCCAGTAGTTCTTCCACCGGAACCCAAGGCTCGATTGCTTCCACTGGGTCGCAAGACTGGACAAACTCGCACCGCATCACAAACGTCTATCAAATTACAGACAACTTCACTAAGGTTCTCGGCAAACACTCAATCACTGTTGGCGAAGATTATCGGCGCCTTCAGGCTTCACTGACCAACGCCAATGCCAGCCAGAACGGCAGCTTCACTTTCAATGCCGATTACACGAGTAGCTGCACTGGACAGCCGAATTGCAGCACCAGTACAGGTGGAAACTCTTTCGCCAGCTTCTTGCTCGGCATTCCATCTTCCCTCTACCGAGGCTTTGTCGATACCGATCCCGCTACGCGAGCGAATCTCGCGGGTATTTACGGACAAGATGAATATCGCGTGTCGAAATCTCTGACACTCAATCTGGCCTTGCGCTGGGATGTCATCACGCAAGCCATCGACAAATTCAATCGGCAGTCCAACTTCAACCTTTCGACCGGCTTGCTTGACATTGCCACGTCTGGCAATCGAGCTCCCAACGTCGACAACTACTATGGCAACTTCGCACCGCGGGTTGGATTTGCCTACTCTCCCAACAACGGAAGGACGGCTGTTCGCGGCGCATTCGGTATCACCACGTTCCCTGGAAACTTCGGAGCGATCGGTGGCAATCTAGAGCGCAACTTCCCCTTCTTCCAGCAGTACTATCTCAATCAGCAGCTCGCCTACACGCCTTTTACTCATGTCGGGGTCAACGGCTTGCCGGCTTTTGTTCCCCTCTCGACTTCCGCGCCCCTGACTCCACAACCCAACTCTTCAGTCACCCTGATTCCTAAAAACTTCCGCCCGGATAATGCATATGCCTGGAATTTTGGTGTGCAACAGCAGCTGACACAGTCGACAGCACTCAACCTCAGCTATGTAGGAACCAGAGGAATCCATCTCTACCGTAACTACAACATCGATACGCCAGCACCTGGCCCAGGAGATCTAACGACTCGCAGACCTTACCATGGCATCGCGCCCGAGGTAACGTCGATCAGCTATGCCACTTCTGACGGTCAATCGATCTACCATGCGCTGCAGGCGGAGCTTACCAAGAACTTCTCGCATGGGCTGCAAGGGCGCGTCTCCTATACCTGGTCGAAGGAGATCGATGACATGAACGTCTTCTACGCTCAACATGACAACCTGAACCGAGCGGTGGGAACAAGCCAGGCCCCGGATGTGCCGCAAAACTTTATTGCGAGCGTCGTCTATCAACTTCCCTTCGGACATGGCAGGCAATGGCTGTCCAGCAGCTCTCGCCCGGTCGATCTGTTGTTCGGTGGCTGGCAGCTCAGCACCATCACGACTCTGCAATCCGGACAGCCTTTGAGCTTCGGGATCTCGAACGACAATCTCAACAGTGGTTTCTCGAATCGCGCCAATCTCGCGTGCCCATTCATCAGAAAGATTGGAAAAACGTCTGAATGGTTCGACACGACATGTCTGACGACACCACCGCAATATCAGCTTGGCAACTCCGGCGTTGGGAAGGTGCGCGGTCCAAGTTACAGGGACTCGGATGTCTCACTGTCGAAATCGGTAAAGATTCACGAGCAGATGGCGGCGAGTTTCCAGGTGGATGCCTTCAACCTTACGAATACTCCGCACTATGCCAATCCAAATACGACCTGCTGCACGGCGCAGAATCCCAGCTTCGGGAGAATTACCAGTACCAACGGAACGCCGAGGGTGATACAGCTCGGCGGTCACTTCACGTTCTGAGATTGCAGCACCCAACATCAACTCATTGGCATCACCCTGCCCGGGGTGCGGTCAACCCTCATCCAGTAGATAAACACCATTCAAAGGATCAAAGATGAGCATGAGCAGAAGGCGCTTTCTTGCTGCGTCGCTGGCAACGACGATCGCACCGGGAAAATCCGGCATCGCCCAGAGCGTCGGATGGAGCCGGAGACAAGGAGCGAGTCTGGTGCCTGCGGAGTCCTCTAGTGCACCTAACTACTGGTGCACCTGGGCCACGCAGAACTATATGTACGGTCATGAACTCCACAATCTGGATGCGGCTATTCTCGAAGGGGAATCCGGAGGCGATCTAGCGCGTTCGGCAATGACGGAAGAAAATGTTTTTTCGAAGTCCGGCTGGGCTGAATCGTTCTATCCCAAGATTCGCAGGGATCTCTTCTTCCTGCTGGATGATGGTTGGGAGAATGGAGGTACTGCGACTTTCGAACTTGATACCGCAAAGTTTCCGTCATTTCATGGAACACCTCCGGAACGCCTCAATAAGCTCAATAGCGCCGTCCAGAAGGCCGGATGGCGCGGAGCAGCGCTATGGTGTCGCAACACTCCGACGGATAATGGAATTCATCGCTTAGAGACTCTCAGCGACTCTGCCGGTGTCCAATATTGGAAGATTGATCTCGGCGATCCAAGCTTCAGTCTGGTTCGGCTCCGCAACGAGATACGCATTCCTCTGACGTTTGAACATGTGCATGGAGAGTTGCCCGTCAACGGAGACTGGCACAAGGATGGACGCTTCGGTCCGCAATCGTGGGATTCGAGACGTATGACAATCTTGCGCAATACGGACGTTTACAGGACTTATGACGTGACGTCGATCCTCTCGTTGCCTACGACGCTGGATCGTCTTGCTGCAATGCTGGAGGGTGCGGAGGGACATCCGGAAGTAAAAAGCCTGCTAAACGTGGAAGACGAGGTTTATGTAGCCGCGGTGATGGGATGCACGATGGGAGTTATGCGCCATCCACTGACGGGGATGAGGCCCGGAGGGGATCCCGACCTCTTCTTCAACGGTCCAAGACAAACCAAGAAACGACTTGACGAGGTTGTCCGGGCGGTGCGTTGGCAGCGAATTGCGGCGCCATTTTCGCCTGGATCGGGAAAGACAGCTATCGACAAGGAAGTCCTTTTCGATAGCTGGGCATTTGAGGGAGCGCAGACCTGGCAGAGGGAGCTTGTAGGAGCAACTGTGCGCCAAGGCGCAGCGGCGCGGATCGCCAGATGTATGGATCTGCCCGAGGTGAAGGCAAAGGGTGATAAGCCGTTCGTCTTTGCGGCTCGTTTTCCGAACGGCGCAGTTGCCGTTGCGGCGCAGGAGAGAACCCGGGTTGGAGAGGCTTGGTATATGCCGGGATGCGATGTGACATTGTCGGTGACGGATGCGCCAGGGCCGTACGGCGTCTTCGGTCACTTCGACAGCCTGACCATGACCTTCGACAGAGCACCGCGAGAGAAGCGAATTCTGGCCCAGGATCTGGCCGGTGATAAGGCGCTCGATATCACCGATTCAGTGCAGCTTCGAGGAAATCGCCTGCATATAGACGGAAGTGTAATCCGCGATATCGGTCTTCGCGACGCAACACCCGGAGATCGGTCTGCTCCGGGTTTGGTGATTGCGTTTGCTTGATAGATAAGAACATAGGATGACCAGCCTGAGCCTGAACTCTTCATCAAATCTAGCCTTGGGCGTATAGATCTCCACAAGGGGTCGACATACCGCGGACAGGAGAGCATATGACAACAAAGATAGGTTCTTATTTCGAGAGAAGCAGGGTTACTCGTAGTAGATGCAGCTCTGCATTCTTGGCAGGAGCGTTGACTCGGAGTGTCGCTGCCCCGAGCTATGCTGTGGCCCAACAACCCGCGTCAGATGCTGGTCAGGGCTCTTCGAGTGCTATCCCAGGCGCCCGATCTCTTTCGCCCACTCCACCGATGGCCTGGAACAGCTGGAATCATTTTGCGCGCGGCCGCAGATGCCCTGGTCACAAGTGGTATGAGGGATGCCGGATACATCTACGTGAATATTGATGATTCCTGGGAGGGAGACCGGGACGACGAAGGAAGCCGCTGGAAAACGGACATAAGGCCATTGCATTCTTTAACCGGGGGGAGTCACCAATGAGCTTTCCGATAGACATCACTACCCTGGGAATCAATTCAGGAGCCGCGTTCACTGATGCCTGGCAAAGAAAGACGACGATTCTCCAAGATGGTTCTGAGATCTTGGTACCCACCCACGGGGTCACCCTGCTACGAGGCAAATAGGACAACCAATGTCGCTTCCATTTCGTTTTTCTGCTTTGATACTTTTTATCTCTCTATCTCTTGGATCACTGGCCCAAGGACGAGCTACCTCTCCATTACTCCTTACAACGTCGGATCCTGCGCTCCAGCAGACGTTCGACTGGGCGAAGGCTCAAGCCCTCGCTTATGTCGGACCAGGAAGCGACTCCGTAGGTGACTGGTATGAAGCAGCACTGCCAGGACGTCACGCTTTTTGCATGCGCGACGTCTCCCATCAGACGATGGGTGCTTATGCGCTCGGACTCGCTGCGCAGAATCACAACATGCTCCGACGATTTGCCCAAAACATCTCCGACTCTAAGGATTGGGCAAGCTATTGGGAGATTGATCGCGAGGGCAAGCCCTCGCCTGATGACTATGAAAGCGATAACGACTTCTGGTACAACCTACCTGCAAATTTCGATGTAATGAGCGCCGCATTGCGGATGTATCAGTGGACGGGTGATACCACATACATCGATGACCCCGTATTTACCAATTTCTACGACCATACGGTCTCTGACTATCCGAAGCGATGGAGTCTTGAGCCCCCTTCTGCCTTAACCCGCAGTCGCATCATGAATCGTCGGCTTCCGACGGGGAGGTTTGTTCAGGCCAGGGGCATACCGAGCTATACGGAGGGTCAACATGATTTCGTGCTCGGCGTGGACCTCATGGCGGCTGAGTATCGAGCAATTCGTCTCGCCGCCGACCTGGCTAGATCGCAAGATCACAGTGAAGGCGCCAAGGGTTATGACCTCAGATCCCTGGCGGTACAAAGGTTCATAGAAACCAAGGCCTGGAACCCCGGAGAGCATCATTTCTACGGCTTTGCCGGAAGCGGCCAGAGCTTTTTCGGCGACGGAGACGCATTCGTTCTCTACTTCTCTGCGACAAAAGATCCCGCTAAAATCCAGGGCGCTCTAACCGCGATCAAAAAAAAGCTCAAGATTTCAACTCCGGGCATTGAAGAACAGAGCTATCTCCCGGAAATCCTTTATCGATATGGCGCGGCGGAAGAGGCATACTCTCAGATCCTCGATCTATCCCGGCCCAACCGTGAAAGACGGGAGTATCCCGAAGTCTCATATTCAATTATTGGCGCTATAGTGACTGGGATGATGGGGGTCGACGTTGCTTCTCCTCTACAGCGGAACTCCGGTCATGCACACGACATTCGTACTGTCATCAGCACGCGGCCACAACTATCCCGCAAAAGCCAGTGGGTCGAACTGGATCACCTGCCTGTCCGCAAAAATGTCATCGACGTACGTCACGATGGAGGGAGATCGACCAGTCTGACAAACGTCTCCGGCCCAGCCCTTCTCTGGCAGCCTGGCTTCTATGGCCGATCACATTTTCTGATGGTCGACGGCCACAGGGTGGCGGCCAGTGCGACGAGCGACAATCAGCACCGCCCCATGACGACGACGAACATTCTGGTTCGACCCAACTCCCGAATTGTTGTCAGGATGATTGACTCGAGTCCTGCTACAGGCTCCGTCGTCCAGTGAAGAAGGATGAGCGGTTCGTGCTGGAGGCTGTTATGAACTTTACGAACTGGCCTGCGCCTCAACCATTGTGCCTTTTGCCGTTGCCGCAGTTGTTGTCCTCTGCCCCTGAGCCCCGCTCCCTTTTTTTCCTGTCAAGCCCCTGCAACCGAAAGTCACAGTCGGGCGTACCGCTGGCAATCACTCAGAGCACTGCGAACGGATTGGGTGTCGGATCCGCTCGTCCGGATAAGATTGGAGATCCCAAGATGATGGCCACTACGATTGGGATATACGGCGCGACATCTGTTGTCAACAGCATTATTCCCTGATGCAGACGAGTATGACTTCCGGATCGACCGTCACTCAGGAAGAACAGACACAGGTATTGCGACTCATACGGGCCCAGTAGAATGAGTACGTGAAAGCGTGGCAGCCATTCTGTGTATTTGTCTGTTTGTGTGCTTCGTTGCACATTATCGAAGGAACAGCTGAAGCACTCAATCCCAACCAAAAAATCACACAATACTCGCTCACGCAATGGGGACATCGCGATGGGTTACCCTCCACCACTATCTATGCGATAGCCCAGACACCGGATGGTTTCCTTTGGCTTGGAACCTCCGATGGCCTTGTCCGCTTCGATGGACTTCGTTTCGTTCGGATACCGCTCTCGAAGACCGATGATATGGCGTTCGGCCGGGTGCAGGCGCTTAAGGTGGACCGAACTGGTGCGATGTGGATAGGAACTGAGAGCGGAAACTTGGTCCGAATGGAAGGGCGCTCCATGAAGATTGCCGGGTTTGACATGCCGATCATTTCCATTCGCGAGAATGCGGACTCAACGATCCAGGTTGAGACTTCAGTGCATCTCCTCCGCCTTGACCCCCACAGCATGCAGTTAAAATCAGGGAACTTGGATGCGATCGGTGGAGACCACGATCTGCAACGTGATTCTCCCTCTTTGGGCCACTCTATAAAAGACAAAGCCTTTGTGTGTCCTCAATGCGCGTCGCTCGGTATTACTTCATCGATTCTCAAGTATACGAATCTGGGTCAGGACCAGATTCGTATGGCAATGCGCGACAATGATGGAAATGTGTGGATCGCGACAAAGGAAGGCGGCGTCCTCCGTGTTGCAAGACGGTCGAATGGATCGTTCCATCCGACACCGAAGATCGATCGGCTCTCAGCTAATGAAGGACTTTCGAACGATTCGGTTTGGGATATCTTTGAGGATCGCGAGCACAATCTCTGGATTGCCACACAAAATGGCCTGAATCGTCTTCGCGACGACAAGGTCTCAATAATCACGCGGCGGACCGGTCTTCTCAGCGATAACATAAGTTCTCTCGTCTCGGCGTCGGACGGCATCTTCGCCGGTTCAAACCTCGGCTTGAACAAAGTGACCACTACGCATTCTGAGACGGTTCTCCATGGAAGCATGTTCTCGCTTGCGCGTGCCAGCGACGGCTCTCTCTTCTTCGCGACGTCACTTGGACTATCCCAACTCAAGGGAGGTAAAGCTCGTCTCGTACCGCTCGGAGTAGACACCACCCACATTACAGTCCTTTCGCAAGGCTCCCCTCGTGAGCTCTGGTTCTACGACCTGGATAAGGGTCTGTACAGGTGGCGGGAAGGACACACTGCGAGCCGAGTCACCGACCGCGCGTTACTCAACAAAAGCGTCTCGGTAATGGCTTCAGACTCTCGCGGACGAATGTGGCTCGGACTCACGACCGGGGAGATCGTGTTTTACGATGGGGTTGTATTTCGGACGTTCACCAAGGTAGATAACCTGGCGGGAGGCGTGCTCCACTCTATCTCTGCTGGCAGCGACGGGAGCGTTTGGATCGCATCCGAACAGGGACTCGCGTTATTTACCGGGAACAGGTTCGCCTCGTGGTCCAGGAAGAACGGTTTGCCGGGCAATCGGGTGCTTTGGGCTGTTCCCACACCGGCTGGAAGGCTATGGGTTGGCTACAATAAAGGTATCGCTTCCATGCGCGTAGAGGATCTGCGCCATGCCGCATCCGACTTGCACTTTCTGGTTCCTTACGACTTCTACGATGATGGGGATGGTCTGAGGGCCAATCCTGAGCTGCGTGGCAGCACGCCCGTCACAGTAGCGCCCGACGGTCGCATCTGGCTCACCACATCAGAAGGCCTGGCCACGATCGATCCTACGCATATTCGCAAGAATCTTCTCCCTCCGCCGGTTCAGGTCCTTCAACTCACGGCTGATGATGCTGACGTAGACCTGAAGAATTCAATTACTCTTCCTCCACACACACATCGTATCGAAATCAACTATTCCGGTTTGAGTTTGACCGACCCTCGAAAGGTGACGTTTCGGTATCGGCTCATAGGATTCGATTCGCAATGGAGCCAGGCGTCAACACGGCGCTTTTCTACTTATACCAATCTCCCACCAGGTAAATACCGCTTTGAGGTGATGGCTGCGAATGAGGATGGTGTATGGAACGAAATACCCGACACTCTCGCATTCACGCTATCCCCCGCCATCTATCAGACGAAGTATTTTTTGGCGCTATGCATCGTGGCATTAATGCTGGCGGGCATTCTTTTATTTCGACTTAGGATTCGGTCTGCTGCAGATAGACTTCGCCTACGTTTTGAAGAGAGGTTGAATGAACGCGCGCGCGTCGCGCAGGATTTGCATGACAATCTATTGCAAGAGGTCATGGGAATCAGCCTGCAACTCGAGATTGCCGATGAACTGACCCCGCCCACGGCTGCGGGCAAACCAATACTCAAGCGGGCACTCCAACTCTCTGAATCAGCATTGACACATGGCCGGGGCTCACTCACCACCCTACGTACAACGACGCTTTCGCGGCAGGACATACTCCAGGCGCTTACTCTTGCCGCGACGGTGTTTTCGGAAGAACGTCAGCGAGCTATCCAGTACAGCACCAATGGAACGGAGCTACCAGTGCGAGCTGGCGTTGGCGAAGAGATCATTCAGATCGGACGAGAAGCCTTACGAAATGCATTGCAACACACTCATGGCACCGTTCGGGTCGGCATTCGCTACGCCGCCAGCCGCTTTTGCTTGGTCGTCGAGGATGAAGGGCATGGCATAAGTCCCACAATCATGGAATCGGGTATTCCTGGGCATTTCGGGATGAAAGGCATGCGAGAGCGTGCGGCTAGGATTGCCTCCAAACTCACGATCGAGTCTATGGCTCGTGGCGGAACTCATGTACGACTTAGCGTTCCCGCTCGCATGGCATACTCTGGGTTCGACACGGCCCCAAGTGTGTGGACTACGTTCATGACAAGATGGACGAGGAAAAAGCGGTCAGCCGGAGAAGTGAGCCAGGATGAGTAAAGGGCAACGAATTCGCGTTCTCTGTGTTGACGACCACCCCATCGTCCTTAGCGTATGATTTGACGTTTGGTGTAGTGACCCCCTCACGATCTTCGCCGTTCCGCAGCACGTTCTTTCGTCCGGGATTAAAGTACATCAACAGCTTCAAATTCCGGGATTTTTCTGCAGTCCGACAGCCATCCGAATCCTGACGGGACCCCTGCTCAAGCAAATGGTGCTCGATTCGGTGACGTCGCCGAACACACGTCGGAGCTACCAGGACGCTGGACGAAATGTTTGCTTTTTCTGCCGGCCGGCCGTTGACCCGTGCATTGCTATAGCCTCGATGGATGAGCTGGCACCATCGACTGTCAATGTGAAGCTTTCAGCCAGTCCGAAGACTGGTCGGTGATGGCGCTGGCCTGCTGGGGCACTCGTCCATCAATCTGACCGCCGACAGGAGGAGATTTCGCACGACGAATTCGAGCGCATCGCCATCTGACTTTCAAACTTTAGCCTGTCCCTTTGTGGCTGTGGGAGACGATGCCTTAGACACCCATCACGGCCGTTAGCGGGCCCGGTTCTAACGCTCTGCTCTGACGAGAACCTCGCGGACCTTGTTCGATTCCGGCTAACGGACGGTCGGCAGGGCCTGCTAAGAATGATAGCCACTCTACATCTCGTGCGGGCCATTCCAGGGTTCCGCCTTTGATTGCCGACAAGATCTTGACCGAGATTGGGCTGGGAACCGAAACAAGAGCTAGCGACGGTCTAATCGTCGGGATCGCAAGATAGTTACCGGGTGGCCAGTTCAGTCTTAACACGCCCGATCTCGGTCGCCGCCATATCGGGGCATGACCCACGCATTTAATGGCATCCCTCAACTTACCCTGTCCCAAAAAGCGTAAAGCCATTCCACCAACCCTGCTCCCTTTAGTGAGCGCTACGGGAACCACATCTTGTGGATGGCGGTATGCCGCGTGATTCTTACAGTATGGGAAAGCACAAGGAAGAAGATCTGGCTCGGTGGCGAGGTCTTGTATCTGAGCAAGCAAGCAG
>Ga0193743_1002510_pt1 | contig 12907 bp, 9 predicted proteins | sample L2c2metaG_FD_143038 | JGI IMG/M metagenome (GOLD analysis project Ga0193743, IMG submission 143038) | Soil microbial communities from a riparian zone of the East river system, Colorado, United States - L2c2 | ecosystem: Environmental > Terrestrial > Soil > Riparian zone | place: USA: East River... | reverse complement strand
CATGTCCGGACCATCGATCAAGACGATCGACTCAAGACCCGCGCTCCGTTTGACCGTGCAATAGCGCTTCTCGACGGCACCGCCAGCGACATTCAGGTATTCGGTTATGAGCCGGAGCCGTTGTCCGCTCGCGATCAATCTTCAGAGCACTATTCTCCATGGTGCTTCCTGCGGCAGGATTTATATTTTGACGAGCAACGTTCTCCATTTCTAGTTGTTCACTGGAGACATGCGTTGAGTGCCATCAGGTTTTGGACGTCGTTCCCGGCGGCCAGACATGGGTGTTGGAGAAATAGACGGACAAAGCTGTCGGGACGGACTGAGTTGGGTTCGCCCATCATCGGGTCCTAAAGAAACCGAGGAGAGGCCGGGGTGCCGTACCAAGTAGCCAGGCCGCTGAGTGAAGCTCGCGCCAAGGCGATCACAAAGCTTTCCGTCAGATATTGACGGACGAGACGTCAGCGCGCCGCTCCGATAGCAGTCCGGACCGCAAACTCGCGTTGCCGCGCATACACTTTTGACAGCATGAGTCCGCCAACGTTTACGCAACACAGCAGAAGCACCACGGCTACCAGCCCCTGCATGACCAGGAGCGGTTCGGAATAGACGTGTCCAAAGTACGTGGGAAGCCCGCTTTTCGCTGATTCCACACGCAGACTGGCCTGTTCAAAGAAAGGCAGGTGCTGGTACGTCACGGGAACAAATTGATGCAGTAGTTCTTTTTCGTAAAGCTTCGCTTCGGTTTGCGCCTGATGAATGCTGGCCCCCGGCTTGAGGCGGCCAATGGCGGAACACCAGGCGAAAAAGTTTGGCCCATTTGGTTTAGTGAGCACCGCAATGCTTGATGCGTGCCCAAAGCCCCTTCCCGTTCATAGAAACTCCCACGGTGTTCTGGGTAATCGGCTTGTGCGCCATCGGCACAACGTTGCTATTCGGCACGCTACCGGCTTGGCGGGCGGGCCGTTCCGATCCTGGCGTATTGTTGACGTCGCGAGCAGCGGTCGGCAGCCGGCGGCAGATAGCCGGCCGTGCGTTTGTTCCCATCCAAGTAGCGCTTTCCCTTGTTCTAGTCGCACTCGCGGCGCTGCTCTCACAGAGCATCAGCCGGCTTCGGAGCGAGCGAACCGGGTTCGAATTGGAGCATGTAACGATCCAGACGGCGCCGTTTACCCACGTCGCCCAACACGAGGACGCGACGCGCGGAGCGCTGCGGCACGAAGTGTAGAGAGGGCACGCATTGTACTGATGGCCGCTACTGGCTTGCAGGATCGGGAGATCGCCGCAACACTTAAAATCACTCCCGAGAAGGCGGCCCGATGGCGCAACCGGTTTCTGGATGGTGGCGTGGCGGCGCTGGAGAAAGATGCACAGCGTCCGGGCCGAACACCGGCTATTACGGCGAAGAAAGTTCGTGAAGTCATTCGCAGGACGACGCAAGAAAAGCCGGACAATGCGACTCACTGGAGCACGCGTACCATGGCCAAAGCGGTCGGTCTCAGCGAAAAGCGCGTACGACGGATCTGGCACAAACATGGTTTGAAGCCGCATCTGGCGCGAACTTTTAAGGTCAGTAACGATGCGCGCTTCGCGGAGAAATTGGAGGCCATTATCGGTTTGTATCTCAATCCACCCGAACACGCCGGCGTGCTCCGCGCCGACGAGAAGAGCCAGATTCAGGCGCTCGACCGCACCAACCTGGACTGCCCCTGAAAAAGGGGCGTTGCGGAACCATGACGCACGACTACAAACGCAATGGAACAGCCACTCTCTTTGCAGCGTTGAACACGCTGGACAGCACCGTGATCAGCATGTGCGATGACCGGCATTGCCATCAGGAGTGGCTGAAGTTCCTGCGCGTCATTGATCAGGTACGCCGAAAGAAAAGAGTATTCACCTGATCGCCGACAACTACTCCACGCACAAACATCCGAAAGTGCAGGAATGGCTTTCCAGACACCGCCATCACTCAGCACCGTCTCCGGCGCGAAGTCTTCCACGACGTTGAGGAGAGTACATCGACAAGCACAATGAAAAACCAAAGCTGTTCGTATGGACAGCCAAAGCATCCGACATTCTTGAGAAGGCCACTCGTGCACGTAAAGCGATCGATAATTGTTAATCTGCTTGCCGCACTAAACTAGTGAAGATGCTTTTCGGCAGCCGGGATACCGCGGCTTTTGCGGCTAGGAATAAACTCCAGCACACACTGGCACACACTTTCTCTTTCAACACGGGCGACACTAACATCCTCCCTCGTGTCTTACTCACAGCCAAGCTGGTGAGATGACAATCGAAGTGCCGCGGGACCGCAAAGGAACGTTCGAGCCGCAACTGATCGAGAAGCACCAGACGCGGTTCGAAGGATTCGACGCGAAGATCCTCTCGATGTATGCACTGGGGATGACGGTTCGCGATATCCAGGGCCATCTGCAGGACATGTACGGTGTAGAGGTCAGTGCTGCTCTGATCTCTGAAGTCACCGACAGCGTCACGGAAGAGGTAAAGGCGTGGCAAGACCGGCCCCTGGAAGCGCTCTACCCGATCGTCTATCTGGATGCATTGATGGTGAAAATGCGGCAGGACGGCAAGGTGGACAATCGGGCCGTGTATACGGCCATCGGCATCAATATGGACGGCGAGAAGTCCGTGCTGGGTCTATGGACCAACAGCAGTGAAGGAGCCAAGTTCTGGATGTCGGTTTTAACGAATCTCAAGAACCGGGGAATGAAAGACGCATTTGTCATCTGCACGGACGGACTGAAGGGCTTCCCGGACGCGATTGAAGCCGTGTTTGCGAGCGCGCTGGTGAAAACCTGTATTGTGCATCTGATCCGGGCCAGTTTGAACTTCGTGAACTGGAAAGAGCGCAAATCCATGGCGGCGGACCTGAAATCGATCTATCGGGCGCCCAGCGCGGAAACGGCCGAGGTGGCGCTGAAAGCGTTCCGGATCAAGTATCCCAAGCACCAGGTCGTGGCCGATGTGTGGGAACGGAACTGGCAGCAGGTCATCCCATTCTTCGAATTCCAGGAGGAGATCCGAAAGATTATCTACACCACCAATGCGGTGGAATCGCTAAACATGACATTGCGGAAAGTCACGAAAAATCGAGGCTCTTTTCCGAGTCAGGACGCGGCGATCAAGCTGCTCTACCTAGCCCTGCAGAACGTGGCCAAAAAGTGGCACACCGTCCAGGGGTGGCGCGAGGCGCTGCGCCAATTTGCCATTCGCTGGCCCGAACGGATCGAGCAGGCGCGGGCAGCTTAAAGTCAAAACCTGCCTATGAAGGTGAGCCGCGTTTACACAAAAGTCTTGACACTACCGGGGGGAGACCACCCAATAACTTCAGTCGACGCTTCAGTTTCCCCATGTGAAACAGCATGTGAGCTACCTTTCAGTTTCGAGTCAGTAAACTGCACCAGAAAGGGGCACGTACCGTTGCCCTGCGCTATCGAATCGATCTGGAACCGAGGCATCTTGCGCCGACCACCTCAATCTTCGACTTGCCGCGTGAGACGCAGTTCGCCGGCGCGTCAGAAGGGGCTATTAAATTGCAGACCTAACGCGCCGGCCCCGCAACTTGCCCTGACACCGAGACCTGCCTCGAAGCCCACAGATTGCACTCTCGAATCTTCTATCCTCAAATAGAGGGGATCGTGCAATGCAAATAAGAATCGGCGGGTTTCAAACCCTCAGATCACCAGGCTGGCTGCTGCTAGTTGCCTTTCTGCTGCAAGCACAATATAGCTACGCTCGCGTGGAAATCTTACCCTGTAAGAACAACTTCTCGCCGGAGCAGCAAATTGAGCTAGGACAAAAGGCGATGCGGCAAGTCTATGCGACAATGCCTGTGCTACCTGACTCAAGTGCAATTACGCAATACGTTCGGAACCTTGGCCAGAAGCTGGCGTCGCAAGCGACGGGCTACAAATGGCCTTACGAATTTCACGTAGCGAACGTCGCGGACATCAACGCGTTCGCGCTGCCCGGCGGCGTAATGTTTGTAAATCTCGGAACAATCCAAGCCGCCGCGAATGAAGCTCAATTGGCGGGCGTAATGGCACATGAAATCTCGCACGTGATTCTCCAGCACTCCGTCTGTAACGCCGCGAAGCAGCAGAAAGTGGGCCTCATCGCAGGCCTTGGACAAATCGCGGCGGGCGTGCTGCTGGGCGGCGCCGGCGGACAACTCGCACAGCAAGGTATCGGAATGACGGCGGGACTTGGCTCTTTGAAGATGTCGCGTGGTGCGGAAAAGGAAGCGGATCTTCTCGGGGTGGGAATTCTCTACGATGCAGACTTCGATCCCCGCGGCATGTCTCAGTTTTTCGAAACGATACAGGCCAAGTACGGCGCTGGTGGCTCGCAGTTTATGAGTGATCATCCGAACCCTGGCAATCGTTCGGAATATGTGGATAAAGAGATTGCTGCGTTTATACCGAAGCCAAACAGCATTACAACCACTCCCGCGTTCGCGAACGCTCAAAAAGAGATAACTGGCATGCGCGCCTATACTGCCCGGGAGGTATCGTCTGGCATCTGGAAAAAACAAAGTCCCAATTAAATGGTCGGAGAAGCGATTTCCGTCGAACCAGGAAAGACCGCCGCAATTGCTGCCGACCCACAGCTTGCCGTCGCTGGCGGCGAGCACCGCCTCGGATCTGGACCACGCAGGCCATCCAGAACTTGATCATAAATGTTCGATAACAGAATCCTCTTATTTAGACCCTACTCGTGTGCGCAGTTAATCATTCTAGTCGGGGGGATTTTCAAGTTCGAGCAACTAAAACGCTAGCCGCAGCGCAAACTGAATCTGACGGGAGCTTGCGCGTGGGTCCTGAACGCCGGCGGACGTGATCTTACCAAACGTGGAACTGCTTGAGGTGACATTCGGGTTATCGAAGTTCGGGTGGTTGAACAGGTTAAAGATCTCGGAACGGAACTGGAGATAACGGTATTCCTTACCAAGTGCGAAGTTCTTCAAAAGGGCGAAATCGAAGTTATGTGTGGGCGGTCCAATGATAATGTCGCGTCCCGCGGTACCGTAGCGGCCTGCGAAGTTACTGCTGAAACACGATGTATTGAACCAGCGCGAGGGATCGTGATCAAGGTCATTCGGATCGCACGTAACATCGGGGCGTGTTCCGGTTTGAGTGCCAGACAACTGAAGGCCGGTGGTCGCATCGAGCGGATTGCCGCCTTGAATAGACAGAATGCCGTTTGTCTGCCAGCCGCCGAGAACGGTGTTCATCAGGGTGGAGCTTGTGCTTCCAAACTGCCGGCCGTGGCCATACGGCAGATCGTACGTGTAACTCGCTACGAAACGGTGGCGTGTATCGAAAGTGGAGAGCCCTCGCTCCAGGCGGAAGTTGGTGACGTCAACGACGGAGCCACCCCAGGTCGAAGCGTCGTCGAGCGACTTGGAGAACGTGTACGACGTGAGGAAGCTCAGTCCATAGGAGAAGCGTTTCTCAAGACTGGCCTGAAGCGCATTGTAGTTTGACGAAGCACTGGGAGACCGCACATTGATGGCGGCGTAGCCCGGATACTTGCGCAGAGCCTGAGTGAAGGAAGCCGTAGGCCCAGGTGCGTTGGCATCATAGACGCGATCCAGATGGGTGCCTTTCGAACCAACGTAGCCAATGGTCATTGCCATCGACGAGGCGAGCTGGTGCTGGATGTTGAAGTTGTATTGCTGAACATATCCGTCGCGGAACGGATTTTCCACCCAGGAAGCGCTGGGAATCGCAGGCGCGCCGTTGCTGCCGCCATAAGGATTGGCGAGACTGATATTGGGAATGCCGTTGGTGCTCTGGTTGAAGTTGTAGCCGGTGAGAAAGGGCGCGGTGGCAACGGAGTTGAGAATTATATTTAGCAGCTTGACATCCCAAAACATGCCATAGCCGGCGCGAATAACCGTCTTCGGGCCGAAGGGCGTATAGGCGAAACCGAAACGCGGCGAAAACTCTTTCTTTGACGAGTTGTAGATGTTCGGAGTCTGTGAGGTGGCAATGCGTAAGTACGGCAGAGGCGTGCTGTTAGCAAATGTAGGATCGAATGTGGCCAGGTGGTTGTACTTATCCGTGGTGGGGGCGTTGTACTCCCAGCGGAGGCCAATGTTCAAAGTGAGATTCGGCAGCACACGAAAATCGTCCTGGGCATAAAGATTGGTTGAGGTTTGACGAAGCCCCGCGACGGTGCTGGCGTTCAGGCCGGCGAAGGAACGGCTGACACTCGCGGTATAAGGATAACCAAGCAAAAGATCGGCGATGGAATTGCCGGTATTGGCGACGGCGTTGACCACTCCCGTGGCCGTGGTGGAGACCTGCGCCGTGTAGAAGGGATTGAAGTTGATGGTGCCGCGGGCGCTGGAATCGAATAGGAAATTTTCGGCGAAGCGGCGGATTTCCACACCGAATTTCAAAGCGTGGCGTCCCATGGTCCAGGAGAGCGAATCGGCCCACTCGAACGTATTATCGTGGCGGTCTTGCGGCAGGTTGGTGGCTTCACCCAGGCGGTCATAGCCGGTCGGGTTGATGATAGGAACTCCAAAATCCGCGGGGTTCCGGGAGGTGCCCGCGATGCCGAGTTGAGTTGAGATATCGTTACCCGAATTTTGCTGGATAATGCCGCCGCGAACCCGTGTAAACGACATGCGCGCTTCGTTCACCTTGGTGGGACCTAGAAGAGTGATGTAGTCGATGATGGCTTGCTGTCCGCCGTTCAAAGTGTTGCAGCCGAAGCCTGGCACCGTATTCGATCCCGCACAGAAGGAATCAAACGTATCGAAGCGATTCTCCTTGCTGAAGCTGTAGCGGCCGAACAGGGTGTTGTTGTCGTTGAAGCGATGGTCGACGCGAACAGTGAACTGATCGAAGTCATCCACCCTGGTAGGGCTGGACGTATAGAGGGCGCTGGACGGTGAAGTGCCAGGGGTATTCGGCGCCGGGTACAAGTTAGCGACGTTTTGACCCACGGCAGAGATGCGATTTGTAGGAATAACGTTGCCCGCGAACGGACTACGCTGCAAAACTCCATTGACGGCATGGAGCGTGGCCGGATCGTAAATGACGGTCGGCAGCGCCGAGAAGTCGCCCGTCTTCATCGCGGACGTTGGTTCCGTGGCCACTTTAGTGATGCCCTGACGAATACGGTTGCCTTCATAATTGGCAAAATAAAAAGTCTTGTTCTTCTTGATCGGGCCGCCGATCGAGGCGCCATATTGATTCCGGCGATACTCAGGGATGCGTCCAGGACGATCGAAGAAGTTTTTGGCATCGAGTTGATCGTTGCGGAGGTATTCGTAAAGAACACCGTGGATCTGGTTGGTACCGGCTTTGGTGGCGACGTTGACCTGAGCGCCCGGACTGCGCCCGAATTCAGCCGAATAGGTGCTCGCCTGCACCTTGAATTCCTGAATGGCTTCGGTAGAGATAGCGACCGCATATTGGTTGATGGCGAGATCATTGTTGTCCATGCCGTCCAGCAAGAAATTGTTGGACTGCTCGCGCACTCCATTGACGGAAATAGAGCCACCTTGCGTCTGGGTTTGCGAACCTTTCACGCCTTGATTCGCACCGGGTACCAGCAGATTGAGTTGGAGAAAATTCCGGCCGTTGAGTGGAAGTTCGGTGACTTTCCGGTTGTCGACTACATTACCGACCGTGGAGGAATCAGTGGCAACCTGTGGAGTGGTTTCCTGGACAGCAACGATCTCCGTTAATTCACCCACCGGAAGCGCAATGTCAATACGGAGGCGGTCATCGACACGGAGTTCAATACCTGTACGCTCGGTCTTCTTGAAGCCGGGTTGCTCGACGCTGAGAATGTAAGAGCCGACGGGCAGTTGAGGAATGGAATACTCGCCCGCATCGTTTGTTTGTTCGGTCCGCACGAGGCCGGTGGCAGTCTGCCGGGCGACGACCGATGCGCCACGAATGATTGCCCCGGAATTGTCGGTCACGGTTCCAAGGATTGTGCCGCGAACCGTTTGACAGAGTCCTGACTGCGCGGAAAAGAGGGCTAGACAGGTGGCTGCGAGCAGATGCCGTTGAGAGATCACGATTCCTCCTAGGAGAGAGCGAAGTATGTCGTGGTTCGCCGCAGCGTTGCGGCGTGCCCTACTTGGACCTCAAAGAGGAACGACAGTAACAGTAATAAACTAGCAAGTCTAGCAGTGGATGACCGAAGCGTCAATCATGATTTGATTGATACCTGATCAAAAAAAACAGCCGTGCCCCATAAGATTCTGTACTACACTTTATTCTTACTTAGTTGCGAGCATACATGAGATTTCCAATTTTAGTTCCTCTTTTCTTACTCGCTTACTTAGGGTGGGGGGCGGACCATGTCTCTCCTGAGTTGAATAAAGCGGCTGGATTGATCACTCCGGAAGGCTTGCTGGCGCCCATCAAAGAGCTGGCGTCGGACGCCTACGCGGGCCGTCTTCCAGGCACTGCGGGCGAAGAAAAAAGCGTCGCGTACATTATTGCGCAGTGCAAAGACCTCAGACTCGAACCAGGCGCACCCGATGGCGGCTGGATCCAGCAAGTACCGCTCTGGGGTACTCGTTCGCGGGGTTCACTCGACGTAACCGTAGCCGGAAAACAGATTGCGATCACCGCCGGCCAGGACTACGTCGCTTGGTCCGTTCTGCCGGACCAGTTAGTCGACATACAGAACTCAGGACTGGTATTTGCAGGGCACGGTGTTACTGCTCCTGACTATCGATGGGACGACTACGCGGGCGTCGATGTGCATGGAAAAACGGTCATAATCTTGAGCGGCGACCCGCCCGTGGCCGACTTCCACGAGCCTTCCAAACTCGACGAAAAGATGTTCCTCGGACGCGCCCTGACTTACTATGGGCGGACCGGCACCAAGCTCGACAACGCTTATGCGCATGGCGCTGTGGCCGCCATCCTAGTCTCTGCTACTAGACGGGCGGGCGGGAATCTCTTTCAGAACTACAGCCGGGAAAACATGATCCTGCGAGACCCACAAGACCGCAAGCGAGTAAAAGCACAGGCGATGTTGGGTTTGGACCGCATGAAGGAAATTTTTGCCGCGGCGGGAAAGGACCTCGAGGCATTGCGCGCGTCCGCCGCCAGGCCCGGTTTCCATGCCGTGCCGCTCGCCGGGCAAGCTTCCTTCCGGATTAACAATCAAGTGCGAAAAATTGACTCGGCTAACGTACTCGCGAAAATCTCAGGCAGCGACACCAAGCTAAAGAATGAATACGTTGTCTACAGCGGCCATTGGGACCACCATGGCCAGGTGGGCGATCAGATCTTCCACGGCGCGAGTGACAATGCCGCGGGCACGGCCGGCGTCCTCGAACTGGCTCGCGCCTTCCGCGCCCTTCATCCATCCACGCGCCGCACTCTTTTATTCCTATGGCCGACAGCCGAGGAGAAGGGTCTCCTCGGCGCCAAATACTACGTGGAGCACCCGCTCTATCCTCTTCGTCAGACGGTTGCTAACATCAACCTTGACTACTTCAGTAACTGGGGATGGGGCCGCACTCGCGATTTCAGCATTGTCGGCCTTGGCAATTCGACTCTCGATGACGTGACCGCACAAGCGGTCGCCCGGCAAGGGCGCGAGCTTACGGGCGATACCGCCCCGGAACAGGGTTTTTACTTCCGTTCCGACCACTTTGAATTCGCTCGCCTAGGAGTTCCGTCTGTTGAAACCAGTCCGGGCATCGACTATGTCGGTAAGCCGGCCGGTTATGGCGAAAAGAAACGAGACGAGTACATTCATAACGACTACCACCAGCCTTCCGACGTACCCAAGCCAGATTGGGATCTTACTGGCGCGGTCCAAGACCTTCAGGTTCTTCTGCAAGTCGGCTATGCGGTCGCACAGGCAGACGGCCGTCCCGCCTGGAAATCCAATGCAGTATGGCGGCCGAAGAGCCCTTAGAGAATATCTACGGAGTGAACTTGGGCCGCTGTTCGGAAGTCGCCAAATCTTCCGCGGTGAGATAAATTAACCGGATGATCTTCTCCATCTTTGGGTAGTTAATTCGATCCCACGTGTCATTTTCGGTGTGATAGTCAAGTTGTTCCCCAGTATTGAACAAAACCATGGGCACGCCATGTATGGCGAAGCAGTAGTGATCGCTTCGGGAAAACCAGCCTTCCGGATCCACCGTATCCGTCTTGAAGTCGAGCTTGAGTTCCACCGGATGATTTGCGGTTTCAATGATCTGCCTCAACTCGGGATTGTAGAGCGTCCCGACTACGTTGACCTGATTGCGATTGCCGTCGGGCGGCGTCGGCCAGTTGGCTGATTGCTCATCCCGCCCGATCATGTCCATGTTGAGGTTTGCGATAGTTTTCTCAAGGGGGAGAATCGGGTGGTCGACGTAATAAAACGCGCCGAGCAGCCCGCGTTCTTCGGCGTCGTAACACAGGAACAGAACGCTGCGCTTCGGACGTACGCCGCCTCGAACAAATGCATTCGCAATTTCGATAACGCCGATTGTGCCGGATGCATTGTCGTCGGCTCCACGATAAATTCTGCCGGCGACAGTACCCACATGATCATAGTGCCCGCTGACCACGATGATGTCGTCCTTCAACTTCGGGTCGGAGCCCTCGATCAGGCCGGCCACATTGCGCGTTTTCGCCAAACGCGATTCGGTGAACGCCTTCGTCATTGTCACTCTGACTCCGGGAATTTCGAATGATGCAGGCTGGCCCGTCGAGTCGATCGCGTGCTGAGCGGATGTGACTGTCTTGCCGGCCGGGGCTAGAAACTCGTTCGCAACTTCCCGCGTGACGGTAAAGACGGGAATATCCCAGAACGAACCTGCTAAAGCGTAGTCCGGCGTTGGGCGCCAGCCGTTAGTCGGAGCGCTGGCAAGCCGCATTTTTCTGTGCGGCGATGCCTCATTGACCAGAATAAGACCGGCAGCACCGGCCTTTCTCACCTGTTCGATCTTGAACCAAGTGTAAGCGTGGACAGTGTCGAATTTACCCTTAAACCGGGAGGTGGAATCATCCGCTTGTGGTTCGCGGACCAACGCCATGACAATCTTGCCGCGCACGTCGACTCCAGCAAAATCGTTGTAGCCGTATTCAGGAGCATGCACGCCATAGCCGGCAAAGACTACTGGGGCCGTGGCGGCAGTTGGATTGACGCTTTGGCGAGTCCAGGTGAAGTCATGACCCATTTGGTACTTCTTGCTGCTTGTACCTATCTGCGCCTGCAGCGAAGTTTTCTCGTGGTCAAGCCGGGCGATGGCCATATCGAAGTTCTGAAAATACGTTCCTTGATCACCGGCGGGTTTGAGCCCCATCCGCATGAACTCCGAGGCGATGTAATCAGCCGTCATTGCCGCCTGCGAACTCGCGGCATCCCGGCCCGCCATCTCATCCGAGGCTAAGAAAAACATGCGGGCCTTGATATCGGCCTGCGTGATGTAGTCAGCTGGGCGTTCCGCGGCTACGCCCAAGGAGACCAGCAGAACAGGCAATAAGATCTGTTTCATTGATCTTCGTGTTGCTGTGGCGCAGTTCACGTCACCAAACACGTTGAATGCCTGCTATTATCGCGCCTATATGCGTTTGCGGCAGGCTGCAGCTTCCCGCCAAGGTCAGACAATCGATGCCTGAAGTGAATAGTTTTTGCATTTCGACATTCCTTGCACGATTCACTTCGAGGTGATTTAAGTTATTATGCTCGCGACCGTTCCACGTGTCAAGGATTGGCGTGAAGTGGATCGGAGTAATTCCAGTGGCCCGCACGTTCCGGCACTCGACTTGGGGCCAGCGCGAAGTGATCGCGGCAACCTTCAACGCGCGGAGCCGAACCAAGATTCGGGCTCTCCGCGCGGCCCAGTCCAGCTAGAGACGTGAAGTCCCGCGCTGTTTTATGATTGCCGCCAACGCGCGCATACGCTCCGCGTCCGCCGGTGTTTTCGCCGCAGCCGCGTCCTTGTCGAGGCTCACGGCCATAGCCTTGAGTTGCGCCACTCCTTTACGGTCGGCGCGCGATGCTTCGACTTTAGCGATTGCGGCGTTCAGCGCCGCAATCCGTTGGGGCGCAAGAGCGCTGCTGCGGGTCAACTGGTCGATATAGGCGCGCGCTACCACGAAGTTTGCCGGCCAGGTAATTTTCGATTGGTTCTGTACATTGAGTTCGTCAAAGTGCACCTGATTGGCGGCGTCGATCTCGTTTTGCGTAAGGAACTTGTTCGGCACCAACTTGAACACATCGACGCCGCGTGCAATCTCCGAACCGTAAATGTAACCGTTGTACCAATAGGTCGACCACTGCCCGCCCAACACACGTTTGGCGCCATCCACCGGTCCACGATCGAAATAGGCGATCTCGACAGGATGCGCCGTATCGGTAAAATCCACAATCGAGATGCCGCCCTGATACCACGCCTGAACCTCAATGTCGCGTCCAGGTATCGGGACCAGCGATCCATTGTGGGCCACGCAGTTCTCGTTTCCCGTCTGTGGAGCCGGCATCTTGTAATACGAGGCGAGCTTCAGCTTACCTTTCGAGAGGGTGAAGATGGCGTCGGCGCCCCAGTTCATCGGATCGGTCGCGCGGCAACGGGGTTGTGAACCGCCGCCCCATTCGTCCGTGAACAGCACTTTGGTGCCATCGTTGCTGAAGTTGGCGGAATGCCAGAAGGCGTAGTTCGGATCGCTTACAGCATCAATACGGACAGGCTTCACTGGGTTGGAAATATCGAGCAGGATTCCATTGCCGGAACACGCCCCCGCAGCCAGCCCGATCGCAGAATAGAGCGTGATGTCGTGGCACCGGTTTGTGTCCGATGTGGTCTGTGTGCCGTCCCCGTGGTTGCCGCCTTTCCAGAGGCCATTGATGGCTCCGGTTTGCGCATCACTGAAGATGCGGGGGCTGGATACGATCTTTGCCT
>Ga0193743_1002509_pt1 | contig 12911 bp, 11 predicted proteins | sample L2c2metaG_FD_143038 | JGI IMG/M metagenome (GOLD analysis project Ga0193743, IMG submission 143038) | Soil microbial communities from a riparian zone of the East river system, Colorado, United States - L2c2 | ecosystem: Environmental > Terrestrial > Soil > Riparian zone | place: USA: East River... | reverse complement strand
CTTCACAAACGGCTTCACGAACTGGGCTGGAATCAACTTCACATCATGGCCTTGTTCCCGTAAAGCACGGCCGAGGAAGTGCGACCCCGAACATGCTTCCATCCCGATCAAGCAGGTCTGCATGTTCGCGGTGAAGGCAATCAACTGCTTCTGGGTAAACTTCTTCTTCAGCAGCACCTTGCCGTTATCGCCAAGTGCCACCAGGTGAAAGGTCGTCTTGCCAAGGTCAATACCAACCGATCGAATCTGCATGTCGATGATCCTCCTTGAATCTGCCTACAAGATCTTCCGGGGAAGATCAAGCGGCGGACCATCTTAAATGCGACTTGAACGAAGCAGCTGTGAGAGCGGCGGACGCATGCGCGTGTGGTTGAGCCAGCCTTGATGGCGCTGCGCTAAGTTATGTGGCAGGGGTATCTCTGAGCGCATGAACCGACCTTCGCTGGAGATGGCCGACATCGTTCACAGTGCTGGTGACGACTTCATAAAGCGCAGTCGCCGGTGGATTAACTGGCAACATCAGAAGGTGTTGCTGGCCATCACACGTTGTCGCACCGCTGCGCTGGGCAAATCGCTGGAGGAGGTGATCGAAGCCGTCCTCGAACGCAGCACGATGCTCGAAGAAGAGCGTCCCCCACATCTGGAATCCGGATTTCGATTTTAGATCACAATGGGCTCGTTTTGTAGTCGAGCCGAATGGATGTGAAGCGGCGCCAGTCCATTGATGTATGAGCGTGCTTATTCTCCTGAAGGTAAATCACCTCAAGTGAATTGCTCCCCCAGGGGCGCCACAAACAGGCGCTGACCCTTCAGGTCGATCGAGGTGATCGATCCGACCCTGGACATCGGCCATCGGAATCGTAGTTTCCAGCTTCAGCATTTCGCTTGTGCCGGACTGCCCGAACAAGACGTTAGCAAAACTCGCCACCGATAGCAGAAGCACGCCGATTGCCGCTTGGTTCATTGTGTTTCTCCGATCATTTCTTAGATTCGTAGACGATGATGCGCGCTACCGGCTGGCCATCCTCTTCCTGCTCGGGCGCATACACGCGATGTGTCAAGGGATCAACCGCAAGGCTGTGCACCAGTCTTTGCACTGGAAGGTCTTCAATCTTCCGAAAGTGTTGTGGATCGTCTTCCTGCACGATTGAGATGGCGCCACTCGAACATGCGGCGTAGGCCCGCCCATTTCCTGGGTCGAACTTCACAACATCTGCTCCAGCGGGGATCGGGAAATGAGCAATGGCTTTGTGTCCGTCGAGGGCGAATATGGTGAGGTTGTGAGTGCCGCCGCAGAGCAGGAACGCTCGATGGTGCTCTGAATCGACGGCCATTCCGTGATCGAAGCCACAGCCTTCCACCGGATACCGGCCAATGATGCGATCCGTCGATGGGTCAATTTCCGCAACTTCGTTGGTGGAACGCAGTGTCACGTAAATTCTCTTCGCAACCGCATCGTATCCAGGCGTGCCGGTCTCGCTGCCGAATCGCAGAACCTTTACAATTTCGTCCTTGTCAACATCGATGACACTGACGGCCTTGCCCAGTGTATTGGCGACGTATACCTTTCGAAATGGCTCGGCATAGGCGATTCCATTCGGCTTGGATTCTGTGGGCAGGCGTTTGATCACCGACATCGTCCGAAGGTCGACTACGCCGATCTTCTCTTCGCCCCAGTTGGAGGTGTACACCTTGTGCAGCCCGGGAACGTACTCAAGTCCGGTGATACCTGGCAGCCCCGGGATCGCCTTCACCAATTTGTTTGTTCGCATATCGATGACATACAAGATTCCCGGGCCGAGGTGAGCAGAGAGGAGATAGCGGTCCTCACCATCTACGGTGAGATAGTCGAAGCGTTGACCTTTCGGGCCGGGCAATTCTATAAGCGCGATCTTCCCTAAGGATTCTTGGAAAAGGAAAATTACCATTCCCAGGACTGCGATGAAGACGGGATATACCATTTTTTCTCCTTGCTCAGATTTTTTGGACCGCAAACGGTGGCGGGATCAAACCCTACTCGAACATTGGGTGCATATCGCAATTCGTCAAGGAGAAGAAACTGGCCGTAAGGAGAGCCTCATGATGGACAGCAGGCGTGAAGGCAACGCATGAATTGAGACCAATATTGGGAGATAGGCTGGTCTGATAGTCGAGGACAATCGTCGCCACTTCCCGCGGCAGGGCAACCTTGTAAACTCCTTCATCGGTGACATAGGTACCTATACCACCTATGATTCGATCAATGGCGGCGCGAGCTTGGTCCGGCACTTCGGCCATCGATGACGAAACATCTGCGATTGCAAGCAGTGAGGCAGCCAAAATGCGGTTCAGACGTCTCACCACTTTGTGGCTTGGCGTAGTTCGCTCATTCAGTCGCGTATCAAGACGGATCTTTTCAGTGCCACGAGGTGCAACTACGCTGTCCGCTTCAAAAAACCGACCCACCTCAATGCGATCATTGAGTGGAGCACGTTTTCTGGCTAAGATCCACGTTGACTCGAACGATTGAACGCGAGGTGCAGCTAGAGACTTCATCGGTGTTTCCGATGGGGATGCGAGCAGAAGTAATCGTCTCTCAAAATGCATGTTAATTTGCCTCCGATCGAGAATGACAGGAACAGTCCTGCAATCCAAAATCAACAATAATCATAGTTTCAGCATCTTCTAATGCCACAGAACCAGAGGGATGAGACAAGCGATTGTGATGGGGCCATTGAACAAACCCGTCACGCGCAGGTAGGGTTCCATCTGCTTGATCGACTGCAATCTTTCCCGCGCTGTGCGATCGCCGGCTTTGACTATCGTCCATTGACAGTGCCCAGTTCGTCGTCTGCTCGAGGCTCATTTTTACCAAGTTATTACTACCTTCCCCGCCCCGTTTAACTGTCTAACGGCAGACCTGTTTCGCAAGAACACCATTGCTGGTGCTGGAAGTTGGAAAGACTGCTCTACCGTAGGCTTCTGAAGGGTTTTGGCTGCTCGCTGGAGAACCAATCAAATAGGTGACCGGCAAAAATCCATCGCTTTGCGTTCCTAATTCCCATCGATAGGTTTCGCAGGACAGGCTTCGCACCAATTCACTAAGTTCTTCGTGGGAATAGGAGCGCAGACAAGACATCCATCCGTCGAACCACAGCACAAACGACACCAGTGGAAGGACAAACGTCCAAAGCAGCCGCGACCAGCGGAAAGGGCGTATTTGCGGCGTCAGGAATAGGACCAGGATGGGGATAAAGCAGATCGCCAAGACTGTTTTTGGCGCACGCCTCGCCGTTTCAAAGATAGCGATCCCTTTCCTGCGCTCAACCGCGTTGGCAAGGACTTCGCGCGCGTCGGTGGCTCTGAAGTGATGAAACGACGAGAAGATCGTCCGAAAGCCCCCCAGATCGGCCGGCACTTCGGTAGCCTCGACCGGCCGCGGATCAAACCCGATCTCTGAACTGGAGCTTGAAAGTGCCCTCTCGAATGCCTCCTTATTGGGATACTTGTCTGTCAAGCAGACGCTGATTGAAAAGTCATGTTCACTTTCCAAGTCGCGTACTAACCGGAACCAAGGACCGCCACCGCCAGAGCAAAGATCGAGAATTTCCCTCGTTCCCACCCTGTCCAGCGTGGTCAGGTCCCGCAAGAACACCGGAAACAGGAGGTGATCGCGAATTTCGAATAGCTCCATTCGATGCATAAGGTATCTATTCGACAGGCGAATAGCTTTCATCCTTCTGTTTGAGGGGTAAATCTCACGCAATCAATCGAGAGATACCCTAGTAACATTGATGCGGTATGATCATAACACCTTAAAATAAGGGATGCGCCATGGGCTTCTTCTGGACCGAAGTTTCGTTCTAATAACAATGCCTCCCTTATCTGTCACAGGCGTCTGTTCTTGCCAAACTATGGTTATTGTCGTACCTTACTTATGTTATGAGAATAACCAACTACAGAAAAAGACCGCAGTGCCTGAACACGGTTTTCGAGGAACCCGTTCATTGTTTTGGAGACGACGGGGCATGAACCAGTACAAGCAAGCCGACCGACACAGATGCACGCGAACTCTTCTTTGTTCACTTATGTTTTCCGTAGCGATCGTGGCATCAGGTGCACAGACCGCCGCCCCCCAGATCACACCCGTTTCCGGTAATCCACTGTCGATCACGGAGGTAGTGCAGTCTGCGCTTCGGGACTACCCTCTGATTCACATCACTCAGGAAGAATTGAACGCGTCGGCGGCGAACATCCGACTTGCGCGAACTGCTTATCTTCCCCGGATAGACGGCCTGGCCCAGTTCAACCGGGCTACTCGCAACAATGTCTTCGGGACTCTTCTACCCCAGAACACCCTACCGTCCATCTCCGGTCCAGTTATCGATAGCAACAATGGTGGCTCAGTCTGGGGCAGTGCAACAGGCTTGCTGATCAATTGGCAGCCGTTCGACTTCGGGCTTCGACACGCCAATGTAGAAGCTGCCCGCGCCGCAAAGGACAAGGCGGATGCAGCCGTCCAGCGCAGCCAACTTGAAGTAGGCACGGCAGCTGCCGATAGTTTTCTCACGTTGCTCGCGGCGAAGCAGACAGAGAAGGCGGCCACAGCGGCGGTAGACAACTGGGATGTATTGCTGCGAAGCATACATGCCTTAGCCTCCGCCCAGCTACGGCCGGGGGCGGATGAATCGCGCATCGATGCCGAGCGTGCGATGGCCCAGACTCAGCTCGTCTATGCAAGGCAGGCTGAAGAATTGGGCCTAGCTGCTTTGGCGAAGTTCATACCCCATGCCGATGACAGCGGAATCGCTTTCGATACCTCTCGTTTGCTGAATGAACTGCCTGGATCGGCAGAGGAAGAACAACCGTTCAAGAGCGACCAGCACCCGATGATGGCGGAACAAAAGGCGGCAACGGCGCAATCCTCTGCCCAGCTGCATGCCACAGAGCGCAGTTGGGTGCCTCAATTCAATCTAGAAGGTGCAGGATATGCGCGCGGTACGGGCGCCGAGGCGAATGGACAGCGCCTTGCTGGGGCAAACGGCTTAGCTCCTAACGTGCAGAACTACGCAGTAGGCGTGAATGTAACTTTTCCGTTTATGGACTTCGCGAGCATCCACGCCCGCGAGGGCGCGCAGGCCGCAACCCTTCGCGCGAATAAAGCAGGAGAAGAACTGGCGGACAGGAACCTGCAGGAGCAGTTCGCCAGAGCCAAGGCTACATTGCGCGCAGCCCGCGAGATTGCGGTGAATACACCGATTGAAGTGAAGTCTGCTCACATAGCTTTCGATCAGGCACGGGCTCGCTATCAAGCAGGCCTTGCGCCGATTGACGATGTGGCCCAAGCACAGCGGCTCGTAGTCCAGGCCGAGATCGACGATTCCATTGCGCGCCTGAATGTATGGCGTGCTCTTCTCCAATTTGACGCGGCACGCGGGGACATACAGCCCTTCCTGCAGGCCGTCAGTAAGTGAGTTTCAGGTAAGGAAACGATGCGTCTTGTTCTTGCAGCTCTAACTCGTCCCCTCGCTGTGATCGTCGCACTTATAGCGATCCTGGTCGGCTTTGTGCTGTCGCTTGGTCAAATGCGCACAGATATCTTTCCCGAGGTAGGCAATCCGGTCATCTATGTCGCGCAGCCGTATGGTGGCATGACCCCCGCGCAGATGGAAGGCTTCCTCACCTATTACTACGAGTATCACTTCCTCTACATCACAGGCATTCAAGCAGTCGATAGCAAAAGCATTCAAGGTGCTGCGCTGATGAAGTTGACCTTTCGCGAAGGCACCAACATGCAGCAAGCCATGGCCGAGACCGTCGGTTATGTCACACGCGCGCGGGCCTTCATGCCACCGGGAACCGTCCCGCCATTTATTACACGCTTCGATCCGGGAAGCGTGGCTGTTGGTCTGCTTCTTTTCACGAGCTCCACGCATACCCAAGGCGAACTGCAAAACATAGCCCTCAATCAGGTAAGACCGTTGTTTGCGACGTTGCCCGGCGTCTCCGCGCCTCCGCCTTTCGGTGGCAATCAACGAACTATCGTCGTTACGCTGGACCCTGACAAGCTGAAGCAATACCACATCTCCCCCGAGCAAGCGATCTCCGCCGTCAGCAGCGGGACGGTGGTAGCGCCATCCGGAAATCTGTACGACGGCTCTCTTAATCGCATCGTGCGCACCAATGCAACGCTTGGTCCGGAACTGAACGAGCTGATGAATACGCCAGTCCATCCCGGCTCGGGCACGAGCGTGTATCTCCGCGATATTGGATCGGTGGAGAACGGAACCGATATCGTGACGGCATATGCGCATGTCGATGGCCGGCGCACAGTCTATATCCCGGTGACAAAACGTTCCGACGCTTCCACGCTCGCCGTCATCAGTGCTGTGAAGGCAGCGTTACCCGTCTTCAAGAAAGTGATCCCTGATGATGTTGATGTGCAACTGGCCTTTGACCAATCCGGATATGTGTCGCACGCGATCAACGGCCTGGTCCGGGAAGCACTTCTCGGAGCCTTCCTGACAGGACTGGTCGTATTGCTGTTCCTCCGGGACTGGCGCGGAGCGCTGATCGTCGTCGCGAATATCCCCTTCGCTCTCGCCGCCGCGGTGCTTCTTCTCTGGGCCACAGGGCAGACCATCAACATCATGACGCTGGGCGGTCTGGCGCTCGCCGTAGGCGTTCTTGTGGACGAGGCCACGGTGGAGATCGAAAACATCCATACGCAATTGCTTCCGGGCGTCTCGCGCGCAAAAGCTGTTCTTGAAGCGTGCAAACGGACGGTAATTGCCCGGTTACTTTCGATGTTGTGTGTCCTCGCTGTCTTCGTCCCATCTTTCTTCATGAAGGGTGTTGGGCGACAACTATTCGTCCCACTGTCTCTGGCAGTCGGCTTTGCAATGATTGCCTCCTATCTGCTGTCCAGCACACTGGTTCCTGTCTTCGGCACATGGATGATGAAGGAGTCGCATCGGCGGGAAGAGTTAGAAGGAGCCTTCGGGCGGCTCCGATTGCGTTATGAAAAATTCCTGGAAGCCGTTCTGAAACGTAGGTGGCCTGTAATTCTCACCTATTTCGGAGTGTCAGTGATCGTTTTGCTGGTCGTTACACCGCGTTTGGGAACCGAGATATTTCCCGACGCTAATGGTCCCGTTCTGCGAATGCGCCTGAAGGCTCCGATCGGCACGCGCATCGAAGAGACGGAGCCTATGATTCTCCATGCGCTCGATCTCATTCGAAAAACAATAGGCAAAGAAAACGTTGAGGTTACATCCGATTATGTTGGTGTGCAGCCGTCCAGCTACCCGGTCAACTTGATTCATCTTTTCACCAGTGGGCCTGAGGAGGCATTGGTGCAAGTGCAGCTTCGGTCCGGGCATCCCGATGACGAGCGTCTGCGCGAAGACCTGCGAGCAGCTTTCAACAAAGAACTGCCCGCGCTCAAGCTGTCTTTCGAGGCGGGAGACATCGTCTCGCAGGTCATGAGTTTTGGTTCTCCCACTCCCGTGCAGATCGATGTACAAGGGGTCAACCTCGATCAAAACTATGCCTACCTTGCGAAGATCGAAGCGGAACTTCGCAAGTTGAGTTTTCTGCGCGATGTCTCAGTCGTTCAGCCGCAGAAATATCCGACGGTTGAGGTGAACATCGATCGTCAGTACGCGGGACAATTCGGCCTGACCATGGCGGACGTCACAAACTCAATGATCGCCGCAACAGGATCATCGCGTTTTACTTCGCCGAACTACTGGCGCGATCCGCAAACGGGGAATGCCTTTCAGATTCAAGTACAGCTACCTCCGAGCCGCGCTCAGGGCCTGCCTGCCTTGTCCTCTCTGCCGTTGATGCGAGATGGCCTCTCGCAACCTCAACTGGACCAGGTGGCAAGCCTGCAGTACGGCATCATGCCGGAGATGATCGAGAGGCTTAGTGGACAACGTGTCGTGAGTCTGACAGCCAACCTGCACGGAGTAACTCTTGGAGAGGCGCAAAAAAAGATTCAGGCTGCCCTCAGGAATATTGCCGCACCGCCGAAGGGCTCAACCGTGACGGTTCGCGGCGAGGTCCCAGCTCTGGAGGAGACGATCTCTGGTTTGCGGGTGGGTCTTCTGCTTGCCATTGCGACTATCTTCCTCCTCCTGATGGCGAACTTCCAATCCCTCCGATTGCCTTTGGCCATCTTGAGCATGGTTCCCGGCGTTCTCTGTGGTGTGGTGCTCATGCTGCTCATTACGCGAACGACACTCAATATTCAATCCTTCATGGGAGCGATCATGGCGGTGGGCATCTCGGTCGCCAATTCCATTCTTCTGGTGACCTTTGCTGAGCAGGCACGACAGACTGAAGATGCAGAGACTGCCGCGCACACAGGCGCCGTCGGTCGCCTCCGTGCAATTCTCATGACCGCTACGGCGATGATCTGCGGCATGATCCCCATGGCAATCGGATTCGGGGAGGGCGGCGCACAATCTGCCCCTCTCGCACGTGCCGTGATTGGGGGTCTCCTCTTTTCAACATTCGCCACTTTGGCCGTGCTGCCCGCTATCTATGGGCTTCTGCAGCGACGCGCCTCCGTTACTTCAAATTCATTGAACCCTCAAGACCCCGCGAGCCGCTACTATGTACAGTCATAAGACAGTTGCCATCCTGACCCTCGCATTCTGCCTGCCAGCCGGCGCGCAGACTCCTGCACATGTGGAGTTTGCCACGGTAGAGAGCCGCAATCCATCACGAACCGTCTCCCTGCCAGCGGAGTTGGCTCCCTTTCTGCAGGCTGATATCGAGGCTCGTGTACCCGGCTATATCGAGCAGGTGCTCGTCGACCGCGGCAGCAATGTACGGCGAGGTCAATTGTTAGTCGAGCTCTCCGCACCTGAGATGAAGGCGCAGACCGCCGCCGCCGAGTCGACCCTCCATCAGGCAGAGGCCGATGAAAGCCAGGCGGAGGCCCAAGCGGCGGGCATTGAAAGCACCTTTGCGAGACTTCAGGAAGCCGGGAAGACTCCGGGAGCCGTCGCTGGCAATGAACTCCTGCAGCTCGAGAAGCAGCGGGACGCGGCACGGTCACTCGTACAAAGCAGAAAGGCCGCTACTCGGGCAGCCCAGGAGAGATTGCGTGCGACCAGGGAGCTGGAGGCTTACCTCCGCGTTACAGCCCCCTTCGATGGCACCATCACAGATCGCTTCGTACATCCGGGGATGCTGGTCCAAATGAACGCCCACATGCCGTTGCTCAAGCTTCAGCAGACGGCGCATCTTCGTCTGACCGTGCCCGTGCCCGAAACTTACGTCGGCCATGTGGTACGCGGTGCATCCGTAACCTTCCGCATTGCAGCCCAACCGGGGAAGACATATTCAGCGAAGATTGCCAGAATCGCCAGCGCTCTTGATCCTCAGAGCCGGACCATGATGGTGGAACTCGACGCATACAACAAAGACGGCACCCTGGCTCCTGGCATGTATCCATCAGTCGATTGGCCGGTGAATTCGGCGGAGCCGCTCCTGTTGGTGCCAGTGACGAGTGTCGTCTCCACTACGGAACGAACTTTTGTGATCACCTCCGTCAACGGGCATGCTCATTGGGTAGACGTTCGCAAAGGCGGAGTTTTTGGAGAACAGCTTGCAGTTCGCGGAAATATCAAACAAGGCGAAAAGATTTTGAAGCGTGCGTCCGACGAGATTCGAGAGGGGACACCGCTGCTTTGACTGACAGATCGGCTGTGTGAGCAATTGTCCACACTGTCGTCGCACGATTGAGACGCTATGAGCAAAGTAACCAATACGAATCCAGCACCCTGGCTCCTTTTGATCTTCACCTTGCCCTCAAAGAAGGCCAGCGAGAGAGTCGGAATATGGAGAAAGCTCCAGAGGTACGGAACGCTTGCGTTGCGCAACTCGGGCTACGTGTTGCCGAACACGCCAGTTAATCAAGAGCGGTTTGAGTGGCTGGCCACAGCAATACGAGGGTTCAAAGGGGAGGCATCGGTGCTTCAGGTGCAAGCCATCGACGATCTCCCGTCCGAGTTGCTACAGGAGAAATTTCGAGAAGAACGCAATCCGGACTACTCCGCTTTGATCCGGGAGATCCAGCAACTCAAATCGTCCACCCAGGGGTTCCCGGTTCAACTCGCACGCTTGAAGAGACGGTTCGGTGAAATTGCTGAGATCGACTTTTTCGGATGTCCGTTGCGAACGAAGGCCGAAGAGGCCATCTACAAAGCAGAACATCCAACGACGACACCAGGGCGTGTCAAGAAGGGAATGGTATCGAAACTGGACTATCAGAATCGCATTTGGATCACGCGTCCCCGCCCCGGAATTGATCGTGTCTCCTCGGCCTGGCTCATCAAGCGCTTCATTGATTCGAAACCCACCTTCCTCTTTGACAATGATCCGGCTAGGCACCCGAAGGCTGTTCCGTTCGACATGTATCAATCCAACGGCTTTGGCCACGAAGGGGAGAACTGCACGTTTGAGACGTTGTGTATCCACTTTGGCATTACTGATAAGAAAACCCGGCTCATTGGGCAAGCTATCCACGATGCCGACCTCGATGAAGAGAAGTTTGGACGGACCGAGGGCATCACCATCAACCAGATTCTGAAGGGATGGACTAAGCAAGGCATCCCGGATGACGAACTGCTACACAGAGGGATGGACCTGATCGAAGGACTCTATCACTCGATTGCATAGAAAACGGAGAATTCGATGAAGAGACAAATAGTATGCTTTGCCGTCTTATGTTTGCTCGCATGTAATTGTACTTTCGCCACAGCACAGGACGATTCCGCCGCAACCTGGAAACCCGTAGAGACAGCTCTGGGACGATCTGGGCAGATGCAACCGGGGGAAGTCTATAAGTTCGCTCTGCCGCGCAGAGACATGAAGGTGGTGAAAGAAGGTGTGACCGTAGCCCCTGGGCTTGCGTTGGGCTCCTGGGTGGCCTTCAAGAAGATGGGAAATGACGCGATGGTGATGGGCGACCTTGTTTTGACCGAGGAGGAAATCGAACCCGTTATGTTGAAGCTCCAGCAGCAAGGAATCGAGCAGACCTCAATTCACAATCACCTGTTGGGTGAATCGCCGCGCGTTATCTACATGCACATTGCCGGGCATGGCGATCCGGTTGTACTGGCGCGCTCGCTTGCGGCTGCAATCGCTCTGACGAAGACTCCTGCACCTGCGACGACGCCAACCACTGCCCCGCAGACAATCGATCTGAAGACACCGCAGGTCGAGCAAGCCCTCGGTTATGCCGGCAAAGTAAACGGAGGCATCCTGCAGTTCTCCGTTCCGCGCGTAGAGAAGATCACCGATAGCGGCATGGAGGTCCCGCCCGCCATGGGTACCGCTACCGCCATCAACTTCCAGCCTACGGGTCAGGGTAAAGCTGCTATCTCAGGGGATTTTGTTCTGCTCGCCAGCGAGGTCAATCCGGTGATCCGCGCTCTGCGGACGCATGCGATCGAAGTCGAGGCCATGCACAATCACATGCTGTTCGACCAGCCCCATCTCTACTTCATGCACTTCTGGGCCAACGATGATGCCGTTAAGTTGGCGCAAGGACTTCGCGCCGCGCTTGACGAAACCAACTCACAAAAGCCGCAAATCAAGTAGGTCTGCATGGACCGCAGCCCCCAGCTCGCAACAGAGCAGAAAGCGCCGTTCGGCGATTTTCTGCTCTATTTCCTCCGTCTCGGCACGATAGGCTTTGGCGGACCTATCGCACTGGCTAGCCGGATGCAGTCGGAATTAGTCGAGGAGCGAGGCTGGATCGAGCGGGAAGACTATCTTGAGGGACTATCGTTTGCACAACTCGCTCCCGGACCGCTCGCCGCGCAACTTGCCATGTACCTGGGCTACGTGCGGGGAGGTGCGTTGGGTGCAACGGCAGTGGGTATAGCCTTCGTCGCGCCGTCCTTTCTCATGGTTGTAGCCATCTCCGCACTGTATGTCCGCTATGACGGACTGAAATGGATGCAGGCGCTCTTCTATGGGATCGGCGCTGCAGTCATTGGTATCATCCTGCGTTCGACCATAAAGTTGGGACGCGTTACGTTGAAGAAAGACCCTTTGTTGTGGGCAATCTTCTTCGTTTTGGCGATTTCGACTGCTTATACCGGCCGTGAAATCATCTGGCTCTTTCTCCTGGCAGGTCTGGTCTCGCTTACCGTCAAAACACGGTCCTCGCGGACTCGGTCGGTTGTGTTTGCGATTTCGCCTGCGTCGTTCCTATTTGCGGTACCGACTGGCAAACACTGGGCCGTCTTCCTCTTCTTCGTGAAATCAAGCCTGTTTGTCTTTGGCAGCGGGCTTGCAATTGTGCCTTTTCTCCACGAGGGTGTCGTAGAGTCTCATCAGTGGCTCAACGAGCGTCAGTTTCTCGATGCGATTGCGGTTGCGATGATCACTCCGGGGCCGGTCGTCATCACAGTCGCTTTTATCGGCTATCTGGCTGATGGATTGACCGGAGCCATACTCGCTGGATTGGGCGTGTTTCTCCCGGTTTATCTGATGATTGTGACGGTTGCTCCTTTCTACCGCCGGTTTTCCCGTAACAACGGAATCAAGGCGTTCGTGAGCGGAGTGACAGCCGCTGCCACGGGAGCTATTGCTGGTGCGGTCTTCGTCCTCGCACGGCATTCCATAGGGGATCTGTCGACCGCTGCAATCGCTTGCCTCACCCTTCTGGTTCTGTGGCGTTGGAAGGTGCCCGAACCTATCATCGTCGTTGGTTCTGGAATTGCAGGACTGCTCCTATTTTCCTCTATCGGAGGCGAATGAAGATGCATTCTAAGACACCGCACACAGAGCCCGGCATGCTGAGTGATCTCTGGAGCGAGAGCATAGTGAGAAGGCCTAACTGCGACGCACGGCTACTCTTTCTAACCCGATTCACTCGCCTCTTCGCGTACGGCGCGCTGTCCGTT
>Ga0193743_1002508_pt1 | contig 12913 bp, 9 predicted proteins | sample L2c2metaG_FD_143038 | JGI IMG/M metagenome (GOLD analysis project Ga0193743, IMG submission 143038) | Soil microbial communities from a riparian zone of the East river system, Colorado, United States - L2c2 | ecosystem: Environmental > Terrestrial > Soil > Riparian zone | place: USA: East River... | reverse complement strand
TTTGAAACATGATAAGTGTTTCTTTCTTTGTTTGAAACAAAGAAAGCATGTTTCCCATAGATAAATCTTGAGAAAAACAAAAAATCTATCTATGGGAAACATGAAAGAAACACATAATGTGTTTCTCAAATTTTCCTTTCCATGGGAAAAACCCTTTAGAAATCACAAAACATGTCTAGAAATGGGTTTTTTGGGGGAAACACCACCTAGTGCCAGCAGTGTATGTCACAGGCCAACTGAATGTGGCTTTTAAAAAGTGGACACTTGTCCCAGGTCACACTGCCAGTGGTTGGTGGTTAAAAATGGATTTTAATATCTATGCCTTAAAAATGAGTCAACCATAGACATGAAGCATGTTGGCTGAAATTGTACCCTGGCCAAAATTCAACATGTGTCCCATGTCACAATGCCCATGGCTGAATATACAAATTTGTCCAACCTGTCCAGATCACACCCTCAGCTGAATAATTCAAGATGGTGTGGTACTATAAATTGACACTCCAAATCTCAACTAGTGTTGTGCAGGCCTGGCCTCAAAGCCGCAAGCTGACCCGAGCAGGCCGCAGCTAGCCCAGCCATCTCCAAGCCGCAACTCTGGCTTGGCCAGGCCTACGGCTCAGGCTTCACGTTTGGGAGGCTGTCAGCTTGGGCTCAAGCCCCGGCTTTGGGTGGCTGAATAATTTCAATTATATGTTTGGTTGCAACTGTACAGTTCCGGTTTACTGTATGTTACTTAAAAAGTACATTTTTTTTCATTGATGTAATGAATAATTTATTCATAACTATTACTGACAAGAACGGGCTGCACTGTCAATGGGGATGAGATTCATGACCCAGGCCGCGGCGCAAGCCCAAGCCGAGCCCAAGCCAACCCCAGGCCATGTTGACAGCTCAGGCTTCAGTTTTGAGAAGCCTGAGCTGTTGAAAGCCGAGCCAAAGCCAGGGTTTGCAGGCCGAGCCAGGCCTGCACAACACTAATCTCAACACATGTGAGATAGAAATTTTGATTATTACAAAGGTGCTGCAAGTGTGACATATACAAGGCTTGTGCCAGCCTTACAACTCAGAGAAATACAAGCACTTCACAGGCAGTTTTAGATCAGAAGGCATACTCACATGGATTTTAGCCTAATTCAACAGTACTTTGACATTTGAAATTTTTTTGAAACTGTTAAATACTACTATGCCTAAGCATGAAGTTTAATAAGGATGAAGTAGCAGATAAGCAGTCTAGCTGAATAAATTGGTGGACCCTATATAGTGACAGTGAACAAGCAGAGGCTAAACTAATGTACAGAGTGGTTAAAAAGAGTCACATGTATGGACAACTGCAATGAAAGAAACAAGAGAAACATAACAGAAGGCATGGAACAATGAATATGGAAATACAGTAAAATACATGTATGAAGGAAAGGAGAGACAGAGAAATAGAGAAGAAATGGTGAGGAGGGAGGATCATAAAAAAGTGGTTGGCAGAGTGAAATTGATTGAAATCTAGTTACGTGAGTAAGTAAATAGTAAAGAGGTTCTGAGATGGTGCAGTCAAGGGTGGTAGTAATTCTCACTTAGATATGGAGTAGGCAATATGTAGTTTGCTAAGTGAGAATGGAAATTGGGAGTTATAAAGATAACTCACCTGGGCATTCTCTGAGGAATTTGTGGATTCTGAAGGAGAAACCCAGGGTTTAAATAACAGACAAGCTCCCTAGACTCTCCACCTGCTGAAACAGCATCTGTTAATGAATGGTGCTGAGTCAACAAAACAGTAGTCTAAGAAAATGTTGTCAAGGTGAGAGGTCTGAGGTAGCATAGCATGGTGGTGCCATTCACTAAGGGAGAGTAAGATAAGTTAGTTGAGAAAGTAGTTGTAGAGGAAGAGAAGAAGGCAGAGGCAGTAGTGCCACCTCTGTAGGGAGTAAAGTGCAGAGGCCTTTACACCAACCTCAGATCTGTCTTGCTTTGGTGCATATAATGTGATATGATGTGATGCTGTCACAGCTACATCAGAGATTGTTCAACCCCAGTTAATTATGTCAGTAAATTCCTTGTTAGCTAGGATTATTATGTGGGAGGTCAATTCAAAACAATCTTGAAAGAGGAATAAGATAATTTAGAAAATATTTCACAAAGGTAGGAATGAATAGATAAAGGGATATGGGTAGTGTTTTGAGATTATTACAGGGAGACAAGGCATGACAATATAAAGCACCCAAATCCTGCCAACAAGGCAATTAATGGAAGCAATATGACACCAATTTTCAATTTGTGAATGTATAAGAGTGTTTCAGCGGAGGACCAATTGAGGTACAATGCCCATTGTCATTTCCCAAGTAATAGAAAGACTGAGCAGGTATCAAAATCCCATTCATGAGTATTTGTCAAACTCAGTGTTGGTAACAACAGACATGGACAAGCAGCCAGAAATCTGCATGGAGTATTTGACTTGACCTGAATGTTGTTTATTTTACAATATGGAAAGTTTTGACAAGTTTTGTATAAATGGAAGCCTTTCCTAATGTGTTACATAAAGATTTGTAGGGACTTATGTTGTGAAATTGAAATGCTAAGATTGAAACTATATTTTAGAGAAAACAATGAGCAATAAAGTCATAATGTAGAATTCAATATAAGGACCATACATACCTCAAGAACTAAAACTTGTCCTGATCTATACCCAAGGCATATTTTGGATAAGTGATAGCCAATAGATGATGGCTTACAGAAAGGTGGTGGAATCCAGATTTTATGGAGGTTTTTGGTATGGAATATTATGTCTTTGTATACATCAAGGAAGGATGACTCCAAGGAGACTTGAATTTGGCTGTGATGATCATGGTTGATAAAAACACCATTAGGAATTGATGATGCAACAGGTAATTTACTGTTGTCAGATGAGGATAGAAGAGAGGTATGTGTTGACAGTGCTGACATCCCTTCTTCATACTCTTCTGTGGCCATATTCCATATTTGTACATTGTTATCCTGACATGTAGACACAATACACATACAATCTGGAGAGAAGACAGCAGATTTGAGCCAATGTGGATGTCCTTTCAGCTCTGCTTTACACTCTCCTGTGGTTGTATTCCAGATCCGTGCAGTCTTATCATTAGATGTGGACACAATATGCATACTGTCAGGAGAGAAGACAGCAGAGTTGACATAATCTGAATGTCCTTTCAGCTCTGCTTCACACTCTCCTGTGGTTGTATTCCAGATACATGCAGTCTTATCAATAGACACAGACACAATATGCATACCATCAGGAGAGAAGACAGCAGAGTTGACACAATGTGAATGTCCCTTCAGCTCTGCTTCACACTCTCCTGTGGTTGTATTCCAGATCCGTGCAGTCTTATCATTAGATGCAGACACAACATGCATACCATCAGGAGAGAAGGCAGCAGATTTGAGCCAATTTGAATGTCCTTTCAGCTCTGCTTCACACTCTCCTGTGGTTGTATTCCAGATACATGCAGTCTTATCATTAGATGCAGACACAATGTACATACCATCAGGAGAGAAGACAGCAGATTTGACCCAATCTGAATGTCCTTTCAGTTCTGCTTCACACTCTCCTGTGGCTGTATTCCAGATCCATGCAGTCTTATCATAAGATGCAGACACAATATGCATACCATCAGGAGAGAAGACAGCAGAGTTGACACAATGTGAATGTCCCTTCAGCTCTGCTTCACACTCTCCTGTGGTTGTATCCCAGATTCGGGCAGTCTTATCATTAGATGCAGACACAATATGCATACCATCAGGAGAGAAGACAGCAGATTTGAGCCAATTTGAATGTCCTTTCAGCTCTGCTTCACACTCTCCTGTGGTTGTATCCCAGATTCGGGCAGTCTTATCATAAGATGCAGACACAATATGCATACCATCAGGAGAGAAGACAGCAGATTTGAGCCAATGTGAATGTCCTTTCAGCTCAGCTTCACACTCTCCTGTGGTTGTATTCCAGATCCGTGCAGTCTTATCATTAGATGCAGACACAATATGCATACCATCAGGAGAGAAAACAGTGGTGTTGACAGAGTCTGAATGTCCTTTCAGTTCTGCTTCACACTCTCCTGTGGTTGTATTCCAGATTCGGACGGTCTTATCATTAGATGCAGACACAATATGCATACTATCAGGAGAGAAGATAGTAGAGTTGACCCTATGTGAATGTCCTTTCAGCACTGCTTCACACTCTCCTGTGGATGTATTCCAGATACATGCAGTCTTATCATTAGATGCAGATACAATATGCATACCATCAGGAGAGAAGACAGCAGAGTTGATACAATCTGAATGTCCTTTCAGTTCTGCTTCACACTCTCCTGTGGTTGTATTCCAGATACATGCAGTCTTATCATCAGATGCAGACACAATATGCATACTATCAGGAGAGAAGATAGCAGAGTTGACATAATCTGAATGCCCTTTCAGCTCAGCTTCACACTCTCCTGTGATTGTATTCCAGATCCACACAGTGTGATCAGAAGATGCAGACACAATGTGCATACCATCAGGAGAGAAGACAGCAGACATGACCTCCCCTGAATGATGCAGTACTGCTTCACACTGGCTCCATGATTTTCTCCTTCCCCAACAGAGCTTCCATGGACAATCCATCCTGCTTCCATATGTTGTCCATATTTCTGAATTTTCAGGCAACCAGGCTAATGCTGAAGGACATCCTTCAAGACTGTTATTCTTAATGAAATCAAAATTTTCTTTCAAAAACCTCTCAGCATCAAGCACTGTCATTGCTAACAGCTTATGATTCTAGTTTATTGTAAGCACCATCCACATTCAGTAACAAAATTACTTACATTTGCATTTGCCAAAATTTCTAATTTATGCAATAGATCCATTGCAGTTCCTAACTTTCCTAAAATACTCAAACAATCCATCCATCGCAAAAGATGTCTTTGAAAGAAATGCTTCAATTCAGCAGATTCATTGTTGCTGTCTGCATAAGTGACATGAAGCACCCAGCTACTACAAGCATATGCAAGAGATTCAGATATATCTCCACATTTCCTCTCTACCAAGTAAGACACACTTGGTTTTTCTGACCACTCATTATCCATCAATGACAGACACTGGAGTGCTAGGGATTTGTGTGAAACAAAAGGGTCAAGATGGTGTTCTGAGGACATATTCTGAATACTGATGAAATCATAGAAGGAAGCATGGAATATTGAGATGTGCTTAGCAAGGTGTTGGGATGATGGAATATATATCAAAGAATGAAGGAATGCAAGGGCAGCCTGAACTCTTTCTATGGGCATTTTCACCAAAACACTGATGCCACTCATAGACAGAGGATTATAGACATATACAACAGCTTGAAGAACCATGCCTATATCTGACCTTTCCCTAGGATTTGTAGATTCATAGGCATTATCCAAAATTCTTTTATAAAGCCCATCTAGTGGTCCAGTGACACCAAATGATGTTTCTGATGTGAAATTAACTACATCTGAAAGGCGCTGAGGCATGCCATAGCTACCCCTCTGAGCAATATATTTGCAGACAGTTGCTGCATAAATGAACAGAGTGCCAGACTTGTTCACAAGGCTTTCAACCTCTGCCTGTGGAGGCCAGTCATGCCTGATAAGGCCATCAAGCAAGTAGGCTTTGATGTAAAGCTCTATATCAGCCTTTACAATCTCCTTTTCAACCTCATGAAGGATGAAGTTTGAATGAGCCCAGGATTTATCAAAGGACTCTTTGAGCCTTATCTCTGGACGACTAGTGATGAAGAACTTGACTGGAAGAGATGTGCTGTGCTTTAAGATCCCAGAAAGCAACTCAGCCACAAGGGACTGGTCAGAGCACTCATCCAGAGCATCAAGAACAATAACTGGGACAACTACTACATCTCTAGTATCCCTGTATGCAGCAGTGAGTGGTCTAACAATGAAATTCAGGAATTGTTTGCCAATCCTCCAAGATTTGCAGTTAGGATTGGCTTCCACTACATTCAGGATGAGATGGGAGAAAGAGGGAAGATACCCACTGGCAGCCAACTGGAGACAGATGGTGGGAATAATGCAACGAACATCACTGGTATCAATGCGGAGATGAGAAGAGAAGAAGGTACCAGCAAGGGATCCACCCTCATCAAGGATTTCACTGAATGAGTAAGCAATTGTTGTTTTACCGGTTCCAGCCATCCCATTGAGCCAGTATACCTTTGTGGCCGTATTATCACTTGCCCACACTCGCAGTGTATCAAGGATTGCCTCGCGAGTGTTCTCTGTACATGCGTTCCGTGGAGCGGGAGATGCGTCGTCGTATGCTGCAAACTCAGCACGTGGCAAGAGTCTCTCCGTTAGTACACTCTATGGACTAATTTTTAGCTGATATTCTCCACTTTGGAGATTATATTCACTCACCAGGATTTGAGACCTCGTTCGTCCATTTTCATCAGCGTTGACTGCGTTCTGGACCTGAAAAGAAGATAAAACTGTTAACACAGATCGAGATTTACGTGCTGCTCAAATGTCACTTACTACATTGATTGTCGGTTGTGACATGTATACATTATGAGCACCTTGGAACAGAGATATTGGGTTATGGGTGTTCGGTGAAACGTTCTAAATGAGCAGTAATTAGCGACAACGGTCGTGAGTGTAGCATGGATGCCGACCATGGGTAGAATTTCTGGTCCTGGGTTACTAACGGAGTCAAGTTGCCTGGGCAGAGCAGGTATTGATGCTGAAGCAGGTACAGAAATTAGAGGAGATCCTCTGTATGCTTCCGTACTCGCAACTGCTGTGGCAGGTGCGTAATCGACACCGACTCCAGACACTATTCTGAGTGGCGAATGACTTGAAAGTATGAAGATATCAAACGAATGTCGGACAACAGGATTCAGCTGCTCACCTTGTTCCAGCATCTGTCGTTGCCGATTGGTTATCAGGGGTTGATTCCACGTCCATCGACAACGGTGTAGGAGGGCCTGATAATTGAGATGACTTCCTTCTGAAAGCTGGAGTTAATTCGTTTATGCGATGTCTCTCAGATGGTCTTTCGCTCGACATAATGATGATAGTCCAGAGACGAGCGCTAGCGCGGCTGGATGACTTTGCTTTTCCCACGGACAAGGGCAGAGGGCATTGTCATAACACCTGCTATTACCAAACGCCCCAATCCAACTGACACTGACATGACATTGACATAGGTAATGGCCTTCTTTTTGCTACTTCTTACTCCTACCTTGCATCGCCTGCAGGTAGAGCGTGATAGGTAGGCCCTGGCAACCGCGCTGATATGAGAGCACCGAAACGGTTTCCATTGAATAATGATGGATAATAATAATCAAATGAAGAGATAGAGTAATGGATGGTCACGGTATGTATTTTCGAGGTTGGCTTGAAGCATTGTTCATGTCGTCAGCTAATCTCGTGAGTTGGAGGTAGAAGGATTTGGACTATCGTAAACGATTTATATACATTGATAATAAAATTGCGAACCCTACCCAAACTTGTCATCGTAGTGTGAATTTAAGGAATGCCCGACTCTAAGGAGAGTCATAGAAAGGTTTGTTTAAAAAAGGCGGGAATCGTAATTAATGACTTCTCAAAGTAATGCACAGAAGGGGAGACAAGTGAACGAACAATGGGTATCATAACAATAGTAGTATTACATTTCAAGAGTTGATATACCTCTGCCCCACAGGCGGAAACTGTCAACAGTCTTGTGTACAAGTTTAACATCATTAATGTTCATGGGAAGCGAAGTTTTGAAGCCAGGAGGTGGGCAGGGGATGGAACCATTTTGCGAAATGGCGGATTATAGGTTAGGAATTTGTTTGAGGAGGCAGGGAAGGCTTGCCCTCCCCTTCCTAAATCCAAAAATCAATTCGTTCCAACCTCTTCACTTCATACCGATACCTTCATTCTCTCCATCTCCATCTTCTTCTGCGATCCCAGCCTTTTCTTTACCATGTCGACTAATAGTAGTGGCCGCCGAGACATGCTAGCGGTACCTGGTCTTTGGCTTCTAAATCTGCTTTCCAATGCGCACGCCGAGATGATCTGTCGAGCATCCGCAATCGCATCATTTCGTAGTCAACTTTTCTCGGAGAACCACAGACATTATTTAAATTCACGAGCGACTACTTTAAGGCTCAACTTGAACAAGACCTACAAAATGCCCCGGACTGGGACGGAAGTGTACGTGGATATGGAAAATCGAGGAACAGGAAGTCCGTTGAGTAAAATTTCAGGTCGTGGAGGGTCGTCAACCTCGCTCGCGGTCATGTGGGACAGAGCACCACTATTCGTAGTAGGTAGGATCACCACAAGACCGACCCAAACCAGAATACCTTGTCACAGATGAACTTGACGTGGAGGGTGTGGCGCCTGCTATCAACAGTCAGGTCCTTGCTACGAAATGGCATACTTATTCCGACGAGGCAATTCAGACCACTATATCAAAACTCAGCGCGGCTGAATCACCTGCAGATATTCCCAACCACCCATATCATACAACTCTGCGCATTCTATCATCGGCAGTGCACAATCTATCACGCGTTAGACTGGAATTGGAAGATGCAAGGAGGATTTTGTACGAGAAGGAGCTTGCCAGAAGAAAGAGAGCAGATGAACTATTGAAGGAACTTGAACCTTCCGAACAAGACGTCGCTAGACGCGTTATACAGTCTTTGTTCACCGATGACGACGAGCATGAGCATAACGTTCACAGAAAGCAATGTGTTCTGGTGCGTCTGGCGGTCATTTAATCGTCATATCTGAATACTCATGTTTCTACAGTCACTCACGGACTCTCTTGCTGAAGCTGTTGCAGACGAGGTCCTACTATCACGAAATCAGCCTGAACACGTACTTACACCGATGCCTGAAAATGCTCGAGCCCACTCCAGATTTTGACCTACTACCCCAAGATGACATAACGCAATCACTTGACAATCCTGCGCATAATGATGACTCTGCTGGGGAACCAACATTGATACCACACAACTCACGTCAAGAACGGCCTTCAATAGGTGACTGGATGGGTACATGGTGGACTAAAGGACGATCACGAGAACGACCAGTACGCGACCACGACAAAGGTCCTCCGGCCGATGCATCGCCCAATGAATCGACACACAAACCTCACAGACGAAGAGCTGCCAAGAGTGTCTTTAGTTCCCTAGGCATATCGATATTGAACCCTGGTCCTCCCGTATCATCCTCCAAAAGACAACCCATTATCGCGACCGATGCTTTTGACGTTACCAACGGCTCTGATACTGCTTCTATCAAATCAGGACGCACTGACATTCCTTCCTCCATGTCGACTGCCGTGTCCATTGTATCCCCTCCCGTTCCACCGTCATTTTTTCCTTCAACCGCTGCCCCTATCGTCACCATGTCTGACGGCTTCACTTCACCCCACACGACATGTGCTCCTACCAGAGCATCATCTATGAGTGAGGATCCGCACCCTGTTCTTATGCGCTACGAGCAATTGCAAACGCAACACGCGTCATGACGTCAGAGCCTAGTAGCGTCTTGGCAGATCAAGGTCGTGACACAGGGCCTCTTGTGGCAAAACTAGCGATGGAACTCATCAAGAACGTTCGCGATGAAGAAACCACGTTCCGCGAGCGCCCCAAGGACCGTAAAGACACGAAAAACGATCATTCATCCGATTTTACTGAGAGATTGAGTCCGATTGTCACTTTGAGTCCGGGGATTGGATCGGCAGAAGCTACTACAAGTCTCAATCAAGCTTTAGCAGGACAAGCTGAAAGTATGCAGAACAAGATATCTTTTCCTTTTCCTTCGCCTTTTGGGTCCTTTATAAGTCGACAGCAGCAAGGAAACCTTCAAATATGGGTGACAAACATCCTGGTGGGCAAGGACATGACACGGCAGCTTCGTCAGTACCCAATACCACGACAACAAATACCACCACTCCCAACCGAAAATTCGCATTTGTTCCTTTGGAGTCTATAATCCCCGCCAAAGCAAAACCCCCAACCCAGTATCTGTCGCGAGCCTATACTCCTCTCACCTCTCGCGACTTTCGTTTCACTATACCCTTACCTCAATCTGCATCCAAATACACGATCTATCATGATGATAAAACCCAACGACCATTGACGGACCGATATGGGTTCATGTATGATGTCTCTCAATACGATGTCCTCTTACTTAATCGAGCGAAAGTATGTGGAAACACAGTTCCAGCGTGCTTGACAGGCGTGAGTATTGCGGATCAGGAGGAAGATAATAGTTGGCCTGGTGATGAGGATGTAGATGGAGCGCTTGTGAAGGATACAATTTCCATTGTCAAGGATGCGCTTTCGATTGTCAAGGACAGTTGTACCTGTAATAGAGAACCGACTATCCCTCCTTCAATGGCTCCCTCTACTACTTCCATCCTCTCCATCAACTCCGATACTCCGCGCCATGCTTGTGCCAACACTGTTCGTCGACTGCTCAACCAGTTAACAGAGATCCACGATCAACAACAGGCATCCCAACGGAAAGAATGGGACTCTTTTATTAAACAGAGAAGTAAGGTCAAGTCATTGAAAGGAACTTCAGCAGGTGGACTTCTTTCCTCTGTTGCAACCGGTACAGGCGCGGGTGGCGCTGCTGCTGCCATTCTTGGATTAGGTACTGCATGTGAGGAGGACGAACTGTCGCACAGTGAAGGCTTGATCGGATTTGCTCAACTTGGACTTTCCTCAAATAGGGATGAGAGGCGGGAGTTTGATAGATTGGTGAGGAACGGGATTCCCTTGGTTTATCGCTCGAAAGTTTGGATGGAATGTAGTGGGGCATTGGATCTGAAGGAACCGGGTTTATTTCAGGATTTACTAGCTCAGAGGGATGGACCTGAGAGCGTGGTTGGTGAGATTGAGAAAGACGTTGGGAGAACAATGCCCCTGAATATCTTTTTTGAGGAGATGGTGCTGGAGTGGATAAGTTGCGTAGAGTGCTGATCGCATATAGTCGGTGAGCTGGAATGCTTTTTTGTTCTTTTTCTTATCAGGGTTCAACTCATCTCCCTCTTTAAAGTCGAAACACGGCAGTTGGTTATTGCCAAGGCATGAACCTCATCACGTCTACCCTTCTGCTCGTACATGCAGATGAAGAAGAGGCCTTTTGGATGCTAGCCGCCATCGTTGAAAGGATCCTTCCTGAAAACTTCTATTCGCCTTCCCTTTTACCTTCCCGAGCGTGTCCACTCGTTCTCCTCGATTATGTGCAGGAGTATACACCGAAATTGTATGCTCATTCGGCAGAACTCGGTGTGGACCTAGCTGCTATCTGTTTTTTTTTTGTGGTTCCCCCAACTTTATCTTTTTATATTGTCTTCATTTCAGACTTTAATCAGAGTCTGGGACGTTTTTCTCATGAATGGACTTGATGTTCTTTTCCGGATCGCCCTTGGCATCTTACGCAGTAATGAACTATTATGCTGTTATTCTGTCCCAGCTGTCTACATTTCATTAGAGAACTTGCCCACGAAGATGTGGGAAGCTGATAAACTTCTTCAAGTATGCACCTCTTGTCCTCACTTGAAACTTGCACAATTCACTCATGTTTTTTTCATAACATTTTAGCTGGAAGCAGACCTTCGAGGCCTACTCCGTTCATTCACAGATTGTTTGTAAATGCAAAGCACATGTTGTGTTGCTCAGTCAGCTCATTTTTTAGAAGCATTCAAATTGTTTCTCTTTTTTTTTGTTTCTTTTGCTGTTTTTTTTTCTCATGACAGTCACATCCTCTAATGCATAGAAAAAAAGCACTTTTTTTCCTCTATGAATCAAAATTATAACAGTACAACTTATACTGGGGTTATTATTGAAGAATTGTTAGTTTTTGAAAAAGAAGTTGAGAGAAGAAAAAAAAGCTAAGTGAGAGGGAGGAGAGCCCACACTGCTGGTGCCAAGTGCTGTTTCTTCCGGAAAAACCCATTTCTAGACACATTTTGTGATTTCCAAAGGGTTTTTCCCATGGAAAGAAAAATCCAAGAAACACATTATGTGTTTCTCACATGTTTCCCATAGATATTTTTCTTTTCAAAACAGCCAGAAACACAATATGTGATTCTGGCCAGTTTCAAAAAGAAATATTTTACAGTTCTTTTGTGTGTTTCCAAAGAGTACTCTACTTGTAATACTATTCATGTTTCTTGCAAGTAAAATTTTCTTCTACCTCATAGATACATTCTATGGAAACATTTAGAGTGCCTCCTTAAGAGAAACATATTTAAAAAATGTTTTGTGTTTCTATTGCCAACAGCAATCCGAACACTAACCCCTCCAACTCTGATGCTCCTTGGGTGCAGCATATGCTCAAGATGAAGAAAGGGCATCCTTTGTGGTATGATGGAATAAGGAACTTGTTCATTACTTCTCTGGAAATTTACAGGTTGGAATGATATGCAATGTATCCATCTGTCCTCCTGAACACTTTGTCAAACTCATGATGACATGTCACATTCCAGCTTGGTTGTATTGGGGGTAGGGCTATTCACAAGTGCGGGCGACCTGTGAGTCAATGCAGGTAAACTTGCCAAGAAAACTTGCAGGTCAATAAGCCATGAGTGCAAGTCACCTGTTTCCCACGGCTCATCATGGCTCCGAGTACAGAATTTTCATATTCACAAGTACTTGCCCAGTGGAACCTCATTTAAATAAATATTAAGTGACTAATTTATTGCTTATGTAATAGCCAATATCTAAGAAGAATGGGATGTGGTGTGTGGGATGATCATCAAGGTTGCATAAGCTGTCCGGATTTATTAATAATGATCCCGGAAATATTATAAATGATCCTGGAAATATTAGTCATTATTACGTAATATTAGTCAGCCTCACATCCTCCCATTATAGCATTAGCTAATTTCGCTTTTTTGACCTATTATAGTACCTTTTATT
>Ga0193743_1002507_pt1 | contig 12923 bp, 9 predicted proteins | sample L2c2metaG_FD_143038 | JGI IMG/M metagenome (GOLD analysis project Ga0193743, IMG submission 143038) | Soil microbial communities from a riparian zone of the East river system, Colorado, United States - L2c2 | ecosystem: Environmental > Terrestrial > Soil > Riparian zone | place: USA: East River... | reverse complement strand
CCCATTAGCAAACTGCACGATTGGTTGCCCGATCACTGGAAATCACACCAGAACGCGCCCTTCACCAGCCTTTAGATCCTGTAGTTCACATACCGCTCACGATGTTGATGATGCTGCCGCCTTTTCGCCAAAGTGTCTTATGGCCTCACGCGTGGTAAAGGGAAGGCCGAAAACGTTCGTCTCGAACTGACGGCGAACCTCTACTTCGGCTAACTCCGCGATCGGTGTGAAAGCGTAGACGCCAGCGTTATTGACTAAAATGTCGAAACCGTTGAAAGCCTTTTCGTTCGTTGAAGAGACGTGCGACGTCGGTGGTCTTGCCGACCTGCCCCTGAATTGCAATCGCCTTGCCGCCTGACTTCGTGATCTTGGCAACGGTGTTATCGGCGCCTGCTTTGTCCGACGCATAGTTGACGACGACCGACGCTCCGGTCCTCCCGTTCCGCGATACTTTGGGTCCGGCTCGCCATGCCAATCTTCCATACGGCGATAAATATTCGGCACCGATTCGTAACTCCATGCTGGGCCACCCGCCTCGGATGCAAAAAACTCCCAGTCGTTCTTGTGTCCCCGGGCCCAAACCATCACGTTAATAATGGATCCGCCACCCAGCACTCTGCCCATAGAGAACGGAATGGATCGGCCGTTAACGCGCGGATTCGGCTCACCACGGAAGCTCCAATCCCTTTCGCTTGCCGATGTTCATTGGCCATTGACTCGCTTCCATGACACTGGGGACATCGTCATCGCCACCTGCCTTGAGCAACAGCACGTCGACATCCGGGTTCTCCGCTAGCCGGCGCGCCACCACCGAACCGGACGATCTCGATCCGCAGACGATGAAGTCATACTTAGGCTTCAACACGGAAGTAAGCCGTGCCTGATTACTGCGCACACGTTTTACTCATTCTGCCGCAGCGGCATAGAATCCGTTGGCGGATGAGTCTGAACTACTGAATGTCATGTTACCTCTACCTCTCTTGTTGGGCCTTGATGCTGCCTAGTATCCCGATCGAGTCTGATTCACAGACAACAACGCGTCGGAGGCCCAGTCATATGCACAAGAGTAGAGCTGCTATGGCGTTGAGTACTTGCTGAAATGCATCAACCTGGTAGGAAATCTAGTTAAATATGTGCTGACGATTCAAGCAGTGCCGTGGATAAGAACGCGAACGCATGGGTCGCCTAAGTGACGATTTCTTCAAACCATCTCACGAAGGCGCCGGCCTTTATGCTCGTTAATCGGCCAGACGGGTAAACCACCCAAAGATCAATTGACGGCAGGCTCGTTCTTCGAGAACGGGCACCGCGTCGCCAGATTTAAGCTCAGGTGCAAACATCCAGCGCGATGAGATTGAAAAGCCCTGTCCGGCGATCACCGCTGCGCGCACACCTTCCGCAGCGCTGAACGTTAGCCGCCTGTTGATGTGTACCGATGTTTCCGAAGTCCCGCGCCGGAAACGCCATTCCTCGCCGCCAGAGTTTTGGCCGTAAACGATAGCGTCGTGTTCAAGCAGGTCCGTTGGAGTACCCCGGCACGCCTCTTCGAGCGAGATAGGCCGGGCTTGCCAGAACCAATCGCTCCGCTTGCGTCACCTTGCGCGCCGTCAACGCGGAATCGGTAGAGCGCCCAAACGGAGAGCTGCATCGATATTTTCCGCTACTAAGTCAATGGTGCGGTCGTCCATCACAAACTCCAACCGCAGCTTCGGGTGAGTATCGAGAAATGCGCTGAGCTTGGGAATCAAGTGCAGCCGTGCGAACGTAACCGGTACGCAAATCCGTAGTCTCCGTTCAAGACTAGCGCCAGCGCCCTTGTCTGCCGCCTCCGCTTCGTCCGCCTCTGTAATCGCACGGAGAGCACGCTCATAAAACGTGATACCTGCTTCCGTTGGAGACAGTTGGCGGGTTGATCGAACCAGAACACGTATACCCAATCTGTCTTCTAATCCTGCGATGGTTTTCGGAATCGCTGGCTGGCCAATTTGGAAATCCCGTGCAGCGGCCGAGAATGAACCGGTCTCCGCCACTCTTACAAATATCTCCATTACGCGCGGTCGATCCATGTCTATTCTATTTGGAAATAACAGGGTCTGTTTGTTACAGGTGTGCCGGAATCAATTCGCCTTCAGTGATTCATTCGCGTTGCGTCCGCCTGAGTTACGGTCGACTAAGAAGTTTTTCGGTCGTGTTTCAAATGCTCGCGCTCATCCAATGCTGTGCGCCGGGTGCGCGAGTTGTCGCCGCCACGAGGTTTTACAGCTTTCTTTTGTGACAATCTCCTGCAGCACATGCTTCTGTCTAACCAGCGCAGCCTGCGGTGGAAGCATCGAACGGAAGAACCCGAACTCGCCCCCGCGAGCGAGACGAACGACACGCAGCTGAAACAATGCATACATGTGTTTGTAACATCTGTATGATAGCTTACGTATTGCATTTGTCTATGCTTGCTATTGATTCATACTATACGCGGCGCATGGTGCGGCGATGTGCTGTAGTGCTTTTTTACTGTTTCCTAACCAGTTCCAACGTATTTGCCCAGTTCGAATCGGGCACCGTTTTGGGCACGGTGCGCGATAGCGGGAACGCTGTAATCCCCGATGCGACAGTGACACTCCAAGAAATCAGAACCGGCGTTACCTACACTGGCAAAACAGATAGCAACGGCGATTACGTGTTCGTTAATGAACGGATCGGAAAGTATCGGGTCCGAGTAGAGGCAAGCGGTTTCGCGCCTGCCGCCGCTTCGAATTTTGACTTGCAGGTCAATGCGCGGCAGCGCGTCGATCTCACGCTTCAGGTAGGTCAGACGTCGCAAACTCTTACCGTCACCGATGCCGCGGCGCTTCTCGAAACCGATAGCAGTTCCCGCGGTCAGGTGATCGATTCAAAACAGGTAGTTGGATTGCCTCTGAACGGCCGCTCGTATGCCGATCTGACCTTGCTAGTGCCCGGAGTGACAAAATCGCCACTTGAGAACCAGACCGACTCCAGCCGTGACGCCTCGTTTAATATAAATGGCTTACGGAGTGAATACAACAACTTTATGCTCGACGGCGTGGATAACAATGCCTACGCCACCGCCAACCAGGGCTTTTCGAATGAGGTGATCCAGCCCAATCCCGACGCCATCGCCCAGTTTAAAGTCGAAACCGACACTTACAGCGCCGAGTACGGGCGCAGCCCCGGAGCGGTTATCAATACCTCGATCAAGAGCGGCACCAACCAGTTTCATGGCGAACTCTGGGAGTTTCTCCGCAATACAGACTTAAATGCGACTGGATTTTTCAGACCGGTTGGCGGAGGGAATCTCCCTTTCAACCAAAACCAGTTTGGGGCCGCGCTCGGTGGTCCAATTGTCAAAGACAAGATGTTCTTCTTCGGCGATTATGAAGGCACGCGCCGCGTAACACACCCGGTGCAGTTCGCCACCCTGCCTACGCTTGCGGAAAGAAACGGAGACTTCAGCGCCATAAGCGGCGTCAGTTTGAAGAATCCGCTGACCGGCGTGCCCGAAAGTAATTCGACTCAGGTCGCTCCATCACAGATTACGCCGTTCGCGAGAACGGTACTTTCCGCACTACCGGCACCCAATCTTCCCGGTACCTCAAATAACTTCGCCTCGTCTCCGGCTGATACCACGAATGTCGACAAGGGTGACTTCCGCTTTGACTACTTTGTGAATCAGAAGCTTTCCCTCTTCGCCCGCTACAGTCAGAGCGAAACGAACATTTTCAGCCCTCCTTCCGTTCCGGGCATAGCTGGTGGCAATTCTAACGGAAATGTGATCGCGCTTAGTAAGGCAGGCGTTCTGGGTGCAACCTACACGATCAACGCCAGTACCATCATCGAGGCGCGCCTAGCCGCCAACTATACGATCGCTGGAAAGTCGCCGTCTACTTTGGGCGCGCCAACAGCCGGCTTGACGCTTCCCAATCAACCGACTGATCCGTCACTAGCGGGCGGGCTGCTCAGCATTGGACTCGGGGGCGGGCTCGCGCAACTCGGCCGCCAAAGCAGTGATCCGCAATACCAAGATCCGTTTGTGGGAAACCCGAAAATCAATCTCACAAAGATCGTGGGGCGTCACAGTCTAAAAACCGGGTTTGAATATCAGCTGATCGATACAGCGGTTAGCGACTTCCATCCGCAATACGGCCTCGAAAACTATACGGGTTACTTTAGCGCCGCTGGCTCCACCGCGGGCCTCTCAGGTACACTGCAGCAGGCATATAGCTTGGCGGATTTTTTGTATGGCGCGCCCAGCCACTACGAACTCGACAACAATCCGGTCGCGCATCTTCGGCAGCGAATGTACTTTGGCTACTTGCAGGACGACTACAAAGTGAGCCACAACCTTACGTTGAATCTTGGAGTGCGTTACGAGTTTGCGACTCCCCAATACGAACGCGACAACCTTCTCGCTAACTTCGATCCGATGACCGGCACTCTGGTCAACGCAAGCGCCGGCAACCTATATAATCGTTCGCTCGTTCATCCCGATTATCACAATTGGGCGCCGCGCCTCGGCCTGGCTTGGCAGCTCGATTCCAAGACCGTTATCCGCAGCGGCTATGGCATCGGGTTTGTTCAATTCAACCGTTTGGGGGGAGAAAACCTTTTGCCCTATAACGGTCCTAATGTCGTTGATGCGTTTGTGGATCAGACTCCGAGCACCGGCACCGGTGTTTGTACTTCAGTCAACGCCGGCGCCGGCTCCTGCTTCCGTACGACAGCGCAGGGTTTCCCGGCCAACTTTGCGTCTCCTTCCTCATTCAATACAGCGCAGACTCAAGTCCGCTATATTCCGAGCGATCTTCGGACTCCGTACGTCGAGAGCTGGAACTTTGGCATCCAGCGTCAGCTCGCGCACGATCTGCTGCTCGACGTGGCCTATGTGGGGAACCACGGGGTGGGTATCACTATTCTCGCGGATGCGAATCAGGCGGCGCCAAACCAGCTTGGGCAGAATCTATCAATCAACGCCCGGCGGCCCATTTCGAATTTCACTACAATCGAGGAATCGTTCAACGGTGGCTTTAGCAGCTATAACGCACTGCAGGTGAAACTGGAGAAGCGCTACTCCCATGGTCTCTCGTTTATCAACTCATTCACCTGGTCAAAAGCCATTGACAACGCGCCTGGCCACCTCGAGAACTTTGATGGTGATAACTCGCGCGTTAATTTGTACGATCTTGCAGCCAACAAGGCCGTCTCCAGCTACAACCAGCCTATTACCGATACGCTATCGGTTTTGTATGACCTGCCGTTTGGCCGGGGCCGCCACTTTGATCTCAGGAATCCGGTAGTCAACGCATTTGCTGGCGGATGGAGCCTGACGGCCATCAACACTGAATCCTCCGGGCTTCCGCTCAACATCACTTATAGTCCAACAACCCAAGGTTCCGTGAGCCCGCTGGTAACACCGACACCGAACTTGACCGGCGCTCCCCTTTATCTCCATGGCCAAGGCCCCACCAGCTATCTGAATGCTGCGGCATTCGGCACGCCGAGCTACACGCAGGTTTTCGGAAACGCGGGCCGAAACCTGGTCCATCTGCCAGTCTTCAGTCAGCTTGATCTAGGCCTGCACAAGGACTTTAATCTGTGGTCGGAATCGAAATATCTTCAGTTCCGAGCAGAGGCCTTTAATCTAATGAACAAGACGAATTTCGCGGCGCCTACGAATCTGACAGCAAACACGCCCGGGTATGGAATGTTTACCCAGACGTTCCCAGCCCGTCAAATTCAGCTCGCGTTGAAGCTGGTTTTCTAAAATAGAACTGTGCTTCCCGAAGCCGCGACACTTGCTATGTCCTAGCGGTGCAGCGGCTTCTCTGGCGCCCAACTTTTCTCATCAAAGGTAAAAGTGGCACTTAAATCAGCAAAGCTTGCGATCGTTTTTCTGTGCGTGATGTCACCCGTTTTCGCGCAGACCGCTAATGATGCGCGGATGAACCAGATCCAGGTTATAGCCAGCCACAATAGTTATAAGAGCGCTATCGATCCCGCGTTGCTCGAATCGTTGCGCAAGCAGTTTGGTGATCGACTGAATGGCCTGGAGTATTCCCACCTGCCTGTTCAGCAGCAGCTGGACCTGGGACTTCGAGGGCTCGAAATCGACGTCGTTTACGACCCCAACGGTGGTCTCTATGCTCATCCCAAAGGCTTGGAACTGGAAAAAGAGAGCCAGCTTCCGCCTGGCTCTGCTTACGACCCTCAGGGCCTCATGGCGAAGCCCGGGTTCAAGGTTCTCCACGTTCCCGACATTGATTTTCGAGCGAACGTCTACACTTTCCGGCAAGAGCTTGCTGTGTTGAGGGCCTGGTCCGACGCGCATCCTCACCATCTGCCGATTCCCATCACCATGAACGCCAAAGATGAGGGAATTCACAAACCAGGTTACACACAACCGCTAGAGTTTGATAAAGAAGCCTTCGATAGATGGGATGCCGAGATCATCGAAGGAATGGGGCGTGACAAACTTATCCTGCCCGACGATATTCGTGGCGAATATCCCACGCTTGAAGCCGCGGCTCTGGCCCACGCCTGGCCAAAGCTGTCAAACGTGCGAGGCAAATTCTTTCTTGTGCTCGATGAGACCGGAAAGAAGATGGAGACATACATCGATGGACATCCTTCTTTGAAAGGCCGGGTGATGTTTGTCAACGAAACAGAAGGTCATCCCGAAGCGGCGTTCCGTATCGTGAACGAACCTGAGAAGGATTTGGCCTACATTCAATACCTTGTTCGCGCTGGGTATTATGTCCGTACTCGCGCCGACGCCGACACCGTCGAGGCGCGGAAAGGTACTTACAACCGCTGGCTGGCAGCTCTTGAGAGCGGTGCACAGGTCATCAGCACCGACTACTATGTGGCGGACCGCAAACTTGGCACGGGTTATTCCGTGAAACTTCCTGGCGGGCAGCCTGGGCGTTGGAATATCCTGCTGCTCCCTCAGGAACGGCCTGTGCCGAACGTCGAGTAGGCTGCGCGAGGTCAAGCGGACGCATATTATCCGAGAACCACAGTGGCTTCCGGAACGTCAGTCTGCTCTCCAGGAACTGTGTGGCTGTGCTACGGCATACATCTGGTTTCCGATCTCGTCAAACAGACCCACCTCGTCGGTCGCAACGGTAAACAGGTCCAAGTGCGTGCGACCAGGCCAGCCCTCTTCGACAAGATGATCCAAGTCCGAGTGATCGCGCCAGTAGCCAGCTACTCCCGCATCTTTTCTCCCTCGCTCACGCTACCGGACATGTCACGTTTACTCAATGTTGTGGAGCACGCATTTCGTGCGGAAAGGGAGGAGATGCAGGTTAGCATGCGTGCATGCCGGGATGTAAGAGCCTTGATTCTTCGGCAATGTCAAGTTGCCCGGGAAAAGAAGGTGATCGGTCGCTTTCGTCGTTCTCTGCAGCAAGCCCACGTTCTGAAGGTACGGACGAGAACAATTCGCCAAGCCCCTTCAAAAGAGTCGGGTGAGCCAGGATGGCGTCGCGGAGCGCAGTATAGGGGAGCCCTGCGATCATTGCAATCTGGACGGACGACATGATCTCCCCTGCGCTCACACCGTATGCGGTGAAGCCAAGGATGCGATCGTTGTCAATCCCCACTAAGGCCTTTAGGAATCCTCGTGTTTCAGAAAGCGTGCGCGTGCGCAGTACCGCCTCCATTGGGATCTTGAACAGCTGGAACGCAATGCCCTGCGTTTTAGCTTCCTTCTCACTCAGACCGACGCGGGCAAATTCCGGGTCGGTGAACAGGCAAAAAAGAACTTGCCTGCCAGTCGTTACGTGGTTACCGCCGGTGAGATTGTCACGAAACACGCGAAAATCGTCAATGCCAATGTGCGTAAACTGCGGGCTGCCTGCCACATTGCCGACGGCCCAAACTCCAGGCGCCGTCGTCTCGAGCCGCTCATTGACCTTCACGTATCCACGACTTGTCAGTTCGACACCGGCCAACTCCAGTCCGATGCCCTCGGTGTTCGGAACGCGGCCCGCCGCGACCAGCAGATGCGTGCCCTCCAGCGTTTCTCGACCCCATTTTGCTCGATAACAATTCTTACTAACTGGCCCGACTTTTTCCCGATATCGCCTTGACCCGCGCTTTCAGAACGACGTCGATGCCCTCGTCCTCGAAAAGGCTGTGAAGAGCTTCAGCCATATCTTCGTCTTCTCGGTGCACCAACCGGTCATTGCGTTCGATCACCGACACCTTGCTGCCGAATCGGCGCATCGCCTGGGATAGCTCTAAACCAGCGTAGCCCCCACCGATCACAAGGAGATGTCCAGGGACCTCATCCACTTCGAGTGCCTCGACATGCGTCAGCGGCTGCGCGTCGGCAAGGCCAGAAATCGGTTCTAACGCAGCGCGCGTGCCTGTACCGATGATTATATTTGTCCCGCGGAGTTGACGGCTTGTTCCATCGGGCAGCGTGGCCTCCAAAGTCTTGGGTCCTTTGAAACGCCCAGAGCCGAAGATGAGCTCTGCTCCACTCTTCTTGTAATTGTCGAAATGCCCGTCGATCATCAAGCCTGACACCATCGTGCGTTTGCGATCACGCACCGCGGACATATCAACTGTGAAGCCGTCCTTCATGATGCCAAACTCCTCACTCCTGCGAAAATACGAAGCAACTGTCGCACTGTGAATGACGTTCTTGCTGAGCAGACAGGCGATGTTCGGGCACGATCCGCCGACGTATTTGCGCTCGATCACGGCGACACGCTGTCCTTGCGCAGCAAAGGTCCATGCTGCGAATTTCGATCCCGCGCCGCTGCCAAGGATTACAAGATCATATTCTTCCGGCTCCGTCCTCTTGGGTAACTGGGCTGAAGAAACTTTTTCCATACTGTCTTATGTGAGCCTTTCCTTCTCAGAGAAATGTAAATATGCCTTTGCCGAGCCGGCAAATGTTGTAATAGCCCCGGAGACAGAGCTTGAGCCCGGGGCTTGTCGCGGCCTGCGAATCATTTTCGATGAACACAATCGCAGCTTGTCCTTGGAAACATGTCCATCCTCCGCGGGCACGCAGGCCCGCCGGAGCGACCCGTTCAGTTCTTAGTTTGCAAATAATTTGACGGTGTCCGTACGCGTCGGATTTTTGCCAAGATTTCCCAAAATCTGAGTACGCTTGTCGTGCACCTGGCTCCAAACACCCGCGTCGGCGACCTTGCCAAAAGACAGAACGTCAATCCCCAGGATGAACTCCTGGCCTGTTCCGGTTAGGATCACGATCTTGTTCGCCCCATCCTAGGCAATTCTGTAGAAGGCGGCAACAACTCCGTATGAGCCTGCATTGTGAAAGTTAGCAGCCCGCCGTTTGGTGTCGGACTCGACTACCATATGTCTCTTTCGTTTCTTTTGGTTAGCGCGATTGACTTACCAGACACCACAATAAAGGTTCCTACTCGTTCATAGAAGACGGCTTGGAGCGATATAAGCTATTCCAAAATTGAATAGATATGGGCCGATTGCGCGCAACGAGATATTTGTAAGAATCGTGGAAACCGGAGGCGAACGCATCTTCGCCAAGAAATTATTGAGACGATTCACTAGCCAGCACTTGACCCAATTCTTTGCGCGCCTGTGAGAGTCTGGACCGCACGATATCTACTGGGTACTTTAGTAATCCAGCGATCTCCTGATAACTGAATGCCCAAATGTCGCGGAGAACGATCAACTCTTGAAGTTCCTCAGGCAATGATCCAATCGCACTTCGAACATCCGTGCGTCTGACTGGGGTCACGCAGGAGCTGCTGGGTCCGCTCGACCTCTCCTCACATCCAGAGGTTCTTTCGAGCCCCAGAGAGCACAGCTCTGTTATCGGCTTCCTTCTGGTATCCTGAATTGGATTGCGAGCGGCTTCACGAAGAATGGTGAAAAGCCATAACTGTAGGTCGCTGCATGGACGTAGCTGTCCATAAGTTTTAGCGGCATGGAGATAAGTCTCCAGAACTAGATCCTCCGCCTCTGTGTCGTCGGAAGTTAGGACTTTGGCATAGTCATAGAGTCCGTCGACGTACTGCAACGGCATTTCTTCTTGAAATGTTTTGCGTTTATGAGGGCTTGAGGATATGTCGAAAAGCCGACGCTTAAAAGCTGGCTGCGCCTTCAGTCTGAGAGAACGCCACAGTGTTGTGCTTCGACTGGAAAAAGCTTTGCATCGCGGTAACAATCCGCGCAGCCGCCGAGTGGAGCACTGGCAAACCAGCCGGGCGGCTGTCAGATGCATGCGCTGAATCTTCCAGGCGTCAACGAAATATCCATAGCGTCTATCCTTCAAGGGATGCCCCCATGCTTTCTCGAAAGCCCCGTTTGGGACGGATTCGCTGTTGTTCGGTCGTTCTTCAAGATCCACTTTGTTCGGGCCAAGATTGACTTTAGCGGTAGGTGCGGAATCCAGTCCTTAAGGAACACTTAAAAATAGCTTAAGGAAATATTTAGGCTGTTATGGGCAATGATTTCAATCATTTGTACGAATTCGGGCCTTTTCGTTTAGGCCCGGCACAGCGTCTTTTACTCCGTAGTGGAGAGACTGTGCACATCCCTCCCAAGGCGTTTGATGTGCTCGTCGTTCTGGTGCGGCACCGTGGACATCTGGTGGAAAAGCGCGAGCTGATAGAAGCCGTCTGGCCCGGGTTATTCGTGGAGGAAGGCAATATTAGCGTCATGGTCCACACTCTGCGCAAGGCCTTGAGCTCCGAACACGGGGATCACAAATACATCGAAACCGTTTCGAAACGAGGCTACCGTTTCTCCGCGGAGGTTCGGCTTATTGAAGCTGAGCTATTCCCAGTTGCCGGATCGGTTAATCCTAAGGCCGCTCCTGAGCTGCCAGCACTGTCCGGTTCCTCGATTCGACCAGGGAATTGGCTCGAATCACCGTTGCGTGAGAATTTGCCACCGGTAGGATCCAAGGAGACCCCAAGAAGAAAGAAGCTGCATTGGATGTGGATGACACTCGTGCCGGTCGTGCTGGCCTTCTTACTACTGATGGTCAAACGAATTCCTTTGCGGCAGGAGCGTACGGCTTGGCGCACGGTCACGGCGATACACTCGTTAGCCGTTCTGCCCTTCACGATAATCGGCGAGAGAAGTGATGACGCCTATCTTGGACTTGGCATGTCGGACGCGGTCACCACCAGACTAGACAATACCGGGAAGATCGTGATTCGGCCCACGAGTGCGCTGGAGAAGTATGTTGGAGCATCGCGCGATCCAGTCGCCGCTGGTCGCGAACAGCAAGTGGACGGAGTGCTCGACGGCCACATACAATTCGTCGGCGACCGAGTCCGTTTAACAGTGCAGCTGATTCGCGTGCACGATGGAGCGCGGATCTGGGGCGAGGCCTTCGACCAGAAGTATACCGATATTTTTGCCGTTCAAGACGCTGTTTCGAAAGAAGTGGCGCGATCCCTTCAACTGGAGCTGACTGGAACCGAACAGAAGCGCCTTACGCGACGCCCAACGGAAAACAGCGATGCCTATCGGGCGTATGTCAGGGGCCGGTACTTCTGGAATAAACGAACCACGGCGGGGCTGCGGAGGGGGCTGCAGTATTTTCAGGAAGCGGTCGCTTTAGACCCGGCGTATACACAAGCTCTTGCCGGTATCGGGGACAGCTACGCACTGCTCGGCGAATATACCGTGCTACCTCCTAGAGTCGCATTTCCGATGGCCAAAGAAGCTGCGACCAAAGCCCTCGAGATGGACCCTGAACTAGCGGACGCCCATGCCACGCTCGGTTTTGTAGACCTCTTCTATGACTTGGACGGCGTGGCGGCGGAGAGCGAATTCCGGCGTGCGCTGCAGAGCAATCCGAACTATGCGATAGCGCATACGTGGTACGGCGTTGACTTGGCAGCCATGGGAAGGTACAAAGAAGCCATGGCGGAAGCCAAGCGGGCCGAAGCGGTGGACCCGCTTTCGCTTACGGTCAGTACTGATATCGGGTTGATTGCCTATCTTGCCGGCCGGAACGATGAGGCTATCGAATTCATTAAGAAAGCGATTGAGATCGATCCAAACTTCGCTCGCGCTCATTTCCGCTTGGGCAATGCATACTTACAGAAGGGGATGAGTCAAGAGGCTCTCGCCGAGTATCAAAGGGCCGTGCAACTCGCCGGAGACGGTCCAGACGAAGACCAATATTATGATGCATCGGTAGGCGAGGCCTACGCAATATCAGGGAACACGAGCGAAGCTCGCAAGGGGCTGAATCGCATGATCGAACGATTCCAGCGCCAGTATGCTCCTGCCTATGGCATAGCACTAATCTACGCGGGGCTTGGTGAACGGGAGCAAATGTTTGAATGGTTGAAACGAGCCTACGAGGAACGTTGCACGTCGATGGCTTATCTCAAGGTTGATCCGGCACTGAACAATTACCGCTCTGACCCCAAGTTTGTGTCGATAGCGCGACCGTTACGCTTCTAAAGGTATTGTCAACTTACTAATGGTGTCCAGCCATGGCTTGCGAGAGAGTTACCCAAAGACGAGTCTTGCCCATCGGGACCCGAAGTAGATTGAGGGCGTACACGAAAGGTCCAGCCCAGAGGGTAGATCTGTGAACTCGGTGGAGTGAGATGAGATCGTAGAGTACCGGCAACAGCAAAAAACCAAGATACATCCAGGTATGCGCTGAGAAGTTCATCCCCATCTCCGCATAAGGCCACCGATCAAGTGCGGCATCCATGATGCTCAGCGTGGCGAACAGCACTAGTCGCTTGTGCGCATCCGGATGGTGACGGGCCAAATACGAAACTAAAATCACTATAGCGAAGGCGGCCATATCCATCATGGAGACGGCATAGGAGACACTTAAATCGAAGGAGCCAATTGCAACACCGCGGCGAAGCGAGTCGGTCGCTGCCAACACTCCGAACACGATCAGGAGCGCGGCCACACCGTAGCTC
>Ga0193743_1002506_pt1 | contig 12934 bp, 11 predicted proteins | sample L2c2metaG_FD_143038 | JGI IMG/M metagenome (GOLD analysis project Ga0193743, IMG submission 143038) | Soil microbial communities from a riparian zone of the East river system, Colorado, United States - L2c2 | ecosystem: Environmental > Terrestrial > Soil > Riparian zone | place: USA: East River... | reverse complement strand
ACGACAAAATTGACGGCGGACAACCTTGTCCTCGTTCCGCGGGCGGCATAGAATGACACGAACGCGCGGACACTCACGCAGGACGATCCGGCCTCTGCACGATTTTCAGGTCTTAAAAGGCCGGACCGAAGAAACGATGATGCTTTTCGGAGGGCCTGTCATCGCGCACCACGAAGCACGGCTGCTGGTTCGCAACGACCAGGAACGGGCAGCGCCGGGGCTGCCGGCCGTGTATGCCATTTACCGGCGCTCGGAAAATCGCATTTTGCGGATCTTCCGAACGCCGGAGGCGATATGCCTCGATTTAGCCGCTTGACCGTCAGAGTTTGACGGTAACGGTCTTTATCTCGGAATACTGCTGCAAGCCATACTCGCCGAGTTCGCGGCCGATTCCGGATTGCTTGAAGCCGCCGAAGGGCGCGCCTGCATCGAACACATCGAAGCAATTGATCCAGACGGTGCCCGCTCGGACGTTGTTGGCGACGTGATGAGCTTTGCCGATGTCGCGAGTCCAAACTGCGGCGGCGAGGCCGTAGATGGTTTTGTTGGCGCGCTCCACCAGCTCATCCATGTCCTTGAATTTGAGAATGCTCATGACGGGGCCGAAGATCTCTTCCTGAGCGATCTTCATTTCATCTTTCACGTCGGAGAAAACGGTGGGCGCGACAAAGAAGCCGCGGTCACCGACACGCTCGCCGCCGCACATGAGTTTGGCGCCTTCCTGTTTGCCCGATTCCACAAAACTCAAGACTTTGTGGAACTGGTCGCTGTCCACTTGGGGACCCTGCTCGGTTTTCTTGTCGAGTGGATCACCGACGGTGCGGCGCTTGGCGCGCTCGGTGCTGCGCTGCACGAACTCGTCATAGGCTTTTTCCTCGACGAAGACGCGCGAACCGGCACAACAGCACTGGCCCTGGTTGAAGAAAAGGGCAAAGTGCGAGCCTTCAACAGCCTCCTCCATGTCGGCATCGGCGAAGACGATATTCGGGCTCTTCCCGCCGAGCTCCAGTGTGACGCGCTTGAGGTTGCTCTCGGCGGCGGCTTTCATGACGAGATGCCCAACTTCGGTGGACCCGGTGAAAGCCACTTTATCTACGTCCATGTGACGCGCGATGGCGGCTCCGGCGGTGGGACCGTAACCGGGCAGGATATTCACTACACCTTCCGGGAAGCCGGCTTCGACGATCAATTCACCTACACGCAGGGCCGACAGAGGAGTCTGTTCGGCAGTTTTGAGCACCACGGTATTCCCGCACGCGAGGGCGGGAGCCAGCTTCCAGGCCATCATCAGCAGCGGGAAATTCCAGGGAATAATTTGTCCGACTACACCCACCGGTTCATGGCGGGTGTAGCAGAAATAATCGCCATTGATGGGAATGGTTTTGCCTTGAATCTTGTCGGCCCAGCCGGCGTAATAGCGGTAACAGGCAATTACCAGAGGAAGGTCGGCAGCCATGGCGACATGGCGGGGCTTGCCATTGTCGAGCGATTCCAGGGTGGCGAGTTCCTCGGCATTTTTCTCGATCAGGTCGGCCAGACGATTGAGAAGCTTGCCGCGTTCTGAAGCGGCCATGCGGCGCCAGTGCGCTTTCGACTGAAAGGCCTTGCGGGCCGCTTTTACCGCGAGATCAACGTCAGCGGCATCGGCCTCGGCGACATTCGCAAGCATGCCGCCCGTGGCGGGATTTACTGTCTCGAAAGTCTTGCCGGAGACGCTATCGACCCATTTGTTGGCGATTAGCATCTTGGTTTGTTTGATGGAAATTTCTGGAGTTTGAGGTTTGGTAAGAACAGTAGCCATGGTTCTCCTTTCAGCAACTCCGGTTCGCGAAATTGCTTCCGGAGCCATCATATGCCAAGCGCGGCAGGCTTGAACATCCTGAGTAAAGGCTAGCTGGATAAAAATTAGCTTGCGTAACGTGTTTAGAGGCTGGCTTGCGTCGCAGGAACTCGAATTCGCTTCCACTTCTTGCCGAGCCGAAGGACCAGTGTCCCGGTGGCTCCCGAAAGCAGCGGATCTTTGTGGGTTTCCCCGTTGATTTGGACGGCGCCGGCTTTGAGTTTGCGGGCTGCATCGGTTACGCTTTCCGCAAGGCCGATTGCGGCAAACAGTTTGTCCACGCGGATGCCTTTGCCGGTAACGGCCGAAGCGGGCAGGTCCAAAGTTTCGGTGTCGGCGGGCTCAAGGCCTTGACGCACTTCGCGGTCGAAGGAGTCAACGGCGGAACCGGCCTCGGCGGCGGAATGGAAATCTGCCACGATGCGGCGGCCGAGATCCATTTTTACTTTCATCGGATCCTGTTCGCCGGCAGCCACTGCAGCGCGGAGACGGGCGATGTCATCCAGTTGCATGTCGGTGAGCAACTCGTAGTAGCGGTACATGAGATCGTCGCTGATCTGCATGATTTTGCGGAACATGACCTTGGGCGGCTCGGTGATACCGATGTAGTTGCCTTTCGACTTGGACATTTTTTCCACGCCATCAAGGCCTTCGAGGATGGGCACCGTGGCGACAATTTGCGGCGGCTGTCCATAATCCTTCTGAATCTCGCGGCCCACCAGGAGATTGAATTTCTGGTCGGTGCCGCCCATTTCCACGTCACACTTCAAGGCGACGGAATCGAACGCCTGCGAGAGCGGATACAACAGCTCATGCATGGAGATAGGGATGCCCTCTTTGAAACGTTTGGTGAAGTCGTCGCGTTCGAGCAGCCGCGCGACGGTGTACTTGGAGCAGAGCGAAATCACGTTTTCAAAGGTCATTGGCCGCAGCCAATCGCTGTTAAAACGAACTTCGGTTTTGAGCGGATCGAGAATTTTGAAGACCTGGTCTTTGTAGGTTTCGGCGTTCCGATCGACCTCTTCGCGAGTCATGGCTGGACGGGCGGCGTTGCGGCCGGTGGGATCGCCGATCAGACCGGTCATGTCGCCGATGAGGAAAATGACGGTGTGGCCCAGATCCTGGAAATGCTTCATCTTTCGCAGCAGCACGGTGTGGCCGAGATGCAGATCGGGCGCGGTGGGATCAAAGCCCGCTTTGACGCGAAGGGGACGATTTTCTTTGGCGGAGACGGTTAGACGTTCACGCAGGTCTTCTTCACGAATCAGTTCGGCAAGACCTTTTTTGAGGTACGCCAATTGCTGGTCAACAGGAGGAAAGGGCACGGGGTATCGCTTTTATTGTAGAGGCCGGCGGTTGGGGCGAAAAGTTGGTAGAATGATGTTGAGGAAGTTGACAGGTCGCACTGCCAACTTCCTTTCGAACCAGACTAGAGATCTATTTTGATCCGCAGTTTGGCGCGACGTGTCCTGAGAACTACATTCAGAACGACGAGCAACATCAGAGTAAGCATCGCTCACCGTTTTCTACTCCAGTAGAATTTGCAGCCCCGCCCGTGAAGCGGGGTTTTGCATTTGTGGAGTCCACTAAGGCTCCTAGCAAACCGCGATTCTGCACACTGGACATAGAAGAGATTTAGTGGGTTCGTGCGGCGCATTCTCGCCAGGCACTTTGGGCGCGCATAACTTTTGCCTGCTAACGCGCGAAAATAGCTATTGATGACACAAAAAGCAACTTTCGGCGCGGGGTGCTTCTGGGGCGTGGAAGCGGCGTTTCGCGAAATAGATGGTGTGACCGAGGCGTTATCCGGATACGCCGGCGGGCATACCCAAAACCCAACCTACAAAGATGTTTGTACGGGCAACACTAATCACGCCGAAGTAGTGGAGGTGGAGTACGACGAAGACAAAGTCAACTACCAGCAGCTACTCGACTTGTTCTGGAAGTCGCATGATCCGACGCAGTTGAACCGGCAGGGGCCCGACGTGGGAACGCAGTACCGCAGCGTAATCTTCTTCCACACACCGGAACAGGAGAAAACGGCGCGGGCATCAAAAGCCGAACTGGAAAAATCGGGGAAATTCCGGCGGCCGATTGCTACCGTTATTGAGCCCGCTCCTGCTTTCTATCCAGCGGAAGAGTATCACCAACAGTATCTGGCGAAGCGCGGGCTGCGGCACTGCCACATTTAGGCTGTGGCTAGTGCTTCCTTGTTCCTGAAGTAGTCGATAGTAGCGGCCAAGCCTTCGCTCAGCGCTACTTTCGGCTGCCAACCCAGGACGCGCTCCGCTTTTGTGATGTCCGGGCGGCGCAGTTTAGGATCGTCCGAGGGCAGCGGCAAATATTCAATTCCCACGACGTTGTCAAACCGGCGGCGAATTTCGTTCGCGAATTCAAGGATCGTCATCTCCGCCGGATTACCTAGATTCACCGGCAGGCGTTCGTCCGATTCACTCAGCAACAGCAAGCCCTCGACCAGATCTGAGACAAAGCAAAAACTGCGCGTCTGGGAACCGTCGCCAAAGACCGTTAGCGGCGAATTTTTTAAAGCATGATCAATAAAGGCGGGTACAACGCGGCCGTCGTTCAACGCCATGCGAGGGCCGTAGGTATTGAAGATGCGGGCGATGTTGGTGCGCAGATCATGCACGCGGTGAAAGGCCATGGTGATCGCCTCCGCGTAGCGTTTGCTCTCGTCATAGCAGGATCGCAGACCCACGGGGTTGACGTTGCCCCAATAGCTTTCTGTCTGCGGATGCTCGAGAGGATCCCCATAGCACTCTGAAGTAGAGGTGAGCAGAAAACGCGCATTGTTTTGCCGGGCTAATTCCAGCATGTTGCGCGTCCCGGTTGAACCCGATTCGAGAGTTTCGAGCGGGTGGTTGAGGTAATCAACCGGGCTCGCCAAAGAAGCCAAGTGAAAGACTCTGTCTATGGGACCGGAAACCGAGAGTGGCTGGCAAACATCGCCTTCCACGAATTCGAAGCCGTGCTGACCGATCAGATGCTCAATGTTTGCGATGTGGCCCGTGATGAGGTTATCTATGGCAACAATGTGATGACCGCTTTCCATTAGGCGATCGCAAAGATGTGATCCAATGAAGCCTGCGGCTCCGGAGATGACGTAACGCATGTTTCCCCTCTATGGTAATTGACAGGCCGATGGTAAACATTATTCTTCAAGGTTCCTTCGGCACGTACCCAAACGCTTTATCAAAAACTTTACTTACACTGCTTATCGCCCTCTCTCTCTGGTTGTTCTACAAGAGGTTTGAGCCGGTGGTTGAGCGCATACGCAAAGCGCGGCCGGATGCCGACTTCCAACTCGGCTCAATCGCCCGGCGCGCGCATAAGTTTTTTTGGGAAGTGCTGTGCCAGGCAAAGGTGATCCGGGAACGGCCGCTGCCGGGCGCGGCGCATGCTTTCGTATTCTGGGGATTTTGTGCGTTCGCGCTAGTGACGGTGAACCATATCGCCGCCGGCTACGGGCTGGGGTTCCTACGGCGTGAAACGTTTTTTGGAGCGTTTTACTTCTGGTTCGCGTTCCTCTTTGCGGCTTGCTGCGCGGGCTCTATTGCGGCGCTGGCGTTCCGGCGGTTTGTGATCCGGCCGAAGTGGCTGGGGCCGGTTTCTTACGAATCGGGCATTATCGCGGGACTCATTTTCCTGCTGATGGCGACCTACATGCCGGGCTGGTGGATACCCGAGACCTCTCCGGCAGGGCAGGCGCTCTGGTGGATCCACACGCTGTCGCTGCTGGCGTTTCTGCCTCTGATCCCGCATACCAAGCATTTGCACTTGGTTTTGAGTCCAATAGCGATATTCCTGGAGCGGCAGGAGTTCAGCCAAATTCCGCCATTGGTCGGGGATGAGGATTTCGGGCTGGTGGCAGGCAAAGACATTACGCAAATCACGGCATTGCAGGCGTATTCGTGCGTGGAGTGCGGCCGCTGCACGGAACACTGTCCGGCGAATAATACCGGAAAAGAGCTGAATCCGAAGCTGATTGCGCTGGGGCTGCGCTCTTATTTGAACGAGCAAGGAAACGGGAGCGAGACGCCGATTCTGGCAGCTTCCATCTCGCAAACAGCGGTTTTCCAATGCACGACTTGCGGCGCGTGCGAGTACCAATGTCCGGTCGGGATACAGCACCTGCCGATGATTGTGGGGCTGCGGCGCGGCGCGGTGAATACCGGCGCGTGGGAAGACGAGCATGGCACGAAGCTGTTTCTGAACCTGGAGCGAAACGGCAATGCCATGGGGTTTTCGCAAACGGAGCGCGACAAGTTCATTGCAAAACAAGCGCTTCCGATTTTCGACGGCACGCAAGAGTACTGTTTGTGGCTGGGCTGCATGGGCGCGTATGATCCGCGCGGCCGGGAAATCATTGCCGCGTTTACCGCCGTGATGCAGCATCTTGGAACGTCGTTCGGCGTCTTGAAGAAGGAGCGCTGCACCGGCGATCCGGCGCGGCGGCTGGGAAACGATCTGGTCTTCGATCAACTGGCGGAGGGCAACCTGGGCGTGTTGCAACAGGCCAAGGTGAAGAAGATTATTTCCATCTGCCCGCATTGCGTGCGAACCATGGCCGAGGATTGGCGGGGACATGCCAAGAACGCCGGGGTTACGTTCGAAGTGGAACATCACAGCGAATTCATGGCGCGGCACGCGAACCGGCTCCCGGCCAAACGCAGCGACAGCCGGGTGGTTTTTCACGACCCTTGCTACCTGGGCCGCTACCGCGGCATCTACGATGAACCGCGAGAGGTGATTGGCCGTTCGGCGGAAGTGATCGATCCTCCGCGCGCGCGAGAGCGCTCCTTCTGCTGCGGCGCCGGCGGTGGACTGGTGTTTCTGGGAGAAGAGACGGGCCAGCGCGTCAGCCACACCCGCGCGAAGGAACTTGCCGATACGGGCGCGGACACCGTGGGCGCGGCTTGCCCCTTCTGTAATACGATGTTCCGAGACGCGCTGCCGGCGGTTTCCGCCAATCCGCCGCGGCTGCTGGACATTGCGCAGATTGCGGCCGAACAGATTCAGTTGGAACAGACGCAGTACACAAACCGGAGCTAACCTTGCAAAATCACCTGATGATGGTACTGGCGCTTTGCGGCGGCACAGCCTTCGCACAGCAGCCGCCCGAGATTGCATTCGATTCCGAGCCTAATTTTTTGAAGCTGCCGGCGGATCTTCACCTGGGAGAAACGGCGGGCGTGGCGGTGAATTCGAAAGGGCATGTTTTCGTGTTTTCGCGCGGAAACAGCACCGGTCCGGCATATGGCGCTACAGCGGCGCAACTGCTGGAATTCGGACCTACCGGCAGATACATCCGGGAGATCGGCAAGAACCTGTACGCGTGGTCGTACGCGCATGCCGTGCGCGTCGATAAAGACGACAACATCTGGGCGATTGACAAAGGGTCGGACATGATCATAAAGTTCAATCCCGAAGGGCACGTTGCGATGGTGTTCGGACGCAAGAAGGAAGCATCCGACGAGGGCGAAGGGCCGTGGACGCATGTAAAGCCGCCGCGTCCCGCGGTGAACGGCCAGTTCCGGCAGCCGACCGACGTGGCGTGGGACACCGAGGGCAGCATTTTCATCAGCGATGGATATATCAATTCGCGCGTGGCCAAGTATGACAAGAACGGAGACTGGGTGAAGCAGTGGGGCAAGCCGGGCAGCGGCGCCAGTGAGTTCAACGTGCCGCACAGTATTGCGGCGGATGCGCGCGGAAATGTTTATGTTGCGGACCGGGGCAACAGGCGGATTCAGGTATTCGATCACGATGGAACATATCTGCGCGAGATAACGGTAGACGTCCCCGCGCCCGACGATGCGCAGCCGTGGATGGGCAGCCGCCCGGAGCCGGGAGGCCCTGGAACCATGCAGCCGGGTTCGCCGTGGGCTCTCTGCATCACGCCGGGACCGACGCAATATATTTATAGTTCGGATGCGTTTCCGGGAAGGATTTATAAGTTGACGTTAGACGGGAAAGTGGTGGGCATGTTGGGACGGACGGGGAGACAGGTGAAGCAGTTTGGCTGGATTCACGAGATGGCCTGCCCATCGGAAAACGAGATTTACGTGGCCGAATTGCTGAACTGGCGCGTGCAGAAGCTCACCTTGCATCCAGGCAAAGCAGCGGCGGGGCGGCAATGATTGCGGGCTTGGTATTACTAGCGGCCTTTCAAACGCTGGCCGCGCAGCCGCTGGCGCCAACGCAGGAGGGAATCCTTTACGGCGAAGCTAGCGGCGAGCGCCTAACGATGGACTATTACGCGCCGAGGGGACCGGGCGTGCACCCGATCGCCATTATTATTCATGGAGGCGGATATCAGCGCGGTGACAGCAAAAGTGGTAGCGAAGCCTATTGCGCGCAATTTCTTGTACCGGCCGGCTATGCGGTGTTTTCCATTAACTACCGCTTAGCGCCGAAATATCCGTATCCGTACATGGTTTACGACGTGGAGCGGTCTATCCGCTTTATCCGGCACAATGCAAAACAGTGGGACGCAGACCCGAACAAAATAGCCTTGGTAGGCGGTTCGGCGGGCGGCTTCCTCAGTAACATGGCCGGCTTGCTGAATGCGCCGGGCGACCCGAAAGCGACAGATCCGGTGGACCGTGAAAGCGCCAGAGCACAAGCGGTAGTCACGCTTTACGCTCAAAGCAGTTTTGCGAATGTTCCGCTAAACAAAGATGTACACGCTCTGCTGGATCCCTTGATTCAACAGAAAGGCGAGCAGGAGGCGCTGCGCGAATCGGCGCCGATTACGTATGTGACCAAAGATGCTCCGCCGTTCCTCCTGATTCAGGGCGACAAAGACGAGTACATCCCGTTTACCGAGGACACCAACCTGCAGACCGCGCTCAGAAAGGTGGGCGTCCGCTGCGACCTGATTCGCATTCCTGGCGGAAAACATGGCACCGGCGGCTGGCACAAATTGCCGAACGTACCCGATTGGGAACGGGAAATGGTGGAATGGCTCAACGCCAGATTTGACCACAAGGGGGAAGTGGGCGAAGGCATACGCCCCAGGCAACCGGTTCCTTCGTCTACGCAATGACAGCTACATTTGTTTTTCTATTTGCTGGTCTGTTTGTAGCCAGCGCGAGCGGCGCCGACAGAATTCTGGTGCATGGGCATCGAGGGGCGCGGGCGCGCAAGCCTGAGAATACGATTCCCGCTTTTCAATATGCGATCAGCGCCGGTGTCGATGCGCTTGAAATGGACATGGCGGTTACAAAAGACGGCGTAATCGTGATCTCGCACGATCCGGTCTTGGAGCCTCCGGTGTGTTCGGGGCCGCAGCCCAAGGCGGTGATCCATATGCTAACCCTGAAGCAGGTACAGGAATGGGATTGCGGGCGGGTGAGGAATCCGAATTTTTCCACGCAGGAGACTGTTCCGGGCACGCGCATGCCGACGCTGGACGATGCTTTCGCACTGGCGAAAGAAGGCAGTTTCGACTACAACATTGAGACAAAGAGCTTTCCCGATAACCCCGAGTACACGCCGGCGCCCAATGTATTTGCAGGAATGGTGCTGGACAAGGTACGGCAATACAAGCTGGAAAGACGAGTCATTCTGCAATCGTTCGATTTCCGGACGCTAGTTGCCATGAAGAAGCTGGGGCCGGAGATCCGGCTTTCCGCTTTGACCGAGCGGGATATGCGCCCGTTTACCGTCATCGCGGCGGCGGCGAATGCGGATATTATTTCTCCCCACTTTAAGCTGGTCACGCCGGCCAAAGTAGCGGAGGCGCATGCGGCCCACCTGCAGGTTGTGCCGTGGACGGTGAATACGCCGGAAGAGTGGGACAAGCTGATTAACGCCAAAGTAGACGCCATCATCAGCGATGATCCGGCGGCGCTGATTGCCCATCTGAAGCAGCGCGGTCTGCGCTAAACCTTTCCTGTGGAACACATGTGGTAAACCCACAGTAAGCGTGATACTTTATGTGTACATGCCACAGGAAACGGAAACGAAACTCGATCTTCTGCAAGGCACCCTGGACGTCATGGTGCTTCAGACGCTGGCCGCGCTGGGTTCGCTGCACGGATACGGAATTGCCCGGCGCATCGAACAGGTGAGCGGCGACCAGATTCTGCTGAATCAAGGAACCATTTACGCCGCGCTGGTGCGCCTGCAGCAACGTGGATGGATTTCGGCGGAGTGGGGAACGTCGGACAACAACCGCAAGGCGAAGTTTTACTCCATCACCAGGAATGGGCGGACGCAGCTTGCGGCCGACATGGCGTACTGGCGGCGGTTAGCCGAGGTGATGGGGCGGGTATTCACCATGGCGGCTGAGGCGGAGAACTTGTGAGGACCTCAATGGGTGAATTGCTGGCGAGGATTGGTTCGTTTTTCCGGAAAGGCCAGCGGGACGGCGATTTCGAGGCGGAGCTGGCATCGCATCTGGACCTGGCGGTGGAAGAAAACATCAAGCAGGGCATGTCTCCAGAGGAGGCCCGGCGGAAGGCGCTGGTCCGGTTTGGCGGCATGGAACTGGCGAAGGAAGAGCATCGCGACGCGCGCGGGCTGCCGGCCATGGAAAGCGTTCTGCAGGATTTGCGGTATACGTTTCGCACGCTTCGGCGGGATGCGAGCTTCACTGTTTTCGCAATATTGATTATCGGGTTGGGCATCGGCGCGAGTTCGACGGTATTCAGCGTGCTGAATACACTGCTCGTCAGGCCGCTGCCGTTTCGCGATCCGGGCAGTTTAGTGTGGGTTGCAAACGGAGGCGGAGAGGGCAACTTATCCGGCCAGACGGTGCAGGTGAGCCGGCTATTGAGTTTACGCGAACGAAATAAATCTTTCTCCGACATCGCCGGTTATTTTGCCTTTTACGGCGTGGGCGACAACAAACTCACCGGGCAAGGGGAGCCGGAGCGGCTCAGCGGCGTACCCGTTTCACAGAATTTCTTCCCGCTGCTGGGCGTGCAGCCGCAAATGGGCAGGCAGTTCAGCGCGGCCGAATGCAAGTGGAACGGACCCAAGGCCGTGATGTTGAGCCACGGTCTATGGGAGCGGCGTTTTGCGTCCGATCCGGACATTGTGGGAAGGCCTCTCACGTTGAACGATGCGGCGTTCACGGTGGTGGGGGTGATGCCGGCCGCTTTTGATTTTGGATCGGTATTTGCACCCGGCGCGCATATTGATCTGTACTTTCCGTTCGCGCTAAGCAAGGAAACAGACCGCTGGGGAAACACCCTGGCGCTGATTGGACGGTTGAAGCCCGGCGTGACCATGCAAACCGCGCAGGCCGAGGCGAGGGTGCTGGGCGTTCTCATCACAAACGAAGACCACCAAAAGAACCATTTAGTGCCAAAACTGAGCTTTTTGGGCCAGCATGTCAGCGGACGTCTGAAGCCGGCACTACTCGTACTTGCCTGTTCGGTGGGCGCAGTGATGCTGATTGTGTGCGCGAACCTTTCGAATTTGTTACTGGCGAGGACCGCGACGCGGCAGAAGGAAATGGCGATCCGCACGGCCTTGGGCGCGGGGCGGAAACGTTTGATCCGTCAACTGCTGACGGAGAGTATTGTCCTGACGTGCTTCGGCGCGGCGCTGGGATTGCTACTGGCGGTGGGCGCGACCAAGGCTGTGGCGCACCTGGATGCATTTAGCATTCCGCTGCTGGCCAGCGTGCAGGTAGACGCGGTGGCGTTGGGCTTTACGCTGCTGGTCGCCATGCTGACAGGCATCGTACTGGGAATGGCGCCGGCGCTTCAGGCTTCCGCCATGCCGATCAACGCGGCCCTGGCCGGGAGTTCCAGAGGTTCCAGCGACACCAAGGGGCACGCCTGGATTCGCGGCGCGCTGGTTATTTCGGAGATTGCCTTTGCCTGCGTGCTGCTGGTAGGGGCCGGATTGCTGATTCGAAGCTTTGTGCGCGTTCTGGATGTCGATTTAGGTTTTCGGCCGGAACGCGCCGCGACGCTCAGGATCGATCCAAGTTCGCAGTACAAAACACAGGCCCAACAGAATGGCTATTTCGATGAGGCTCTGCGGCGGGTGAAGGACGTGCCGGGAATTGAAGCGGCCGGTTTGACCGACGCGCTGCCGTTAGGCCGCAACCGTTCCTGGGGAGCGGGAGCAAAAGGCAAGACTTACACCGAGGCCGACTATCCCTCCGCGTTCGTCCGCATCGTCAGCGATGGTTATGTCAAAGCCATGGGCATGACGCTGCGGGCCGGGCGCGATCTGACGCCGCAGGACACCCAGGGAAGCTCGCCAGTAATCCTGGTCAATGAAACGCTCGCGCGCACGGTGTGGCCAGGAGAAAACCCCATTGGGAAGACACTTCTGAGGGAATGCGGCGCTGACAGGCAAGTGGTAGGCGTGGTCGGCGATGTGCGTCATATGGCGCTTGAGCAAGCTTCTGGTTCGGAGATGTACCTGCCGTTTCGGCAGTGTCAGGATTACCAATCCGTGGACCTGGTGGTGCGCTCCAGGCTTCCGCTTGCGACGGTCGCTTCGCAGGTGGAGGCAAGCCTGCGGCCGATTGAACCGAACCTACCCAAGGGCGGCTTCCGGCCTTTGCAGCAGTTAGTGGACAAAGCCGTTTCGCCAAGGCGATTTATCGTGCTCCTGCTGGCCGGGTTCGCGTTTTTTGCGGTGGTGCTGGCTTCCCTCGGCATTTACGGAGTGATTTCGTATTCCGTCAGTCAGCGCACGAAGGAGATCGGCATTCGCATGGCGCTGGGGGCGTCCACAAGAGAAGTGCAAAGGCGTATTGTGATGCAGACGCTGGTGCTGGCGGCGACGGGAATGCTGGTGGGCGTTGCCGCGTCATCAGGATTGGCACGGGCGCTGAGCGGACTGCTGTTCGGAGTGACTTACGGAGACCCGCTCACGTTCGTCGGCACGATGGGGGTTCTACTAGGCGTGGCTGTATTGGCCGGTTACCTGCCCGCGCGCCGGGCCTCGCGCATCGATCCCACGGTTGCTTTGCGAGCAAATTGAAATATTTTTGCCGGGGCCGTCGCAATTACTGCTTTATCCGGCTCCGGGTTCGGGCAGATTTCCCACAGTCAACCGGTTGAGTTATCAAAGAGAAAGCGAAGTTATTTTAGAGGTCTT
>Ga0193743_1002505_pt1 | contig 12936 bp, 12 predicted proteins | sample L2c2metaG_FD_143038 | JGI IMG/M metagenome (GOLD analysis project Ga0193743, IMG submission 143038) | Soil microbial communities from a riparian zone of the East river system, Colorado, United States - L2c2 | ecosystem: Environmental > Terrestrial > Soil > Riparian zone | place: USA: East River... | reverse complement strand
GGTGGCTGCAGTGCCAGCCGGTCGGTGAGCCGATCACGCTCAACCTGGCGATCGGTCGCTTCGCGGCCTTCGCCGGCGTCTGGATCGCCACGACGGATGCCGCAAAGATCCGGCAGGACAGCGCGTTTTGAAAGTCGCGGTCGTCACCGGCGGCGGCCGTGGCCTGGGCCGGGCCTTTGCGCAGGCGCTGGCGGCGGAGGAACACGCCGTCGCCGTCCTGGCGCGCTCGGCGTCGGAACTCGCCGCGACCGTAGCGCTGGTCGAGCGAGCGGGCGGCAGGGCGAGTGCTTTCGTAGTCGATGTGACCGATGGCATGGCGGTCGACCACGCCTTCACCGAGGACGAGCGCGTGCTGGGACCGATCGGGCTGCTGGTCAACAATGCGGGCGTCGTTGGCCCACTCGGGCCCTTCGCCGAAAGCGACGCGGCGCCTGGTGGCGCACGATCGCAGTGAACCTGCAGGGCCAGATCCTGTGCGCCCACCGCGTCTTGCCGGCGATGATCGCCCGGCGCTGCGGCCGCATCATCAATATCGCCAGCGGCGGCGGTGCGACCATGCTGCCGTATTTCTCGGCCTACGTGACCAGCAAGACCGCGGCCCTCATCGAAGATGTCACGGAACCACGGCAGCCAGGTCCGGCTCTCGAGCGACCGGCCGCCCTCCTGGTCGCTCTTGCCTTCGGCAAGGCCGATGTCCTGTCGGGACGCTACATGTATCCCCCGGACGATCTCGACCGGCTGATCGAGGAAGCCCGGGAAATCGAGGCCAGGAAGCTCTATTCCCTGCAGATCCAGCGGCTTTAAGCACCTTTGGTCCGGAAGGACGGCTTTTCCGGAGCGGCAAATTGCGCTCGATCCGAGGAGCAAAATGCGCCTAGAGCATGCTAGACCTGCTCAGAATGGGAGACCTAGGGGTGACTCGATGAGGCTGCGCGCCTTGATCGGCCGCATCGCAGCCGTCGTGCTGGTGCTCGCGCTGGCCGGCGGGGGCGTCTATTTGTTCATGACGCAGCCGGCAAAGGCGCCCGCTGCGCCGCCAGCCCCGCCGCCGCCCCAGGTCGGCGTCGCCGAGCTGAAGGCCGCGGATGTTGCTCTCCCCTTGGAATTTTCCGGCCGCGTCGCCGGCTTCCGCGTCGTCGAAATCCGCGCCCAGGTGAGCGGCGTGCTGCTCAAGCGCGAGTACCTCGAGGGCGCTGTCGTCGACATCGGCCAGGTCCTGTTCCGCATCGACCCCCGGACATATGAGGCCGCCCTTGCCCGCGCCAACGCCCAGGCGGCGCAAGCCAAGGCGACGCTGATCCAGGCCGAGGAGAATTACAGCCGCCAGGTGGGCCTGGCCGCCCAGAAGGTCGCCACCCAGAAGTCCCTCGAGGATGCCATCGCGGGCCGCGACCAGGCGCGCGCCAACGTGCAATCCACGGAGGCCGACGTCCTGACGGCAAAGCTCAACCTGGAATTCACTGTCATCAAGGCGCCGGTGAAGGGTCCCACCAGCCTAGTGTCTCCGGCCGAAGGCACGCTGATCCAGGCGCAGCAGACCCTGCTCACCACGATCACGCAGCTCGATCCGGCCTACGTCAACTTCACCTTCACCGACTCAGAGCTGCGCTCCCTGCAGGAGATCGACAGGTCGAGCGAGGAACTGTTCGATCCCGCCCACGTCAAGGTCGAACTCCAGTTCGGCGATGGCGCGACCTATCCCGAGCCCGGCACCGTGGACACGCGCTCGCGCACGATCGATCCCCGGACCGGGACCATCCTGACCCGCGCCATCTTCCCCAACCACGACGGGGGCCTGCTGCCGGGCCAGTTCGTGCGCGTGAAGATGACCGGCATCACCATGCCCAACGCCATCGTGGTGCCCAAGGCCGCGATTTCCCAGGGGCCGCTCGGGCCGTACGTCTATGTCGTCGAACCGGATTCGGTGGCGCGTGCGCGGCAGGTCCGGCTGTACCGCGAGCTGCCCTACGGCTGGATCGTGCGCAAGGGCCTGCAGGCGGGCGACCGCATCGTGGTCGATGGCGTGATCCGCGTCCGGCCGGGCAACGTCGTCAAGCCGGTTCCCGTCGCGGCGCCATCCGGCGCGAAAGCGCCTGATGCGGCCGGCCAGCCGGCGGGCGGCAGCAAGCCGTGATCTCGAAATTCTTCATCGACCGGCCGGTCTTCGCCTCGGTCCTGTCGATCGTGATCGTGCTGGCGGGCCTGGTGGCGATGCGCGCGCTGCCGATCTCGCAATACCCGCAGATCGTGCCGCCCGAAGTCGTGGTCTCGGCGACCTATCCCGGCGCCACGGCCGAGAACATTGCCGCCACCGTGGCCGCCCCGCTCGAGCAGCAGATCAACGGCGTCGAGCGCATGATCTACATGCAGTCGACCTCGACCGGCTCGGGCACGATGAACCTCACGGTCACCTTCGAGATCGGCACCAATCCCGACCAGAACGCCATCAACGTCAACAACCGCGTGCAGCGCGCCTTGCCGCTGCTGCCCGGAGAGGTCGTGCGCCAGGGGCTGGTCGTGCAGAAGCGCTCGACCGCGATCCTGCAGGTGCTGACCATGTCCTCGCCGGACGGGCGCTACGACACGATCTACATCAGCAACTACGCGCTGGTGAACGTGCTTGATGAAATCCGTCGCCTGCCGGGCGTCGGCGACGCCTCGTTGTTCGGCGCTTCGGACTATTCGATGCGCATCTGGCTCCGGCCCGACAAGCTCGCCCAGTACAATCTGACGCCGTCGGACATCGCCGCTGTGGTGCGCGAGCAGAACCAGCAGTTCGCCGCCGGCCGCTTCGGCGAGGAGCCGACCAACAACCCGCAGGTCTTCACCTATTCGGTGACGACGCCGCCTAGGCTGGTCGACCGCACCCAGTTCGAGGACATCATCATCCGCTCGGAGGAGAATGGCGGTGCGCTCAGGCTGAAGGACGTGGCCCGCGTCGAGCTGGGCGCCCTTCTGTACGGCTTTTCCGGCACCTTCAACGGCTCGCCGGCCGTGCCCGTCGCCGTTTACCTCCAGCCCGGCGCCAACGCGCTGCAGGTCGCGACGGCCGTCAAGGAAACGATGGAGCGTATCTCCAAGAGCTTCCCGGTGGGGCTGCGCTACGACATCCCGTTCGACACCACCCGCTTCGTCGAAGTCTCGATCGAGGAGGTCGCCATCACCTTCGTCGAGGCGATCGCGCTGGTCGTGCTGGTGGTCTTCCTGTTCCTGCAGAGCGTGCGGGCGATGATCATCCCGGTCATCGCCATTCCGGTGTCGATCATCGGCACCTTCGCCGGCATGTACGTGCTGGGCTTCTCCATCAACCTGCTGACGCTGTTCGGGCTGGTGCTGGCCATCGGCATCGTCGTCGACGACGCCATCGTCGTGCTGGAGAACGTCGAGCGCATCATGTCGACGCAAGGCAAGTTGCCGCGCGCCGCCGCCATCCAGGCCATGCAGGAGGTGACGGGCCCGATCATCGCCATCGTCCTGGTGCTGTGCGCGGTGTTCATCCCCGTATCGTTCCTGGGTGGCCTGGCGGGCGAGCTTTACCGGCAGTTCGCCGTGACCATCGCGGTGTCGGTCGTGATCTCGGGCATCGTGGCCCTCACGCTGACGCCGGCGCTGGCCGCGCTGATCCTGAAGCCGGCGCATGGCGAGCCGTGGTGGCCGTTCGCCCGCTTCAACCGCTTCTTCGCCTGGGTGACGGCGCGCTACACCGGCGGGGTGGGCTTCCTGATGCGCCGGGTGGTGATCGGGATCGCGGGATTTGTCATCGTGCTCGGGCTGGTGGCTGTCCTGTTCCAGCGCGTTCCGGGCAGCCTCGTACCCGCCGAGGACCAGGGCTACGTCTTCCTGGTGACGATCCTGCCGCCGGCCGCCTCGATCTCGCGCACCCGCGAGGTGACGAAGGAGGCGACGGTGGCGCTCATGAAGAACCCGGCCGTCGCCAACGTCGTCACCTTCTCCGGCTTCGATCTGCTGTCGCGCGCGCTCAAGACCAATTCCGGCATCTCCTTCGTCACGCTCAAGGACTGGTCGGTACGCAACGATCCGAAGGAGGACGCGCGCAACCTGGCGCCGGCGCTGAGCGGTCTCAACGCCAACTTCAAGGACGGCATCGTCATCGGCTTCAACCCGCCGCCGATCCAGGGCATCAGCGTCACCGGCGGCTTCGAGTTCTACCTGCAGGATCGCTCGGGCGGCTCGCTCGACGGCCTGTCGGAGGCGGCGAGCAAGGTGGTGCAGGCCGCCAACAAGCGGCCTGAGCTGCGCGGCGTTTCCACCACCTTCACCACCGCCGTGCCGCAGTACCGCACCGACGTCGACCGCGAGAAGGCGCGCGCGCTCGGCATCCCGATCAACACCATCTTCGACACCATGCAGAGCTCGTTCGGTAGCCTCTATGTCAACGACTTCTCGCTGTATGGCCGGACCTATCGCGTCAGCCTGTCGTCCGAAGCCGACTTCCGCGAGAAGCCGGACGACCTGCGCCATGTCTTCGTGCGCTCCGACAGCGGCGCCATGGTGCCGCTGAACGAGCTGGTGAGCTTCAAGCGCGTGCTGGGGCCCGACACGGTCGATCGCTTCAACATCTTCCCGGCGGCCAAGATCCTCGGCAGCCCGGCACCGGGCTTCTCGTCGGGTCAGGCGATCGCCGCCATGCAAGAGGTCGTGGCCACGAACCTCGGCAGCGACTTCAGCATCGGCTGGACCGGATCGGCCTACCAGGAGCTGGCGACGGCGGGCACGGGCTCGCTGGGCTTCGTGTTCGGCCTGGTCATGGTGTTCCTGATCCTGGCCGCGCAATACGAGCGCTGGTCCCTGCCACTGGCCGTCCTTACCGCCGTTCCCTTCGCCGTCCTGGGCGCCTTGCTCGCCATCTGGCTGCGCGGCCTGGACAACGACGTCTACTTCCAGATCGGCCTGGTGACGCTGATCGGGCTGGCGGCAAAGAACGCCATCCTGATCGTCGAGTTCGCCTCGCAGCGTTACCAGCAGGGCCTCTCCGCCTACGACGCCGCGATCGAAGCCGCCCGGCTGCGCTTCCGGCCGATCGTCATGACCTCGCTCGCCTTCATCCTCGGCGTGCTGCCGCTCGCCATCAGCACCGGCGCGGGCTCCGCCAGCCGCCATTCGATCGGCACCGGTGTGATTGGCGGCATGCTGGCCGCCACCTTCGTCGCCATCCTGTTCGTGCCGCTGTTCTTCCGCCTGCTGACCCGCCGGCGGAAAGCCGTCAAGCCCGCTGTCGAAAGCATCGAACCCGCCGATTAGCCGTTACTTGGCGCACAAGGAACCGTCGGGCGCGCACTGCGTTTCCTCCGATGCAGGAGGCCCACCATGCGCATCGCTCTTGTCATTTTCGTACCGGCGCTCTGCGCCGGTCTCGCGTCCTCGGCCTGGGCGGACAAGGACAAAGATAAAGACAAGGGCCACGGGCGCGGCCACGGCTCGCCCGGCCAGACGGTCGTCGTGCCGCAGCCGGTGCGGGTGATCGTGCCCGACCGCGACCGCACCACCGTCTACACCTACTACCGCACGGAGTTCGGGGCCGGCCGCTGTCCGCCCGGCTTGGCCCAAAAGGGCAATGGCTGTCTGCCTCCGGGCCAAGCCAAAAAGCTCTGGGCCGTGGGTCAGCCGCTGCCGCCGGCGATTGTCTATTACCCCGTGCCGCCCGTCCTCATGCAGCAACTCGCGCCGGTGCCGCCGGGTTACGAGTATGTCCGCGTCGACAACGACGTGCTGCTGATGGACATGGCCAACCGCATGGTGGCCGACGTCATCGACGACCTCAACGAGCCGGACTGATCGCGCTTCGACACCTCAGTGGCGGAAGTGGCGCATGCCGGTGAAGACCATGGCGAGGCCCTTCTCGTCGGCGGCCTCGATCACTTCCTTGTCGCGTAGCGACCCGCCGGGCTGGATGACCGCCGTGGCGCCGGCTTCGGCCGCGGCCAAAAGCCCGTCGGCGAAGGGGAAGAAGGCGTCCGACGCCACGACGCTGCCGACGGCCGGGCTTTCCTTCAGCCCCGCCAGTACGCCCGCTTCGGCGGCGCGGATGGCGGCGATGCGCGAGGAGTCGCGGCGGTTCATCTGGCCCGCGCCCACGCCCACCGTGGCGCCGTCCTTGGCATAGACGATGGCGTTCGACTTCACATGCTTGCACACGGTGAAGGCGAACAGCATGTCCTCGATTTCCTTCGGCGTCGGCGCGCGCTTGGTCACGACTTTCAGGTCGTTCTTCTTCACGTGGCCGTTGTCGCGGGTCTGCAGCAGATAGCCGCCGCCCACGCTCTTCAAGGTCATGCCCGCGCTCGACGGGTCGGGCAGGGTGCCGGCCAGCAGCACGCGCACATTCTGTCGCCTGGCCAGAACGGCCAGTGCTTCCTCCGTGGCGTCGGGGGCGATCACGACTTCGAGGAAGCGTTTCGCGAGGTCCTCCGCCGTCCTGGCCTCGAGGGTCGTGTTGAGGGCCACGATGCCGCCGTAGATCGACACAGGATCGCATTCATAGGCCTTGAGATAGGCGCTGTACTGGTCCTGGGCGACGGCGACGCCGCAGGGATTGGCGTGCTTCACGACGACGACGGCGGGTCCGCCGAACTCGGCCACGCATTCGTAGGCCGCCTCGGTGTCGCCGATGTTGTTGTAGGAAAGCTCCTTGCCCTGGACCATGCGCGCGGTGGCGATACCCGGCCGCTGGCTGCCGTCGGAATAGAACGCCGCCTGCTGGTGCGGGTTCTCGCCGTAGCGCAAGGTCTGCGCGCGTTGGGCGGAGAAGGTCAGCCGCTCGGGGAAAGTCTCGCCCTCCTGTTTGGCGAACCAATTGGCGATCGCCGAATCGTAGGACGCCGTGCGCGCGTAGGCCTTGGCCGCGAGTTTGCGGCGGAGCGCCAGCGTCGTGGCGCCTTTGTTGTTGGCAAGCTCGGCGATCACCGCCGGGTAGTCGGCGGGGTCGACGACGATGGTGACGAAGTCGTGGTTCTTGGCGGAGGCGCGGATCAATGCCGGCCCGCCGATGTCGATATTCTCCACGCAGGTCGAAAAGTCCGCGCCGCGCGCCACCGTGGTCTCGAACGGGTAGAGATTCACCACCACGAGATCGATGCCGGCGATCCTGTGATCGCTCATCGCCTTCTGGTGGCCGGCGTCGGTGCGGCGCGCCAGGATGCCGCCATGGATCGCGGGCTGCAGGGTCTTCACGCGGCCGTCCATGATCTCGGGGAAGCCGGTGTGGTCGCTCACCTCGACCACCGTCAGCCCGGCGTCGCGCAGCGCCTTGGCCGAGCCGCCCGTCGACAGGATTTCTATGCCGTGCGCCGCCAGCGCCTTGCCCAGCTCGACCAGGCCTTCCTTGTCGGAGACGGAGATCAGCGCCCGTTCGATGCGCGCGAGATCGGGCGTGGGCGAGGGGACGTAGCGGGGGGTGGCGGACATGGCGGCGTCTATAGCGCCATCCGGCGTACGTTGTAAGGTACTCGTTTCTAGATTATGCTCCAATATTCTAGAATTCGGTGAAAGCCATGGGCGTCAGCATCAAAAGCGCAGAGGCCGAGCGTAAATTGCGCCGTGTGTCCCGGCTGCTCGGCAAGAGCATGACGGCGACGGTGATCGAGCTTGCCGACGGCAAGCTCAAGGAACTGGATGCGAAGAAGGACCGCGAACGCAGGCTGCGCAAAGTCGATGAGATCGTGCGTCGCGTTAGTGCGCTTCCCGTACTAGACAGCAGATCTGCCGACGAAATTCTCGGCTACAACAAACATGGCCTGTTCGATTGATCGTCGTCGACAGCTCCGCCCTGATTGCGATCTACTTTAACGAACCGGAAAAGGCATCGTTCGCTCTTGCGGTCGTCTCGGTCGACGCTCCATGCATCGGCGCTCCGAACTTTTTGGAAGCTTCGATGGTTGCCGAGACACGTCATGGCGAGGCTGGTTGTCGCGAATTGGACAGGATAGCGGCCAATCTCGGCCTAGAGATCGTGCCATTTGATGCGTCGCACATTCAGGGAGCGCGCGATGCGCTCCGACGCTTTGGCAAGGGACGGCATCGCGCCAGCCTGAACTTCGGCGATTGCTGTGCCTATGCTTTAGCAAAGCTCCGGGACGTGCCTCTGCTCTTCAAAGGCAATGACTTTGCCCTGACCGACCTCAAGCGCGCCCTTTAGATCTCAGGCGTCCGCGCCCTCCAGCACCCGAACCTTGAAGCCCTCGGCTTCCAGGGCCGCCACCAGCTCGCGCATATGGTCGCGGCCGCGGGTTTCCACGGTGACGTCGAGCTCGGTCGCTTTGGCCACGACGCCGAACAGGCGCTGGTGCTGCACTTCGACGATGTTGCCGCCGGCCTTGCCTATAAGACCGGCGACGCGGGCGAGCTGGCCCGGCAGGTCGCCGATCATCAGCCGCAGGCGGACGATGCGGCCGTCGCGCACCAGGCCGCGCAGCAGGACCGAGGCGAGCAGGCGGGTGTCGATGTTGCCGCCGCACAGCACGAGCCCGACCTTGCGGCCGGTGAAATGCCGCGGATGGGCCAGGAGGGCCGCCAGTCCCGCCGCGCCCGCGCCCTCGGCCACAGTCTTCTCGACCTCGAGGAAAAGGGCGATGGCGCGCTCGATCGCCACCTCGTCGACCGTCAGCACGCAATCGACCAGCGCGCGGGCGATGGCGAGCGGCGTCTTGCCGATGTCGCGCACGGCGATGCCCTCGGCAATGGTGTCGCCGCCCACCGTCACCGGTTCGCCGGCCAGCAGCTGGTGCATGGCCGAGTAGCCGGCCGATTCGACGCCGATCACCTTCATGTCGGGCTTGAGCCCGCGCGCCGCGACGGCGCAGCCCGCAATCATGCCGCCGCCACCCACCGGGACCACCAACGTGTCGAGCTCCGGCACGTCCTGCAGCATTTCGAGCGCGATCGTGCCCTGGCCCGCGATGATGCGTGGATCGTCGTAGGGATGCACGAACACCAGCTTCTCCGCCGCCGCCAGCCGATGCGCCTCGGTGGCGGCTTCGGCCAGCGTGTCGCCGTCCAGGACGACGCGCGCACCATGGCCGCGCGTATGCTCCACCTTCGTGTTGGGCGTGAAGGACGGCATGACGATGGTGGCGGGAATGCCGAGCCGGCCCGCATGATAGGCAACGCCCTGGGCATGGTTGCCGGCCGACATGGCGATGACGCCACGCTTTCGTTCCTCGGGCGTGAGCTGCAGCAGCGTGTTGAGCGCGCCACGTTCCTTGAACGAGGCGGTGAACTGCAGGTTCTCGAACTTGATCCAGATATCGGCCTTGGCGATGCGCGACAGCGTCTCGCTCCTGAGGCAAGGCGTGTGCACGACCGCGCCGCCGATGCGCGCGGCGGCGAGCTGGACGTCTTCCAGCGTGACGGGCAGGGAGGGCATCACGCCGCCAGCCGGCGGTCGATCCAGTCGCGCGTGCGGTACCAGGCGCCGATCATGGGCAGAAACCACGGCTCGCCGTTGTAAAGGGCGTGCTCGGGGAAGTCGCGGCCGTCCAGCGGGTTGATCGGCGCGTTGCTGCCGCCCGCGATCTTCTTGGCGGTCTGGGTGCCGAGATAGGTCATCATGGCGACGCCGTTGCCGTTGCAGCCCAGCAGATAGTGCAGGCCCTGGTCGGTGCCCATGTGCGGCATGTAATCGAGCGCGAAGGCGACGTTGCCCGTCCACACATGGGTGATGCGGATGCCGTCGAGCTGCGGGAAGCGATCGATCATGTACTGGTAGAGCGCCGGCGCGCTCACCTCGGGCGGCGCCGCGGTGAAGCGGGCGCGGCCGCCGAAGATCAGCCGCTTGCCGTCGGGCGAAGGCCGGTAATAGGTCAGCACGCGCTTGGTGTCGCCGACGGCGCGCATTTCCGGAATCAGCTTGCTGGCGTGTTCGGGCAGCTCTTCGGTGGCGATGATGTGGCTCGCCACCGGCACGACGCGGCGCTTCAGCCGGGGCGTCAGGTCGCCGGTGTAGCCGTTGGTGGCGACCACCACTTCGCGGCACTCGACTGGGCCCTTGGAGGTCAGCACCTGCCAGCCGGTCGCGGTCTTCTCGATGCGCTCCGCCTCGACATTGGCGCACAGGATGGCGCCCTGGCGGTGCGCGGCTTCGAGCAGGCCCTTGTAGTAGAGCGCGGGATGCAGGTGGCCCGCGCGCGTGGCATGCATGCCGCCGAAGTAATAGTCCGACGCGATGAACTCACGCTGGCGTTCGCGCGGCACCATCGAGCTGCCGGCATTGGCGTATTTGTTGTAGGTTTCGACCTTGGTCGCGAGATCGGCGTAGTGCTTGGGCGTCCAGGCGCCGACGAAGCGGCCGTTCCTGTGCAGGCCGCACTCGATGCCCTCACGGGCGATGATGTCCTCCAGCACGGTGAGCGAATCGGCGCCGGCGCCCATCAGCTCCGCCTTCTTGCGCTCGAACTCCTCGGCGATCGGGCTCTTGCCGCCCAGGCCTTTGCCGAGATTGGTGCCGCCCGAGATCATGCCGCCGTTGCGCGTGCTGGCGCCCACGCCAAAATCGCCGCGCTCCAGCACGACGGCGCCGACGCCGTTGCGGCGCAATTCCAGCGCCGTCGACAGCCCGCCGTAGCCCGCACCCACGATCACGATGTCGGTTCTGGCCGGCGGATCCTGGGACAGCGCGTTGCTGGGCGTCCAAGCCTCCCACCACCAAGGCTGCGCCTTGAAGTCAGGATGGAAGATGTCGCTTCTGATACTCATTCCCACACCATTGCCCTATCCGTCGTCCTGAGCGAAGCGAAGGACCTCATCGCCGCTTGCCACGGACATGAGATCCTTCGCTTCGCTCAGGATGACAGAGGGCGCTAGAAGTCCGTTACCTTGCCGTTGAATTGCCAGTCGCCATAGCGCGTCGGCTCGGGGCCGGGTGGGCCGCCGATCTCCTCGACCTTCTTGGGCTTATCGGGCGGCACGGGCTTGGCCGGCTCGGGTTTGGCGGCGTCTGCCGCAGCGGGTTTCTTGTCGTCGGTCATGCCGGCATGATGCCGTCCCCAGCCTTGATTCGCCACAGTCGCGGACCATCTTTCCCGCCATGAACTACTTTCGCACGGCCCTTCTCCTGGCGGCGTTGACCGGCTTCTTCCTGGTCGTCGGCTACCTCTTGGGCGGCCAGTCCGGCCTTATACTGGCGCTCGTGGTGGCCCTGGGCATGAACCTGTTCGCCTACTGGAACAGCGACAAGATGGTGCTGCGCATGAGCAACGCGCAGGAGGTCGGCCCCAACCAGGCGCCCGAGCTCTACAGTATCGTGCAAGGCCTCGCCCAGCGCGCCGGCCTGCCGATGCCGCGCGTCTATTTGATCGACGAAGAGCAGCCCAACGCCTTCGCCACCGGCCGCGATCCCGAACATGCCGCGGTCGCGGCGACCACCGGCCTGCTGCGCCATCTCAGCCGCGAGGAGATCACCGGCGTCATGGCGCACGAGCTGAGCCACGTCCGCCATCGCGACACGCTCACCATGACCATCGCCGCCACCTTGTCGGGCGCCATCGGCATGCTGGCGACCTTCGGCGGCCTGATGGGCGGCGGCCGCGACGAGAACGGCCGGCCGCTGGTCAATCCGGTCGTGGCCATCGCCGCCATGATTTTGGCGCCGCTGGCGGCCTCCCTGGTGCAGATGGCGATCAGCCGCAGCCGCGAATACGAGGCCGATCGCATGGGCGCGGAGATTTCCGGGCAGCCGCTGTGGCTCGCCTCGGCGCTGGCCAAACTGCACGCCGGCACGCAGCAGATCCCCAACCAGGTGGCCGAGTCCCACCCGGCGACGGCCCATCTCTACATCGCCAATCCTTTGTCGGCCGGTGGGCTGCGCGGTCTGTTCTCGACCCATCCGCCGATGGAGGACCGCATCGCGCGCCTCGAGGCGATGGCGGGCGCGGGTGGCTATCGGCCGGCAGTTGCCGCCGCGCCTCGGGCGCAGACCAGCCCATGGGGCGGCGCTTCGCAAACGCCGCGTCGCGGGCCTTGGGGCTGAGATTAGCGGGCTAGAATCAGCAGGCTAAGGCTTCGGTAGCGCCGTCGGCTCCTCGCCGAGATCGACCTCGAGGATGCGCTGGCCGCGCTTGGTGATGCGGTCGGCGGAGATGTCGACATCGCGCAGGTCTTTCTCGGTCGCGGCGAAGTGGCCCTTCAGCTTCTCGACCCGATCGTCCAGCCGCTTTACATCCTCGAGCAGCAGCCCGACCGTCTTCTGGATCTCGCCCGCCTGCTCGCGCATGCGCACGTCCTTCAGGACGGCGCGTATGGTGTTGAGCGTCGCCATCATGGTGGTGGGCGACACGATCCAGACACGCGCGCGATAGGATTCCTCGACCAGCCCGGTGAAGTTGGCGTGCAGCTCGGCATAGACGGCTTCCGAGGGCAGGAACATCAGCGCCGATTCGGCGGTCTCGCCGGGCACGATGTACTTGTCGCGGATGTCGCCGATATGCTTGCGAATGGCTTGCTGGAAGCTGCGCTGGGCGAGCTGGAGGGCGGCCGCGTCGCCCGCCGCCACGGCCCGCAGCGCGCTATAGCTCTCCAAGGGAAACTTGGCGTCGATAGCAATCGAGCCCGGCGGGTTGGGCAGATGCAGCAGGCAGTCGACACGTGCGCCGGAGGAGAGCGTCGACTGGAATTCATAGGCCTGCGGCGGCAGGGCGTTCTGCACCAGGTCGTTCAGCTGGACTTCGCCGAAGGCGCCGCGGGCCTGCTTGTTGGACAGCACTTCCTGCAGGCCGACGACCTGGGTCGAGAGATCGCCGATCTTCTTCTGTGCCTCGTCGATGCGGACCAGCCGCTCGCGCAGGTCGGTGACGATCTGGCCGGTCGCTTTCTCGGTGCGGTCGAGCCGCTCGCCCACGACCTTGGAGAGCGCCTGCTCCTGCTCGCGCAGCGAACGCTCGACCCGCTGCACGGTCTCGGCCTGCTGGCTGAGCGTTCGCTGCG
>Ga0193743_1002504_pt1 | contig 12944 bp, 9 predicted proteins | sample L2c2metaG_FD_143038 | JGI IMG/M metagenome (GOLD analysis project Ga0193743, IMG submission 143038) | Soil microbial communities from a riparian zone of the East river system, Colorado, United States - L2c2 | ecosystem: Environmental > Terrestrial > Soil > Riparian zone | place: USA: East River... | reverse complement strand
TCTCGGGTCGGGGACCCTGGTCGGGGACGGCAGGCGAGGCGCCCAAAAGATTTCGGGAAAAACTTACGTGCCCAGCTTCGACGGAGCGTCAGAGAATGTCAGACCCCGCTGCCACAATGGTGGCATGTCAGAGAGCTCCCTTCCCTCTACGCGCGAGTCCGTGAATGCGGGTTTGGCCGTGATGCGGGTGAAGGTGCGCGCGGTGTCCAGACAGGAACGGGTTGATCAGCTGTTGTATCTGAAGACAATGGCGCGCCAAGTCGAGCATGACACCGTCGCGCTGGTGGCCCAGATGGATGACGAAGGGGATTTCGCCGAGTACGGGGTGCGCCCAGCCCCAGCGATAGCCGACATGCTGCGGATTCGAGAATCCGAAGCACGCCGCATCATCGCGGTGGCCCGCGCGGTGTTCCCCACAACCCTGGCCGGGGTGCCGCTGGAGCCGAAGTTGCCGGCCACCGCGATGGCCTTAGCCGGCTGGGAGATCGACCAGGCGCACGCCGAAGTGATCGAACAGGCGCTGCGGAAAGACGCCGCCAAGCGGATCACCCCGGAGCAGTGGGTGGGTTTGGAAGAGCAGCTGGCCGGGTTGGCGCGGGACTACCGCCCCGACGAGTTGGCCAAGTTGGCCGCGCAGCTGCTGGAGGGGTTGGATCAGGACGGCCCGCCGCCGGATGAGGATGAGCCGCAGGTGAACGAGCTGCACCTGTCCGCCTCGGCCGATGGCGCGGGTGATCGGATCAAGGGCCGGTTGGACGCCGCGACGTACGAGGTAGTCGCTCGGGCGGTCCGAGGGGTGTTGTGCCCGGCCGCCGATGAAGGCAAGTCGTTGGGTGAGCGTCAGGCGGATGCGCTCGGGGAAATCTGCGAACACGCCCTGGACGAAGGCCGGCTTCCCCTCGAAGGCGGGGAGCGGCCGCATGTGACCGCGATCCTGGATTACCAGTGGATGCGCGAGCAGGGTCGTGGGCTGATGTTCGACTTCGGTGGGCGGGGTACCGCGGCGGATTTGCGTGTGTTGTTGTGTGACTGTGGGGTGACTCCGGTGGTGTTCGACGGGTTGAGCCAGCCGTTGGATTTGGGTCGGGAGCGGCGGTGTGTGAGTCTGGCTCAGCGTAGGGCGGTGGCCGCTCGTGATCGGGGTTGTGCGCATCCGGGGTGTCACCGCAAACCGGCGTGGTGTCAGGTGCATCATATCCGTGAATGGGTGAACGGTGGCGAGACGAATATCGAAGATCTCGTGATGTTATGCCGCACCCACCATAGGATGATTCATCAGTCCGGCTGGGAAGTCCGGATGCACCTGGGCCGGCCGGAATTTATTCCGCCCCGATGGGTGGATCCGAATCAGGCACCCCGACGACAACCCATGCTCGTATAAGTCGCGGGTGTTTCCCGGGCTGAATCACAGAATTCGTCGATGCTTGCTGGAATCGGGTTGATTCTGCGCGACCAATGGCCGTGCGCGGTCTACCTGGTGTTCGACCTACCTGGTGTTCGGTCTGTTCTTGTCTAAGTCTGAGGTTCAGCGCCACGGCGCGCTGGCGTGTCGGTCGGCTAGTCCAGGAGCGCGGCGAGTTTCTTGGGGGCGATGAGTCGGTAGGCCTCCCGGACGATCTCGTCGATCTCCGCCCAGTCCACCCGCGCGGTGTCCAGGTACACCCCGAGCCAGCCGCGCCCGCCCACGTACGGGGGCACGAAGAACCGCTCGGGGTCCTCGGCGACCAGCGCGTCCCGCTCCTCGGCGGACGCCGCGCACCAGAACGCCACCCGGTCGTCGTGGTGCCGCCCGGCGAAGGTCACGAACACCTTCTTGCCGCGCACGAACCAGGTCGGCTCGCCATGGCTGAGCCGCTCGGTGGCCTCAGGCAGCGCTATGCACCGACCCCGCAGCCGCTCCAGCACAGGACCCACGTCGGTGTCCACCTGGCGGACGCTACCCCAGTCGGGTCCCCCTTCCGCCAACCCGACTGAGGTAGCGCCCGCCTACAAGCCGGCGGGGCGCCGGCACGACTAGTGGTCCGCGCGGCCGGGGAGCCGCGCGGCCGGTGGTCAGGGCACCGCCAGTGGCTCACCGTCCCGCAGCGAATCCCAGGCCAACGCGGCCGCACCCACCAGCGCGCCGTCCTGGGCGAACCGGGCCACCACCAGCTCGGGCGGGAACGGCACCGCGCGCCGCAGCACCTCGCCCAGCGGCGGCAGCACCTGCTGCGCCGACTCGACCATGCCGCCGCCCACGGTGATCCGCGCCGGGTCGACCAGGATCGCCGCGTTGGCCAGGTGCAGGGCCAACTCGCCGAGCGTCTCGGTGAGGAAGGCGCGCGCCGCCGGGTCGGTCCCTGCCATGCCGAACACGGACGCGGCGCTGCCGTCACCGCCGACCGAGCGGCCGCGCTCCCCGATCGCCCGCCCGCCGCTCCACTCCTCCAGCGGCGCACGCCCCTCGTGCGGACCGGAGCGGCTGTCCACCTGGCGCAGGTTGTAGCCGATCTCGCCGGCCGCCCCGTGCGCCCCGGTCAGCACGCTGCCGCCGACCAGCACACCGACCGCGATCCCGGTACCCAGGTTGAGGTGCATGCCGGTGGACACCCCGCGCAGCTGGCCCCAGCGCGCCTCGGCCAGGGTGGCCGCCTTCACGTCGGTGGCGCACACCGTGGCTACCCCGAGCGCCTCCTCGAAACGGTCCTGCAGCCGCAGCCCGGACCAGCCCGGCACGTTGGGCGCCAGCAGCACCCCGTCCCGGTGCACGATGCCCGGGCTGGCCACCCCGGCCGCGCCCAACCGGTCCGCGCCCACCTCGGCGATCAGCGCTCGCGCCGCGTCCAAGGTGCGCACCAGGGCCTGCTCGGCACCCCGCTCGGGCAGCATCGGCAGTCGCTGGGCGGCCAGCGTGTGCCCGGCGCCGTCCACCGCCGCGATGTTCGCCTTGGTACCGCCGAAGTCGACGGCCAACACGTAGGGCTCGGTCACCGGACCCCGTCCGCGGCGCCGCGCCGGGCCAGCGAGTCGATCGCCACCGCCACCGCGAGCACGAACCCGGTCACCATGAACCGCACCGAGGAGTTCACGTTCAGCAGTAGCATGCCGTTGGTGATCGACTGGATGACCAGGATGCCGAGCAGCGCGGCGTAGGTCCGCCCCCGGCCACCGAACAGGCTGGTCCCGCCGATCACGGCGGCGGCGATCGCGTTGAGCAGGATGTCGCTGCCGCCGGAGCTCTGGTTGACCGCCGCCAGCCGGGACGCGGCGAGGATGCCGCCCACCGCCGCCAGCATCGCCGCCCCGGTGAACGCCATGATCCGTACCTGGGTGATGTTGATTCCGGCGCGCCGGGAGGCCTCCGCGTTGCCACCCACCGCGTACATCCGCCGGCCGAACACGGTCCGCCGCAGCACCAGGTCCAGCACCACCACCAGGCCGCCGAAGATCACCAGGGTGAGCGGAACGCCCCGGTCGGAGTTGAGCACCAGCACCGCCGCGGCCAGCAGCACGGCCAGCCCGCCGGAGCGTGCCGCCACCCACCCGATCCCCAGCACGGAGAGCCCGGCGCGGGCCCGCAGCCGGCGGGTGACCAGGGTGGCGGCCAAGTGCCCACCGGCCAGCAGCGCCACGATCAGCCAGCCCAACCAGCGGGGCAGCCAGGTGTCGCTGAGTGTGGCGATGCCCCGGTCGAACGGGAGGTTGATGGTGCCCTCGTCGCCGAGCAGGTACAACATCAGGCCCTGCCAGCCGATCAGCCCGGCCAGCGTGACCACGAACGACGGCATGCTCAGCTTGGTCCGCATCAACCCGTGGATCGCCCCGATGGCCGCGCCGGTCACCAGCGCGCCCAGCACCGCCAACGCCGGGGGCCAGCCGCGATGCACCGCGAGCAGGGTCATCACCACCGCGCACAGCCCGCTCACCGACCCGGCGGACAGGTCGATCTCGCCGAGCAGTAGCACCAGCACGATGCCCAGCGCGATGGTGCCGGTGGCGGCCATCTGCAGGGCCAGGTTGGTCAGGTTCTCCGGCGACAGGAAGTGGCTGTTCAACGAGGAGAACACCACCGCGATCAGCACCAGCCCGACCGCGACCGGGAGCGAGCCCAGGTCACCCCGGCGCAGCCGGTCCCTGGCCGAGTCGAACAGCCCTCGGCGCGGCGTCGGCGGGGGCGGCGGTACCGGGGAGCCGACCGGCCTGGCCGGCGGCTGCCCCGGAGCTCCGTTGGAGATCGCCGACTCGCTCACGCTCATGCCCCAGCTCCGGTGATCGCGGCGACCACGGTCTCCTGGCTGACCGCCGCGGTGTCGAACGTGCCGGCGTTGCGCCCCAGCCGCAACACCACGATCCGATCGCTCACCTGCCGGACGTCGGCCAGGTTGTGCGAGATCAGCAGCACCGCCAGGCCCCGCTCGCGGAGCCGGTCGATCAGCGCGAGCACCTGCGCGGTCTGCTCCACGCCCAGCGCGGCGGTGGGTTCGTCCAGGATGACCACCTTCGGCTCGCCGAGCAGCGCCCTGGCGATGGCCACCGACTGCCGCTGCCCACCCGACAGCGTGGCCACCGGCGCCCGCACATCCTTGATCTTGACGTCCAGCGAGGTGAGCAGGTCGCTGGCGCGGCGCTCCATCGGAATCTCGCCGAGCACGCCGTAGTGGCGCGCCTCGGTGCCCAGGTACAGATTGGCCACCACATCCAGGTTCTCGCAGAGCGCCAGATCCTGGAACACCGTGGTGATGCCCAGCGCCTGGGCGTCCTGCGGGCGGCCGATCCGCACCGGGCGGCCCTCGAAGGTGATCGTCCCGGTATCCGAGGTGACCGCCCCGGAGACCACCTTGACCAGCGTTGACTTGCCGGCCCCGTTATCGCCGACCAGCGCGACCACCTCGCCGGCGTACAAGTCCAGGTCGGCACCGGCGAGGGCCTGCACCGCGCCGTACCGCTTGGTAGCGCCCCGGACGGAGAGCACCAACGGCTTCTCGGTCCGGGGCGCCGGATTGGGGGTGGCCCCGGGTTCGGTACTGACCCGGCTCACTGCAGGCCGGCCTGCTGGCACGCCGTGGCCACGTCCGGCGTGCAGATCTGCCCGGCGGTGTAGAACCCGTCCTTCACGATGGTGTCCTTGATGTTCGCCTTGGTCACCACTTCCGGGTCCAGCAGGAACGCCGGGATGTCCGCGGTGCCGTTGTTGACCTTCGTCGGGGCCGGCGGGTGCTCTCCCCTGCCCACCGCGACGGCCAGCGTCGCGGCCTGCTCCGCCTGTGCCCGGATGTTCAGGTAGACAGTCATCGTCTGGTCGCCGGACAGGATCCGTTGCACGGCGGTGAGCTCGGCGTCCTGACCGGTCAGCGGGGGCAGGGTGGCGTACCCGGCGCGCTTGAGCGCGGCCACCGCGCCGCCGGCCATGCCGTCGTTGGCCGAATAGACGCCGACGATGGAATCGCGGCCGAGCGCGGTGATCGCCTGCTCGGTCTCCTGCTGCGCCTTGTCCGGGCTCCAGTCCGGGGTGTCGAACTCCCGGCCGATTTTCACCTTGCCGTCCAGGGCCAGGTGCGCGCCCTTCTTGTAGTCGCCCGCGCTCGGGTCGGTCGGCGCGCCGTTGAGCATGACGATCTGCCCGTTGGCGGTGGTGCCGCGCCGGTTCATCTCGTCCAACAGCGCCTGCCCCTGCACCTGGCCGACCTTCACGTTGTCGAACGAGACGTAGTAGTCGTAGCCGATCCGGGAGATCAGCCGGTCGTAGGCGATCACCGGGATGTTCTTCTGCTTGGCCTGGTTCACCAGCGGGGCAACCGCCTCGGCGTCGACCGCATCCAGCACCAGCACCTGGGCACCTTGGGTGAGCGCCGATTCGACCTGGCTCTGCTGCTTGGCCGGGTCCTGGTCGGCGTTGGCGTAGAGCACCTTGCAGTCCGGGCAGAGCTGGGCGACCTTAGCCTGGAACAGTGGCCGGTCGAACGCTTCATACCGGGTGGTCTTGGACTCCGGGAGGAACAGCGCGATGGTCGTGGCGGCCGGCGCGGGGCCAGCGCTGGGCGTCGCGCCGCCTCCACCCCCGGAACCACCGGAGCCCCCGCAGCCGGCCGCGAGCAGGACCGCGGCTACCGCCGCTGGGACTAGCAGACCTCGGCGCATGGGGTCACCCTCTTGGTTCGAGTGGCGTCCGCCCGATTGAGCGTTGATAAGAAAGGTAGTTTACTGACTCAAGGGTGTCTACCCTTTGCCCCACTGCGATATTCACAGGGCGCGACGACAGCGGGAGGCCGAGGATGAAAGCCCAGGTGGGCAATCCCCAGCTGCTGCGCACCATGAACGAGCGACTGCTGCTCGACCACCTCTGGGAGCACGGCGAGGCGTCTCGCGGCGAGCTGGCCAAGGTCACCGGGCTGTCCAAGCCGACCGTCTCCTCGGCGCTGGCCAGCCTGGAGTCCGCCGGACTGGTCGAACTGGTCGGCTCGCTGTCCGGGCGCCCTGGCCCCACCACCGCGATCTACGACATGAACACCCGAGCCGGACTGGTGGCCGGGGTGGACATCGGCCGGGACTGGCTCCGGCTGGCCATCGCCGACCTGCGCGGGGAGTTCATCGGCCGCCAGGACGTGCGCAACACGGCGCGGTCCTCGGCCGACCTGGTGCGCCGGGTCCGCTCGCTGGCCTATCAGGTGGCCGGCGAGGCAGCGGTGGACTGGTCGGCGGTGAACTACGCGGTGATCGGCAGCCCCGGCGTGCTCGACCCGCTCACCGGGCGCCTCGGTTTCGCCCCCAACCTGCCCGGCTGGGGCCGCCCCGGGCTGGTGGAGCAGCTGCGCGCCGCGCTCCAGGTCGAGTCGGCGATCGAGAACGACATCAACCTGGCCGCCGTCGGCGAGCTTGCCCGGGGCGCCGGCCAGGGGGTGCGCAACTTCGTCCTGGTCTCCATCGGCACCGGCGTCGGAATGGGGATCGTGATCAACGGCTCGCTGTACGTCGGCGGGCGCGGGGCCGCCGGCGAGGTCTCCTACCTGCCCGCCGCCGAGCTCAGCGTGCCCGCGCTGGACGCCCGGCAGCGCGGCCCGACGGAGACGATCACCTCGGCCGGCGGGGTGGTCAAGGCCGCCGAGCAGGCCGGACTGCCAGCCCGCTCGGCCAAGGAGGTGTTCGCCACCGCGGCCGCCGGAGATCCACTGGCGCAGGCCATCGTGATCGCCGAGGGCCGCCGGATCGGCGCGCTGATCACCGCCGTCACCGCGATCCTGGACCCGGACCTGGTGGTGCTCGGCGGCGGCGTCGGCCGCAACCTGGACATGCTCTCCGAGGCGATCACCGGACGCATCGCCGAGCTCGGCCCGCTGCGACCGCAGATCGTGGCCAGCGCACTCGGCGACAGCGGCGTGCTGCACGGCGCGGTCGCCAGAGCCCTGGACGTGGCCCGCGACCTGCTGTTCCACCGCCGCCCCCGAGGCGCGTAGCCGCCGGAGACGCCGCCGCTGAGCCGCCATCTCGCAGGCGCGCGCCGAAGCCGCCTGCCGTTACCGAACTCCACACCCGACAGGTGTACGGCGCCCCGGACCTGCCTCCTGTGCAGCTCGGCAACCAGAGCCAGCCGGCGCGACGCCGTCGGGTTTGCGGTGAGTGAACCCGACTTCGCATACCCAGGGTGCACTTCGCATACCTCACAACCTGTGCGAAGTGCACCGCAGGTATGCGAAGTGGGAGCAGGCGGCGGCTCAGAGCTCGGCGGTGGGGCGGCGGCTCTGGGGGCGGGCGGGTCAGACGGCGGCGGGCGGCTGAGGGGCCGGATTAGCGGTCGATTTCGTTGGTCAGGGGGCGGCCGGCTCGGTAGGCGTCCAGGTTGGCCGCGACCAGGTCGGCCGCGCCGCGGGGGCGGCCGCCGGCGGTGTGCGGCGTGATGATCACGTTGGGCAGCTCCCAGAGCGGCGAGTCGGCGGGGAGCGGCTCGGTGCGGAACACATCCAGCGCCGCGCCGGTGATTGAGCCGGCGCGCAGCGCGTCCACCAGCGCATCCTCGTCGACGATGGCGCCCCGGCCGACGTTGACCACCCATGCCCGGCTGGGCAGCAGCGAGAGCAGCTCGGCGTTCAGCGCGTTCTGGGTGTCCGGGGCGTTGGGCAGGATCATCACCAGTACATCGGTGTCCGGCAGCGCCTCCGGCAGCCCGTCGGCCGCGATCACCGGGTAGCCGGCGCGGGTGCCGGCCCGGCGAGCCACCCCGGTGACCCGCGCGCCCAGTGTGGTGAGCAGCGGGGCCAGCCGCTCGGCGATCGAGCCGAAGCCCCAGATCAGCACGTTCGCCCCGGACAGCGTCTCGACCCGCCCGTCGGCGCCTTCCACCCTGGCCCCGCCGAGGTCGCCGCGCCAGGTGTGCTCCGGCTGCGCGGCGAGCAACAGGTTCAGCCCGCGCAGGCCGGCCAGGATCAGCGCGAGCGTGTGCTCGGCCACCGTGTCACTGTGCAGCGACCGACCGGTGCTGATCCGTACGCCGGGCGGGAAATCGGCGGCGAGCACGTCGTCCGGCCCGGCCGCCAGACTCTGCACCCAGCGCAGCTTGGTGAGCTCACCGGCCGCCGCGCGCAGCAGCTCGTTGGTGCTGCCCCAGGAGACCAGGACCTCGGCGTCGTGGTGCTCGGTGGGGATCGGCGCGGTGGGCTCGTAGAGAACCAGGTCGACGTCGCCGGGCACCTCGGGCGCACGGCTGACATTCGTCGGGTAGAGGACCTTCACCGAACCTCCGGTTCAACGCGTACCAGTTGACTCCCGGCATCCTCTCCGATCGCCCACCACCTGCGCATCATGGCCGACATCTCAGCGCTGATGAACCCACCACCCAACTACGCCGAATCGCCTGACTGGCCGGGCTGCAGTGAGCGCGCGCGGATCAGGCGAACAAGGCGCCCACGGTCAGACCGGCCACCAGGAAGAGCAGCACCAAGACCCGGATGTGCGCCGGCCAGCCGATCGCGTCGGGGCCTCGGGACCACTGCTGGCCCAGCCGTTGGGCCCGCCAGAACGCCACCTGATCGGCCAGGGTGAGTTGCCCGTGTCGGCATGCATGCCGACGAATTGCTCGATTACTTGGACCGCCCGCTAGAAAGGCGGCTACCGGTCGCTGCTCCGCAAGCCAGTGCTGATCCCCGTACATGATGTTTTGAACCTAAACGCGGCGCAGCCGTCGCTTGGACACCCACACGGATGAAAGAGCGCTGAACTCGTCACAGATCACCCCGCAGCGTTACGTGGTAAGGCTTGGTGATCGCCCACGCCAGGCGCCTCATGCCGCCAAGTAGGTGAACGGGTACACGCAGAGCAACTCCGTAAGATGACGGAATTGCCTAGGCACGGCACCGGGGAGCGAGGCGCGCATGGACGACGTGCCGCTAGGACAGACGCTGCTGGGCGTGGCCGGGATGCTGGTCTGGGCGGTGCTCTGCGGAGTTCCCGCGTTGGCCATCTACAGCCTGGCCGCCAAGCGCGAGACCGGCGCGATGAGCTGGGTGGTGCTGATCGTGCTCCTGCTGGTCTGGCTGCCGTTGGTGACCGTGCTCTGTCTGTGGGCGGTATCCACACTGATCGGCTGGCAGCTGACCTAGGCGGGCTGAGTCGCCGGTCGACGCGGTATCTGGTCAGACTCTTCCGGCGGTGGGTGCGCCTCGGCGCGTTCGACCGGCTCTCGCGCCCGACGCGGCTTGCCGATCATGAACGAGGGCAGCCCGCGCCGTTCGTTGGCCAGGCCACGTTGATCGAGACCGGTGGCCACAATGCCCATCAGGGTAAAGATCAGGTCACCGGTGCCGCGCAGCTGCAGGTGCGGATCGATCAGGGTCAGCACCAGCAGGAACCGCCACACGATGTCCAGCGCGGACGCCGCCGCGCCGAACGGGCCGGGGTGCGCCAGCGCGGGCTTCACCGAGCGCAGGGTCCGCACGGACAGCCAGATGAACGCGGCCAGCAGCGGGATGCCGCCCACCCAGAGGAAGTACAGCACGCCGGATTCCAGGTAGATGACCTCACGCCAGCGCTCCGGAGCCTGCAGCACTTCGTTGGGCGAGACGCCGATCAGCGTGGTCAGCCAGTTGAAATGCGGCAGGTACAGGTAACGCAGGTTGTCCAGGCGGCCCTGCTCGGGCTCGGGCAGGAACGAGCCGTTCTCGCCGATGCCGCTGAGCCGGCCGATGAACGCCGGTGCCCCGATCGCCAGGGCGACCAGCGCCAGCGGGGCGAACCGCCTGGCTTGCCGGCGCAGGTCGGGGAACCGCCAGGCGAGCAGCGTGAACGCGACCGCCGTGGCGATCCAGGTGGAGAACTGCCCGGCGGCGAACACCCCGGTGCCCAGCAGGACGGCCAGCAGCAACCGTTCCCGGCGTCCGAGCAGGCCCCGCGCGCCACAGCACATCACCAGGACCAGGCTGATGATGATCACATCGCCGGCGGCGATCGGGGAGCCGAGGGTGGCGCTGCCCCGCTCGCTGAGGTCCTGGATGTCCGCCGCGTTCGCGCCGGTGTTCCAGAACGTGTCCAGCAGCGCGAGCACCGGCCCGAACTTCAGCGTCTGCAGTACCGCGATGAGCGCCACGACCGCGCCCGGCCAGACGATGAACCGGATGGTGCGCAGGATCCGCTGCTCCGTGGTGATCGTGTAGCGGACCAGGAAGTAGATCCCGACCAGCTTGGCCATCGGCAGGATGGCGGCCCACTCGTCGGAGGTCGGGATCATCCCGCGCAGGGTCAGCGAGGCGAGCGGCCACAGCGTGGAGGCCAGCAGGAAAACCGCCAGCGGCACGTCGATCAGCGGGTAGAACCGGGGACGGATCTCGTCGCCACGCACCGCGCGCAGGTAGGCCCCGAGCACCGCGCCGGCCACCACCACGGCCAGCAGGCCCTCGTTCGGCCGAACCAGCGGCAGCAGGGTGTCCCGGTCGATGCCGGCGATGATCGGCAGGGTGATCAGGTAGGCGTAGGTGGCGAACACCGGGTACAGCGCCGAGGTGACCAGCAGCACGACGGCGAACGCACCGCCGACGAAGCCGTACGCGGCGGCCGGCCCGAACGCGGCGGCGAGCAGCGCGGCGGCCACGGTGGCCATCACCGCCAACGCAATGATGCCGGTGGTGCCCCTGTCCCGTCCGGTTCCGGTCGGGCGGGGATCCAGCCCGGCTGGTCCGTCCGCGCGGATCAGCTCCTGGCTCATCGCCGCTGGCTCCGCCCCGGGACGACGACGGAATCAGCGCCGACCGCGAGCGGCCGAGAGGGCGACACGTGCACTTGGCAACGCTACTGACCGGTTCCTGGTACCCCTCTCAGTTTGATCGTCCGCATCGGTTCCAGCCAGCGACGGAGCGATCCGTCTAAACTCCGGGGGCGCGTTCCAGGCAGGCCGAGAAGCAGCCGCCCTACCAGCGCCGATTGCCGGTGGGGCACGATCGTCGTAGGGAATGGCACCGGCGAAGGGTGCCGCGCAACTGGTCGGGCGTGGATGGAGTGGACGTGAACAACCAGCGCGATCCTCGACAGGAGGGCCGTGCGACCCCCGGCTGGCAACGCTGGACAGGCCAGGCGGCGGCCGCCGCGGATCGGGTTATGCGCCGACTCGGCGTGCCCGGAACGCGTCGCGCACCTGTCCCGACCTCGGCGGCCGAGCCGGACAACGGTCCCCGTATGGAGCCGGAGTTGCTCACCCACGGGCCCTCGCCGGGGGCACCGCCCAGTCTCGCACCCGCCAGCGCCACGCCATCGGGCCCGCCACCCTCAGCACCCCCCGCCGCTACTCCGGCGGCCGCCGCCCCTCCCCCTCCCGGAGGAGCTCCCCCAGCCGGCGCCCGGCCGACGAACCTGTGGAATGCGCGCACCCGCGTGCTGCGCAGGCCGGCGGCGGCCACCTTGACAGCGGCGGCCAGTCCGACAGCCGCGAACCCCACGGTGGCTGACCCGACCGCCGCGCCCTCCGTCGGCGGTCCCCCCGGCCCGGTGCCGCCGCGTTGGTGGCGCTATCCACCGCGACGACCGGGCGGGGGCGGAGGAACCGGCTGGGGCAGGTGGCTGCGCCGGGCGGGGTTGGCCGGGCTGGCGCTGGTACTGCTCGGGCCGATCGTGGCCTTCCTGGTCGGCTGGCTGATATTTCCCACGCCCACCCCGGACGACCTGTCCACCAGCCAGGTGGCCACGATCAGCTTCGCGGACGGCTCGCCGCTGGCCACCATTCGGCCGGAGGGCGCGCAGAACCGGGTCAAGGTCACCCTGTCCCAGGTGCCCGAGCCTGTGCGCCACGCGGTGCTCTCCGCCGAGGACCGGACGTTCTACTCCAACCCCGGTTTCGACCTCGGCGGCATCGGCCGAGCGGCGTGGCGCCAGCTCACCGGCGGGGTGGGCGGCGGTTCGACCATCACCCAGCAGTACGTGAAGATCACCACCGGGCAGGACCAGCACTCGCTGTGGCGCAAGTACCGCGAGGTGATCGCCGCCGCGAAGATCTCCAAGGAGTACTCCAAGGACCAGATCCTGGAGGACTACCTGAACACCATCTACCTGGGTCGGGGCGCCTACGGGATCCAGGCCGCCGCCAAGGCGTACTTCGGGGTGAACTCCGACCAGCTGACCGTCGCCCAGGGCGCGCTGCTCGCCGGGCTCATCCAGTCGCCGTCCCGGTGGGATCCGGCGACCGACCCGGCCAAGGCCGCCCAGCGGTGGACCTACGTGATGGACGGCATGGTCAGCGAGCGCTGGCTGAGCCCGGCCGAGCGGGCCGCCGCCCAGTTCCCCCCCACCATCGCGACCAGGCCGCCCGGTGGCGGTGTCCCGAGCAACCACCTCGGGCACATCTATACCCAGGTCAAGGCGGAGCTGCAGAACGTAGGGGTCACCGAGCAGGAGCTGAACCAAGAGGGCCTGAAGATCACCACCACGATCGACCCGTTGCTGCAGAAGAGCGCGGCGGACATCTCCGCCAAGATCCTCAAGTCACAGCCGGC
>Ga0193743_1002502_pt1 | contig 12947 bp, 18 predicted proteins | sample L2c2metaG_FD_143038 | JGI IMG/M metagenome (GOLD analysis project Ga0193743, IMG submission 143038) | Soil microbial communities from a riparian zone of the East river system, Colorado, United States - L2c2 | ecosystem: Environmental > Terrestrial > Soil > Riparian zone | place: USA: East River... | reverse complement strand
AAGGATAGACTTACAGGGAAGAAAGACTTTATATTAGACGTTAGAATTTTTCGGTCGAAAAGGTCGTTCTTGTTTAGGAACAGGATCTGATCAGACAGAAGGTTTATCAGTAAACTCGTGGTCCTTGTCATAAGTAAGGAAATGATTGACAATTGAAGTCTTTTTGAACCATTGTGAGTGGCATATTGAATCCCAGATCGTCATGGCATCCTGCATTTGATTCTAAGACAACGGATTGATTATCGAAGGTAGGGGACGATGGGAAGAGAAACGTACCGCATCTTTGTCCTCAACTAGACACTGATCGTAGCCACTCAAGCTCACAAGGAAGAGAATGCTAGTAACATCTTGAAAACAGTGTATCCATTTCCGCCGCTCGCTTTTCTGTCCACCGACGTCCACCATTAACATTTCATGGTCTCGAAGTGAAAATGTCGTCTCTGTGATACCGATCGTTCTCGCTCGACATCGGATTATGTCTTGGTCCGTTGGGTGGTAGGCTGGGTCAAATAGCCGACCCAGGTCAGAGTAAAAATATGACAGGCTGGTGACGGTTCGTGAGACGAGTAACGGAGAATGAAGTGGATGATACATTGAAGACATACTTTTCTGGTAATGCGGCCTCATTGCCGCGTTCCCAAGCCCTTTTGACATTAGGATCGCTCCACAGTGACTTGAGGGGGGCATAGTATGATAGAGGAAAAGGTTCTCCATCCCTAATATCCCGTGTGCCATCTATTAGGTCCAAGTGTGGCACATTTTCTTCTGAAACTTTCAGATCCATATCCTGCATCGCATCAAGAAGGTAGCAGAGTCCGCGGGTTATGTTATCGAAGACTAATTGTCGATAGTGCTCAATTTCTGAGGGTGAAAAGGGAAGTTTGTGTATCAGGCGCATTTGCTATGAGCAAGGGATGTTAAAAGGGTATCGACGTAAAGAGTCATCGATTACGCACCTTCAGAACCGTCGACTTCCCCGAGTCGCCTGATCCTAGGAGTAACACCTTGTCAAGTGATAAGTGAAGGTGTCAGATTTGTAGTGAAATTGTGGGTTTTACCTTGACCTGAGATGCCATCCTAGCCTTTGCCTTCATAGTAGTACGTGGAGTTAGAGTGTGCCACCGATAGCGTCGACGGAGGATGACGGAAGTTTGAGACTTACTTCTCTAAGTTGTTTCTCTGCTTCTCGGTGAAGTATGCGGTCTTGTTCTGTGGTTTTATTGCCATCTGGAGCTGAGAGGCATGCACCCATTGCGAAACGATGACCAGGGATTTGAGGTATGCGGTTGTACAGTGGGGTGCGGACGGATTATGAACAAGCAAAGAAATGTCGGAGACCCAGATTGGATGTCCGAAGATGGATAATGAGACCCAGAGTTAAAAGTATGGCACAGGAAGAAGAGGTAAATGATACACAAGAAAGGAGAAACTTTGAGAGCAGAAAGAAATTTGAAAAACAACCGCACCCTCGTACGTCGTTGGTAATACAGATTGGCAGAGGTGATTTGGCAGCCCCTGGATTTCTGGATCAGGTCAGCCGTTCACGCGCACGCGTCAGGCCTCAGCTCAGGGTTTCATTCCATCAATATAATGTGGGTCTAGCATTATTGAATATCACTAAATAAATTCCCCGAGTCTCGGTGCCGCAGGGGTATAGAATCGGCTGCCAAGCATGAAAAGGGTGAAATTCACCGGAATCATATGTACGCTCATTGTTTTTTTTTTGAAAAAGTGGGTGCCTCAAGCATTCTTAGATGCACCCAGCACCCTAAATTTTGAGCCAATAGAGGCTTTAGGCAACGAAGAAAACAAAAAGAGTCAGTCGAGTTGCTGCACACAAGTTTTTCAGCCAGAAGAAGCCTGAAAAAGAACAACGGAGTCTACAAAAAGACACAACGTAAATGACCCTACTTATTCAGTACAAGTATTGCTTTTTCATCAAATTTCCAACCAAGGAAAAGCGCCTCATGGTGAACTAAGGGGTAAGGCTTAAGTTCCCGGTTATCGACAGAAACAACCACTATTTAGCGCTAAATAGTGGTTGTTTCTGTCGATAACCGGGAACTTAACCCGCAGGATGCCATTCCGGTATCAGTGGGCCGGAAACTGGGGTTAATTCCGGACGGGGTGGGGTCGGCTGCTTTCTAGATGGCCGGAAAGAATTGACCATTGTAAAAATCAGTTGCTGCAGGTGTTTGAATACACTGACCAGTACTGACCTCTGATTTGCTATCAATGATCAGGTCATTTATTGTTGAACAGACAGACAATCTTCGATGACCCTCTTTGCGACGAACACCGACATCGATACGAGCATTTCGGATTTCCATAAGAAGAGTAGATTGGTCTCGGCAAAAAAATACAGACCAGTAATTATTACCATTACCATCTCAGACATCGATATCCCTAGTTGTCTCACAACATCTTTTTGCCAGAATATCTAATCGCGTAGACAACAAAGGGACAAATATTCATCTAAGGGAACACGAACACAAAAGCTCAACACAAATATTGGAAGCAAGTCAATTTGATACAAAGCTGTGGCAAAAATGCCTTCTATTTCTTCAGCAGTGCAATAGACCTGCTTTCAGACTTTTTTGTGCCATTAGCCTTATCAATCCTAGGATCCTTAAGTGACGTATTAATGAAGAAGATGCACAAACTAAACTTTACCTCAGTAGAGAGTTTCTGTCGTCACAAACAGAAAGAGCGCACAAAACGTGGGAACTTCTTTGGCTGCTGATGAGGTGCCGAAGGACCCCGGAAAGTACAACAAAATCTGTGAGTCAAGCGATCTTTTTATCCAACCGATTGAGGCCAATTTTTATCCAAACTCCAGATTAGGCATCTAAAAAAAAATGGACGTTTTCCTGCGCAGTGGGCTCTCTATAGTGGTCTCTGGAGGTACCACCATTCACATGTAATTGATCTGCCAGAATAAAAATCTCAGAGTAACCAGCCCATTACTGATCGTCGTCCTCTTCGCCAGAATCGAAGGCACCCCCCAATTGGCCCAATTTTTATCCGACTTTCCTGGGGCATTTTGCGAAAAAAAATCTCCAAATCCCGCCTGGGATACTTTCCTGGGTCCCTGATGCCGACTATGTCGGCACTTCCCGATATGGGAGAAATCAGCACCTTTTTGGGACGGTTTTGATGGCTGGAATGATCACCCTTCGAGCTGATCGTCATCCGAGGAGCACAACGTTATCGGCAGTGAGCTCATCGAATCTCCCATTTTCACATTATTGATATATATTTGCTCGTAAGTACTACATTTGAGATAGGTTATGAGGTATTAACGTATCATTTTCGAAATGGCCGGTGCTGACCTAGGGAGATGGAAATCACTTGTTGGTCAGTTGGGGAGGAGATATTTCGCTTGCATGGTGACTCGTGAGAGCATGTGAAATGCCCAGTTGTTCACAGATCTGGCCATCTCCGAAATTTTCGCTACAGGCCGATTACAGTACATATTTTTTAATTGAGCGTGTGGAGCTCAAATTCTGGCTATTTCGGGAGGGAAATGGAGAGTTAAAAATCACCGAGGACTTGGACGGTTCAGAATTTTGAAAGAAGATTTGCAACCGGTCGTTGGGCTTTCAGGGGGTCCACGTATCGTCGTCATGAAATTACGAGTCGTTGAGTGTGTATATACTATGTATGTAAGGTGTTGTCCACTTTCTGCGAAGTCACGTGCTGTTATGTTCTGCGCTCCGAATATATAAGGAAAGTAAATAGTTATCTCCAGCTAGAGAGTGAAATCGACGGTTTTGGTCAATAGGAACTTTCTGACTGTCACACTCCTGAGAAATTTCATGCTTATCGGATGATTCGGTCTTAAGGAGTTCCCTCGAGATGTCAACTATTGACAGCAAGTACCCACGGCATGTCAAAGAAGGTGAGTTCTTCTGCTTCTTGTGATACGAACAAATATAACGAGCCATCTAAGCAACACCCTGCTTCTCCAACTCTTCCAATATATCCTGTGGCAAAACTCGATGCCCCCTGTACTTGCATGCAGCCCAAGACGCTTGCCTCCCATTCAGACCATGATCATAGGCATCCATGAAACGGCGAGATCATGTCGCAAATTTCCTCATCATTGGCAGAGGAATACTGGCCAGTGCTCGGAGAGTGTTTGATTCGAGGTCTTCGAAATTTGAGGGCAGGAGCATCGTTGGGGGCGTAATCTATGCAATCTCAATGTACAAACTTTATGTTCTCGGATAAAAAAAAGCGGTACGCGTTTCTTGCCAAATAAAGCTATTTATAATGAATCCTATTGACCAAATATTAATGTTCGATTATTGGTTGATGAATGAACATGTTTTTTACGCGTTTTAGGGCTTAATGAGCATGAACCTTCCATTTTGGAACATGTCACAATCTCGCCACGTGACTTCGCAGAAGGTGAACGACATCTACCTTAAAGTTACACAGTTCTTCATAGACTACGACAGACTACGACTAGATATACCGTAGCCAATTGGTCGCCAACTGAGGATCGGAGTCACAGACTTTGTTATCAAGATAAACAGAGTCGCTCTAAGAAATCTAGTCTAATAATTTCGAGGCAGTCAGAGGCTCGCGTCATTTCCTCGGCCCAATTTCTGAAATAATGAAAATTTTCAACTTGAGCAGACTTGAGGATGTTGCTATACCGTTCTATTTATATAATAATTTATGAAAACCTCCTACCATGGGTAACGTGACAAAGGACTCCCGTTTATACCAGCGATCCCAAAAACCGGGGTTTTGTCCGGATACCATTTGGTCACTTTTGGACTGGACCCGACCCAACCTCGATGCCATGTCTGGATGCAGGTTTTGACTATAGCTAGTGGCTTCTGGGCGGTTGCTAAAAATGCCCAAACTCTGTTCGGATCCGGACCGCACCGTTGCTGGTATAGACAACCCGGGTCCTCGTGGAAAACCTGTTCAACGTTGGGTTCTGTAATTACGTCTACAAATTATCGACGAAGTATGTGGTCGCGTGCATTATCCTGGAGTTTTTTCATTGGAAGCACTTTCGTACGGGCCCAGCAGGCCTTCCTTCAAACCCCAATCAGTGCGTTTTGCCACAGAAATTATGATACACATACTAATCTGTTCCATTAACTGAAGACTCCCATGCCTACGATCATGGTCTCTTCAACCCAGTTGAAGACCTTTCTATACTCTCCGAATCCGAATTTACGACGCTTGGACACCCCGCATTTCCTCGGTACGGTGTGAGAATCAAGAAAACATCGTTCTGCGATGAAACCGTCAAGTAGGTTGTCAGAGTTGTTGATGTCGAGGCTTGCTGAAGCTTTTCTATGTTTTCAGTTCTTTCACTGGGTATATTGATATTGAGGCTCGACACTTGTTCTTCTACTTCTTTGAGAGCAGGAGTAATCCTGATAAAGATGATGTTATCTTCTGGACCAACGGAGGTGTCTTGGTTCCATTGGTTCCCATAGTCTGTATTCTCATCTTGAGCCAGGACCCGGTTGTTCTTCTTCACTCGGCCTCTTCATGGAGCTAGGTAAGAATCTTCAACATCCGAGGTGCTAGTTAACTGACCCACCTTTCATCATTTAAGGGCCATGCAAGGTATTAGATCCAAACGGGCCTAAATTCCACCCCGAAGCGTGGAACTCTAACGCAAACATTTTCTTTGTTGACCAACCAATCGGAGTAGGCTTCTCCTACGCTGAACATGGTGAAACCGTCGTATGTATTTGTTGTTTTGAAGGGAACCGGTATATGACCGTAATGATTGTTGTGTTTGTTGTTTAGAGTACTACAGAAGAAGCAGCCAAGGACATAGCGGCTTTCGTTTCTATATTTTTCGAGAATTTCAGCAAATTCAAAGGAAGAGCATTCCACATGGCGGGGGAATCATACGGTGTCAGTTCTTCTAACTCCAATTTAATCTTCATCAGTCTAATTCGTTTTCTTTTTCTTTTATCATACAGGGACGTTATCTCCCCCTTTTTGCCGCTGAAGTCTATGACCAGAATCCCAAGCTTGTGGGTGCAGGACTGACACCAATCAATCTCACTTCTGTCATGATCGGTATGAATAATTTGGTGTACCAGTCCTGAAATATCCTGATTGTTACAAAAGGTAATGGCCTTACAGATTTTACGACTATGGTAACTTCATACTACGATATGGCATGCACACCTGCATCTTTTCCTCCCGTACTGGACATATCGTAAGTTGGCCTTTTGTCTGCCTCCTCAAGTTATGAAATCTTAAAAGGGTGGGTCAGGACATGCATGCGAATGAAACAAGCAGTTAGCATCAGAGTATATTGTTGTTTTAAGGTGTATCCACTTATGCGTCCCCATAGCGGCCTAGATGTGAAAAGTGGGCGAAGAGAGCCTGCGTGGATCATTTCGACAAGATGGATTGTGGTGCTGCCATGTCATTCTGTGGGGATTATATGGCACGACCATATGCTGCCATTAGTAAGCCTCTATTATCACAAACCTTCTCTACAAATTTACCTGATGTCCACTGTAGAAAGGAACCCATACGATATAAGCAAGGATTGCGAGGGTGAAATCTCGGAGACTTTGTGCTACCCACTCACAAAGTACATCTTTTGCACTTACTGTCCACGGAAGCATTTTGAATTATTGACGGTCCTGTCAGACACATCTCGGCTTACCTTGACCGTCCTGACGTTCGCACTCTACTCGGCGTCGATAAATCTCTAATTGGTAATTTTTCCTCGTGCGACAACAAGGTTGGAACAGACTTTGCAAATAACTTGGACGAATATCACCCTACCCAGCACTACGTCGCAGCCCTTCTGGAACGGAAAGTTAAGGTTCTCATCTATGTAGGCAAATACGACTGGATATGCAACCACGTTGGAAATGAGGCGTGGACGTTAAATCTTGAATGGTCTGGGCACGACGAATTCTCAGCACAGGCGCTGAGGGAATGGAAAGTAGATGGTAAAACGGCTGGTTCAACGCGCAGTGCGCAAGGCTTGACGTTTGCGACGATTAACGGTGCTGGTCATATGGTTGCGTCTCATTTTATTTTTTCAATCTATTTCTTTCCTCAAGTTGACAACGGACTTCCTTGCAGGTGCCATATGACAAACCCAAGGAATCACTGGAACTTGTTAATCGATGGTTAAGGCAGGAACCTCTTTAGTTAGAAATCTGGTATGAGTTATTATGATTGATATCCTATCGGTGCGAGTACTTACGTGTTGAATTCCACTACTTTTTCAAAGCAAGCGATGCTTCTTGTTGTAGATCTTCATAACATCTTGATATTGAGCGCCTACCCTTTTTTCAAATGTAACTAAATTTTCAAACAGGCGTTATTACTGTTTTCATAAGTCCTGGCAAAGTTGCGAAACCAAACTTTTTCGTCACATCCCGGGCTGTCGCTTTGTTTGCGCTGTAGCTCTCTCTCATTTCTCAACCAAACTAAATAATTTTTGGTGCACTGGAGCCACAAATGTAACTTTCGAACGATGTATGTATATCTCGATGTAAGAAATATCGCAGAAAAGCAATTTCAAGCTTCAATACGTAGCAAATCTCTTCAGTTTTTGACAATATATGATATATATCTGGATGCTTAGAATTCACCAGTAGCCTTCAGGTAGTGTATCACTATGTGTTTACATGCAACTATTGGAATTGGCCCCGATCCATGCATGTCACAATATATATGCTACTTCTGACTACTCCCCGACTTCATATACACTCAAAATCTGTAAAGACTTCATTTGATCTAGGGAATGTATATCGGCTTGTGAAGCTGCGCAGATTGTTTTTTTCCAGAACCTTCGCGAAACCAATGCGAAAGGCTGGATATTATGAAATCACAGTCAACGGCATATGCATGCTGCCAGCACCACCATTGTTCCTCTCAAACTCATCTTCCATGCCAGTCACCGGTCTCTCACTCCCCATCGATGTCAACAGATCCACCCGTCCTGGAGCGTCTTCAACTCTCAAATCTGCAGAACACCGGCTGATGACAGCCTTTGGCCCGTTTGTGACCTCCGAAATGGAAGCGTAATATCATAGGCACCCAACACAGTTTGGGTGGTAAGTTAGTGAAATAAAGTTCAGGTTGGAGGTCTAGGATGATGACGAGATTGTGGCGTGATGCATGCATGGTCAGGCTGTGAAGCAGGGGAGATTGTGGAGATCGAGTCAGATGAGGAGGGTGATGATGACCTTCGAGACAGCTCTGTATCAGATAAGATACGGTAGTCCGAAAGCCAGCGTAACACCACAGTCACAATATCTCGTCTTGCATAAATCATTTACTAAATCTATCAATGCACAGATTTTGGTTCCATAATCAGCGTTATGCATTATGAGAATGTGTATTTTACAGGTATCTTGTTCGCTTCAAGGGATACTGACAGGATGATCGATGGATCGCAGGCAGGGACTTGGACAATAAGGAGGCCGCAGACTATATAGGAACGAGGTATAGAGATAAATCATAACCGAACTTAACCTATTCTTTTTCCTTTTTCTTGAAGAGAACGGCTTTACACACGTCTACAAGTTATCGACGAAGTATGTGGTCGCGTGCATTATCCTGGAGTTTCCTCATTGGAAGCGCTTTCGTACGGGCCCAGCAGGCCTTCCTTCAAACCCCAATCAGTGCGTTTTGCCACAGAAGTTATGATACACAGACTAATCTATTCCATCCACTGAAGGCTCCCATGCTTACGACCATAGTCTCTTCAACCCAGTTGAAGACCTTTCTATACTCTCCGAGTCCGAATTTACGACGCTCAGACACCCTGCATTTCCTCAATACAGTGTGAGAACCAAGAAAATATCGTTGTGCAATGAAACTGCCAAGTGGGTTGCTAGAGTTGTTGATGTCGAAGCTTGCTCAAGCTTTTTTATTTTATTTTTCTAGTTCTCTCACTGGGTATATTGATGCTGAGGCTCGACACTTGTTCTTCTACTTCTTTGAGAGCAGGAATAATCCTGATAAAGATGATATTATCTTCTGGACCAATGGAGGTGTTTTTTATTCCTTGTTTCCCATGGTCTGTATTCTCATCTTGAGCCAGGACCCGGTTGCTCTTCTTCACTCGGCCTCTTCATGGAGCTAGGTAAAAATCTTCAACATCCGAGATGCTAGTTAACTGACTCATCTTCCATGATTTGAGGTCCATGCAAGATATCGGATGCAAGCGGGCCTAAATTCCGCCCCGAAGCGTGGAACTCTAATGCGAGCATTTTCTTTGTTGACCAACCAATCGGAGTAGGCTTCTCCTACGCTGAACATGGTGAATCCGTCGTACGTATTTATTGTTTTGAACGGGACCGGTATACGACCGTAATGATCGTTATGTTTACTGTTTAGGGCACCACAGAAGAAGCAGCCAAGGACATAGCAGCTTTCGTTTCTATATTTTTTGAGCATTTCAGCAAATTCAAAGGAAGAGCATTCCACATGGCAGGAGAATCGTACGGCGTCAGTTCTTCTAACTCTGATTTTATCTTCGTCAGTCTGATTCTTTTTCCTTTCCTTTTATCATACAGGGACGTTATCTCCCCCTTTTTGCTGCTGAATTATATGACCAGAATCCCAAGCTTGTGAGTGCAGGACTGACACCAATCAATCTCACTTCTGTCATGATTGGTATGAATAATTTGGTCAATTAGTCCCGAAGTATTCTGATTGTTACAAAGGTAATGGCCTTACGAACTATGCGAGTATGGTAACTTCATACTATGATATGGCATGCACGCCCGTATCCTTTCCTCCCGTACTGAACATATCGTAAGTTGTCTGCCTCCTCAAGTTATGAGATCTGAAAGAAATGGGTCAGGACATGCGTGGAAATGAAACAAGCAGTTAGCATCGAAGTCTATTATTATTTTACGGTGTATCCACTTATGCATCCCCATAGCGGCCGAGATGTGGAGAGTGGATAAAGAGAGCCTGCATGGACCACTTTGAGAAGATAGATTGCAGTGCCGCCGTGTCATTCTGCAATGGTTATATGGTAAAACCATATTTAGACATTAGTAAGCTTCTATATCGCCAACCTTCTCTACAAAAACATCTCCCTGATGTCGACTGTAGAAAGGAACCCATATGATATAACCAAGGAATGCGAAGGGGGAATCTCAATAGCAAAGTGCTACCCACTCACAAAGTACGTTGTTGCGCTTACTGTCCACAGAAGCATTTTGAATTATCGAGGTCCTATCAGATACCTCTTGGCATACCTTGACCTTCCTGAAGTTCGCAGGCTACTCGGCGTCGACGACGCTATAACTGGCAATTTTTCTGTGTGCACCAACAAGGTTGACGGAGACTTTGCAATTAACTTGGACGAATACCGCCCTACCCAGCTCTACGTCGCAGCCCTTCTGGAACGGAAAATTAAAATTCTCATCTATGCAGGCACAAACGACTGGATATGTAACCATGTTGGAAATGAGGCGTGGACGTTAGATCTTGAATGGTCCGGGCATGATGAGTTCTCAACGCAGGCGCTGAGGGAATGGAAAGTCGATGGGAAAACGGCGGGTTCGACACGTAGTGCGCAAGGCTTGACGTTTGCGACGATTAACGATGCTGGTCATGCGGTACGGTCTGATTCCTTCACTCTATTTCTTTCCTCAAGTTGACGATGGACTTTCAGGCGCCGGATGATAAACCCGATGAATCACTGGAACTTGTTAATCGATGGTTAAGAGGGGACCCTCTCTAGTTAAAATTTGGTATGAGCTATCTGATCGATACCTTATGGGCGCGAGTACGTATATGTTGAATTCCAGTACTTTTTCAAAGCAAGCGATGTTTCTTGTTGTAGATTTAGATAGCATGCTGATATTCAGTGCCTACTTTTCTTTTTTTTCAAATGCAACTACTGTACTATTTCGTTCACTTCCTCGGCTACTGCTCGGTGGCGAGCCCCGAATTGTGTGTCCCATGCAAAGAGGCGATCAACAGGTGAAAGTGATGGAACATCTGCCTAGTGGTTGGCGAGGTTGTATAATGCGAGAAGGGCCGCTTGTGTGAGATGCAAGGATTGTTTTCAAAGATGAAAGGGATTGGACCAAAGGTCCATGACCATATGACTCCTGCCTTTTGCGGAAGTTATATTTACTTATAAAGAGACAAAGATGATGGGCCCAGCTTCTTGTGGCCGAAATCCACTTGTAAATAGTTTTATCGATGACTTGTCCATCACTATCCAGCTCAACGATCCTTCACATACCTCGTACACACCATATTCGCATCATCAGCACCCAATATTACATCACAGGAGCTGCAAGACGACGGATGGCCACCCGTTCTCACTCATCACACCCAACAAATATTAGGTTTTGGCCGGGCGAGGAGGTCGGGGATAACCACCAGTTTTTGGATCGGACGCTCAATAGCATATAGCAGGGTCCTCCAGCTACGGGCAGCATGCTTATCTCGCATCAACCCTGTCTGAAATCAACTTTTCTTCAATCTATCGCTGAACGCGATATCCAAATTCCACCTCATAATGACATCTACATCGTCCATGGCGAAGCTGAACCTTATGCCGCCTATTTCATCATCTTAAAGAGATGAATGGATTCAAATACCTCGCTTGCTCGAAGCACTGCTATATACAAGAAAACCACCGCTTTTGCTGGTGTCCCATGAATTAGATGAGACACGTAGGGCGCGTATCGTGGGGAGCATCTACCAGCGCAGAGTGTATTGAATGGGCTAAGCAAGTTGGTCTTCCCGTGCTCCTTGACCTTGGTATGACGGAAGTCGAGAGGTATGATACGATCCAAGCACTAAGATCGATGCAGTACTGATCAACTCATTCATTAGGACCTTTATTCCCGGAAGGGCGTGGGCCTGGGACTGGGACTGGATGAGAATGACCAATTTGGGAGAGTTGTGCATGTGAGGCGTCGGGAAAGCAGGGTGTGGGTACTATGTCGTGGTGACATTGGCGACAGAGGAGGCAGTTGGGGGGCGATAGATAAAGGAGGTAGAGTTACTGACGGTCATCGAGGTCCCTGCTATGCGGACGTAGCTGCGCAAGGGGCAACCGTCTTTGGCTCAACGTCGGACCTGGTGCTGGAGACTGACTCTGATCATGACGTGGAGACCCGACCTTTCCTGAGGTAGGACGTAATGGCGGAGAACGTGGCACAAGCCTTTTCGAATATCCAGCATCTTGTTCCCCCAATCGTAATTCCCAATGACCTTTGCCATGCTGCGACGTCTTCATACCATCGTCGGAAAGGCTCTGGACGATATTGAACGGATCTATGCCTCTCATGGATATTCTTCACCGTCTGAACTGACAAGTATCTTACAATATCCAGGACAATGGGCGGCAAGTATAACCCGACAGCGAAGACAGCATGCTCAAACTTGGTCATAAACCAACGGTTTCGACTGCACGTGCATATGCATCTCCTCCGCCATCCCCATCTATGGCTACCCATACTCAACCTATTCCACCACCTTTGGCTTCTACACCATCATCGGGATCGACAAATCCAATAGATTTTCCTTCTTTAAATGTCCCATACGGTCGGACGTCGTTATCCAAGGCGTTGACGACACATCCGGTAGTGTTGTCGGCCATCAGTCGCATAATAGCTGCAGCCGGTCAGATGAGTGCCACCGTTCAGACACCTTTTCTGAGCCTATGTGACGCATCCATGGGGGGGGGTAAGTTAATTTTCGGTACTGACATATACACCTCGTCACTGACAATTATTACCACCAGTATCACCTTCCTTCTTGCATGCGCATACTAGAAGTATCTCATGTCGAATTCTACGCGAGGCGGGTCCTTCTGGACTGCATGTTGGAATTGTCTCCGAAAGAAACGGCGTAGAAACAAATAAACTCAGTCAGTTATACTCTTGTAGCTGCGAACTAAAGCATATTATTGAATAGCCCACATTCTTCAGACTCCTAGCAACACATCA
>Ga0193743_1002501_pt1 | contig 12949 bp, 9 predicted proteins | sample L2c2metaG_FD_143038 | JGI IMG/M metagenome (GOLD analysis project Ga0193743, IMG submission 143038) | Soil microbial communities from a riparian zone of the East river system, Colorado, United States - L2c2 | ecosystem: Environmental > Terrestrial > Soil > Riparian zone | place: USA: East River... | reverse complement strand
GCGTACGCTCTTGGGAGCGATGGCCACAGCCTTGATATCCGCGTCTGCGCGCTTGCCGAACGAGATACCCCTCTCCGCGGCCATTACCTGCTCGGGAACCGGTGGCATCTGCTCGATAGGCTTCTTCTGAGCTCGCTCCGGAGTCGCAAAGCTCTGTTGCTCGACTTGCGGATGGAAGTTCGAGACATCGTCGATCGCCCGCACTGGAGCCGCAGCCTTTGCCAGCACCTCGGCATACGGCGCCGCTGCTGCGGTGGCGGTTCCGATTGCGGTCACTGGAGGAGCGTCCACCATCGTCCGCGGCATCGCCTGCCACATGGAGGTCTCCGGAGCGACAATCTCGTGCTCTGGTTCCGGCGCAGCCCTTTTCTTACGGCGGCTCAGCCAGCCGAAGAGACCTCCCAGCAGAGTCGGAGCCGGTGTTCTCTTGCGCTCCTCTGCCTCACGAACCTTCTGCTCGGCCATCTCCCGTTCGCGTTGCGCACGCAGAGCGACCCGCTCGCGTTTGCTTCCGTACTGCTGCTCGGGCAGCTCCCGTCCCTTGCGGCTCTCCTGCCAGCGCGCCCACCGCTCCCATATCCGCTGCGCGAATCCGAAGCGCATCGTCGCCCACTCGCGCGCCGTATTGAAGGTGAAGGTCGTAGCGAGGTAGAGCGACAGCGCCACCATCAGGGCAAGCACGATGGAGGCTCCGGGAAGATTCAGAAAGGCCACCAGCATATCGGCCAGCAGGCGGCCGCTGGTTCCTTCGATGGGAAGAGTTCCCTGCCACAACAGGTGTCCCGGCAGAAGCGCGATCGCCGCCGGGCCAAAGACAATCCACATGGCCAGTCCAACGGCCTTGGCCAAAGGCGAGCCCGCCGGCCGCGACATCATCCAGCAGATTCCCAGGCGACCCAGAACGAGGGGAAGAAAGAAGGCCGCCACGCCGATCGTCTGCAGCATCGCATCGGAGAGATAGGCTCCTGCAATCCCCGTCCAGTTATGCGCCGGTCTTCCCGTCACATAGGACCCCACCGTATTGAAAGAGCGGTCGGTGGGGGTATAGCTCACCAGAGCCAGCAACAGAAGCCCTGCGCCTACCAGCACGATCAGGCCGATAATCTCGTTCAGGCGGCGGTTGCGGGTCGGGGTTGAGACGAGTCTAAGAGTCTTCATCGGGGGTTCGCGCAGCCTCTCTTGCCTGCCGGCGGTCAAGCCTCTCCGTGCCGGCTGTTGCAGTAGCTGTAAACCACCAGAGCACCTTCAATTATTCCAGAGCGCACAGGCGCGGGGGCGAACAAAACCGAAAAACTGGCCACAGGTATCCGAATGCAAACCTGTGCCGGAACCTCGCATCTATTCCTGTAACCTACCGCCGAAAAGGAAACTTCGGTGGCCCTTAGAATCCGGTTGGCAGGGGAGCGGGATTTTCGCGATTTCTCCTGCTTGCCGCCGGCGAAGGAGAATCGCTAAACAGCCGGTGGACCCTGCCCCGACCGGTCCCGCTCTCAGGGCGTATCAAAAACCACGCTAAGAGGTTGCAGAGAAGTGAGTTTTTTAAGGGCACGGCTTTTAAGGGCACGGCTTCAGCCGTGCCGCAGCCGATGCGTCTTCCGTGCGGCTTCAGCCGCTGAGGTATGCTTTTTTGTTACACGAGGTACTTTCAACACCCTCCTAGAGAAGTGTCATCCTGGGCGGAGCGCGAAGTGCGGAGTCGAAGGAACTGCGGTTTTCCCGAAAGAGCCCGAAATCCTTACCGACACCATCCTCCGCAAAGCCCAAAAATGTCTTGTCAACCCTCAAACCCCTATAACCCAAACAAACCAAAGCACATCCTAGATGCCGATCAGTTCCTCTCGCTCCATTAAAATAGAACTAGAAGAAAAAGCTCCGGCCAGATGGTCCGGGGGCTTTCCGTTGGGGCTGTAGAGGAAGTCCAAGCCTAAGCCTATTTTTTAGAAGACTTTGCGCAAATAAGTACGGGGGGAGGGGTACCTGACGGAGTCGTTAGTAGCCGAGGTGATGCAGGTAAAACACCACGCCCGAGGCCACCAGGCAGTAGATGCCGAACAGGTACCACCGGCCCGCTTCGAGCCATGAACTTAGCCACCTCAGCGCCACCAGTCCGGCGAAGAATGCCAGCACCATCCCGATCAGGCTCGTCGCTACACTGCTCTGCAGGTCGATGGAGGCGCCCCTTGCGGTGGCCTCGTGCGAGGCCTTCAACAGCCGCATGGCCTCACGCAGGACCACCGGAGGGGTCAGCACGACTGCCAGGGCGAAGCTGAACCTCTCCGCACGCTCCTTCGTCGCGTCCGTCAGGATGCCGGTCGAGATCGTCGCGCCCGAGCGGGAGAAGCCGCGAAAGGGAAGGCACAGCCCCTGCACCGCGCCCATCCACCCAGCCTGCCGCATGGTTACGCTGTTGCCGTAGACCTGGGCCGTGGGAGCTCCCTTACGTTCGCGAAGGCCGGCGATCACAATCAGCACGCCTGCGGCCAGCAGCGCCGGCGCGATCAGGTCCAGCCTGCCAAAGAGCTCTTCGATCTCCGCCTTCGGGGCTCCATGGAACATCGTCTTCTCAATGGCGGTCTTTATGACAACGCCGATCAGGCCGGTCAGAAACGTCGCCCAGACAATGCGAATCAGAAACCGCTTGAACGCATCTGCGCTTGAGAAATACGTCTTCTTCCACTGGCTCCAGAAGTACGCGATCACCGCAAACATCGTTCCGGTATGCAGCATCACGAGCAGCAAAGTCATCTGGGGAGAGGTGGGGTCGAGTCCCATTAATTTTTCGGCGACGACGACGTGAGCGGAGCTCGAGACCGGCAGAAGCTCCGCGAGTCCCTGCACAACGGCGAGCACAATTACCTTCAGAATTGGCATAGTTTCATGCTACATGGCAGACCTGAATCTTCCATGAAGATGCTTACTCCGCATTGCTGGAGAGTATCTTTTCAAACACCGCCGAGGTCTTGGTCTGGACAAATCCCTCGCGCAGGTAAAACCGATGCGCCCTCTCGCGGGTCATTCGCGAGGTGACCCTTACGACCGGAACGCATCTTTGGAGACTCCATCGCTCCACCTCGGAGCACAGTCTCTTCCCGATCCCGAACGATCGCGCGCCATTTCTTACGACCAGGCCTGTGATCAGGGTATGGGCAGGGGACTGCAGGTGCCGCAGGATCTCAGCCTCGACCCAGCCAACGATTTCATTCTCGAGACACGCCACGAGGACGAGGTGATCAACCTCGAGCGGCAACATTTTCTCGATGCGATCTTTCATCTCGCTCGCCGAGGTCTCGTACCCAAGCTGTCCGCTCAGCTCCGCAACTGCTTCGGCATCCTCGAGCGCAATCTGGCGCACGACAGGATCCTGCTGGTCAGTCTCGGTCGTTGCCATAGATGGCGATCCCTTCCTTGACCTTGTAGGCGATGCTGATGGCGCGCGGGGTGTAGTCGGATTGCGGAAACTTCGCCTTCAGGTCGGCGGTGAGCGACTGCGTCTTCGCGGCTGCCTCGTCTGCCTTCTTCTTGTCTTCCTGAACTGTATACATCGTCACGACCGTAGCCTCGCGGTAGATCGCGTTATAAAAAGCCTCTGCGGTCCGGGGGCCGTCCGGGAACTGACGGGCGTACTTCTCGTACAGCCCTGCTTCCATCTCTGGACACTTCGGCAGGCCCTGCCAGTCGCCGCAGAGCTTGTTATCCAGCATCTCGAAGGCTGCCATCGCCGCGTACTTCGATCCGGGATAGTTTTTGAGGATCTTCTTCATCTCGCCCTCGAAGAGCCTGGGCCGCAATATAGCGTCCTGCTCCTTCGCGGAAGGAAGCGAGCTGATGTCCCGTTTCTCCAGTTGCCAGCGGATATCCGCCGAGCGCCAGGCTGCTTCGGACGCCAGGGGGGACTGGGGAAAGTATTCGGCTACCCGCCGGTACAACAGATGCGCCTCCATCGCGGCGTCCTTGGGAGCGTTCGGTTTCGTAGCGGCGTCTTCAAGGTTGGCGGCGGCGCCGTACAGAATCAGGTCCCCTTCGGCTGTGGTGGGCCCGACGACACCCTTGTCGCGAATCCATCCTGAGGCAGGTGTGGGCGCCGACTCATCGCCAAACTCGGGCTTGTCCTCGGGATCCTCCTGGACGTCAGTGTTGGCGAAGACCTTGACCCAGGGCGAGCTACGCTCGACGACGACGACCTCGTGTCCCGGAGCGACGAACGAGACTCGCTGCGAGTTTGCATCGGCCGCCACGTAGACATTGGCATCGTGCAAGACCGTCGCACGGGCTGCCCGATCGTATCCGGAGTCTTTCTTCGACTTCTGCGCCCATGAAGCCGGAGACATCATAAGCAGCAGGGCGGCGCACGCGCCTAGCAGACGCAACCTTTCGCACAACCATTCATTTTGCATAGCCGACATATTAGATTAGACGGCGCTCCCCTGTAGAGTGAGAGCCAACCGCTTTCATTGCGCAGCCGTTGCCGTAATCTCACTCTCCAGCCGCTCGCGCAGCGCAGGCTCCAGATTACCTCCGCTCAACACGACCGCGACCTTGCGCGCGGCAGGCAGCTCGTGCGCGTGGAAGAGCGCCGCCGCCAGGGTCACAGCGCCGCTGGGCTCGGCAATCAGCTTGGTCGCGGTCAGGAATATACGCAGAGCAGCGTAGATCTCTTCCTCGGTTACGGTCACGATGCCGTCGACGTGACGCAGGATGTGCTCGAAGTTCAGTGTCCCGAGACTCTGCGTTCGCAGACCATCTCCAATCGTCCGGGTCGTCTTCTCCGCAGGCCACTCCACCAGAGTTTTGGAGTAGAAGCTCTCGCGCGCATCCGCCGCCAGCTCCGGCTCCGCACCCCACACCTTTATGTCGGGCGACGCCAGTCCCTCCTGCGCCGCGAGCTTTACAGCGGTGGAGACTCCGCTCAGCAGACCGCCACCGCTCACTGGCGCGAGCACCAGGTCCACGTCGGGAAGCTGCTCTACGATCTCCAGCCCGCATGTGCCCTGACCGGCGACGATCTCGGGAGCGTCGTAGGGTGGAATCATGGCATATCCGAACTGGGCCACCAGCTCTTCGGCTTTTTTGAGTCTCTCGGAGGACGCCGGCCCTACCTCAACGATCTCTGCTCCCAGAGCCCTCGTCGCAGCCTTCTTCACCTCTGGGGCATTCGACGGCATCACGATCACGGCCTTCGCTCCCAGCGCTCGCGCCGCGTACGCGACTCCTTGCGCATGGTTGCCGCTCGAATAGGTAATCACGCCTCGCGAGCGCGCTTCGGGCGAGAGCTGCGAGACCATGTTGTAGGCTCCGCGCAGCTTGAAGCTGCCGATCGGCTGCTCGCTTTCGGCCTTAATGTAGAGATCGAACGAGGGTTCCGGCAGCTTCGCCAGTTGAAGTCTCGCCCGTTCCAGGCGGTAAAGCGGGGTTCTTACTGCGACGTCGTGGATTCTCTCTTTTGCCGCGCGGATCTCATTGAGGGTTACGAGCTCGCTCATAGACATCCATCATAAATTGCCTGTGAGGCAAGGCTCAGAAGACCCGGCCCACACCGAAAAACCACCTGCGATGGTCACTGTCTCCGATACTGATCCCCCCGAGGACCGGGCCCACGAGTGTCTTGATGACGATTGCGGCGGCTACATCGTTGGGGGTCTGCGGAGTCTGTGCGTTTCCTCCGTACATCTTCCCGATCTCGTAGAGACCTCCGACATAGATCGTATCCGCGAAGACCGGGTTGAACTTTGCCAGCTGATGGAGGTAGCCGATCTGGCCCAGGAAGTAATCGGTGCCCAGAAGCTCGTTTCTGGCGTATGCACTCAACCGCAGGGGGCCGCCAAGCGTAAGGCCGCCCAGGCCGAGGTTGCTGGCGCCGAAGCTTGTGCCTCCTTGGATCTGCGCGAAGACTACATCGCGCGATCGAATCGGAATAAAGTACTCCAGGCGGCCGGTGAGTTGAGAAAGACCGCCCGACTCGTTCGGGCGCTTCGTGAAATAGTTATAGGTCGTCGAAACGATACTGCCTGAGGTTGGCACCATTACATCGTTTCCACCCAGGTACTGAAACCTGACCTTGCTGACAAACGGGATCAGGCTGAACTCCTGCTGGCCTCCCGTGCCAATCGTGCGATGTTCGTTGAACCACTGAACATCTTCACCAACGCGCAACTCTGTTCTTGCGTTGAACAGGTAGCCCAGGTCTAAGCCGAGCCCGTTGCGATACTCCCTGTACTGCTCCAGCTGCTGGCTTCCTTCGTAATATGGGTTGATCTGGCGTGCGATGTACGCATGAGGCGCGGCGAAGGTGCGAGAGCCCGCCCTGAACGGTTTGAACAGCTCGGCGCTCAACCCGGCGGGCTGACCCAGAGTTCCATCCAGACGCACCTCTGACCCCGGGCCGGCCACATTGAAGAAGGTCGCGCGTACGCCGATGCCAAGCTCGACATCATTTGCGTCATTGGCCAGGATGGGAAGCCCGAGGTTCATGAATGGCGGGCCCCATGTCTTGTTTCGCGGCCGGATGAGGAGGCCGATTTTGTGGCTCTTATCCTCCGTCATGTTGTAGTTGATCGTGGAGTAGAGACCTGTCCCCTGCAGGTCGGCGATACTTTTTTCGATCTGGTCCGGATCGATCGGCTTACTGACGTACTTCTGAAACCTTGCATGGATGTCGCTCTGCTGCATGCCGCCGACACCGTAGACCTCGACGAACTGCGGAATCGGCACGTTTGTTCTGCGCCGGGCCTGACGCCGGGCGAGATAGGCTGCCCAATCGGCGTCGTTCAATGCATATTTTTTCAGTTGCTCAGCCTCGAGCTCTGCCGCCTTGTATCCCAGCGGGATGATCTGCTCGTTCTTCTCAAAGTCCAGCGTGCCGATCTTGCTGACATCGGACGAGACGACGATATCGGAGTTCTTGAGGCTGTTGATCTCATTGGCCGCCACCATGATCGAAACGTTGCGTCCGACCACTCCTGTCAACGAACCCAGAGCCTCCTTATTAGCTGGGCCGACGTTCAAGTAGGAGGAGATGATGACCTGCGCCCCCATCGAGCGCGCAACATCGACCGGAAGATTGTCGACCGCGCCACCGTCGGAGTAGACATCGTTGTCGTGATGCACCGGCGCAAACATGCCGGGAATCGACATCGTAGCCCGCAGTGCCTGGGACAGCGATCCGTCCTCGAAGACATGCGGCTGCCCGGTATTCAGCTCCGTGGCGACGCATCGAAAGGGAGTGGGCAGGTCGTCGAAGTCCCGCAGGTCCCAGTACGGAAGCATCGTGCGGTCGAACAGCAGCCCCACAGCGGCGCCTGAGTTGAGCGCGCTCGGCAGCGAGATCCCCCTCTTCAGGCCGAATTCAAGCCGATTGGGGTAGGCGAGCTTATCCTCCTTGCGGCGATAGCTCAGCGCAGGGAAAGGAACCTGCCCGCTCAGCACCGCTGGCCAGTCGATCCTTCTGACGAACCCCTTGATCTCGTCCGGGCTCATCCCCGACGCATAGAGGCCGCCCACCAGACCGCCCATGCTCGTTCCGGCGAGATCATCTACGGGAATATGGTGATCTTCCATCCACTGAAGGACGCCGATGTGCGCAAATCCAAGTGCGCCTCCACCCTCGAGGACGAGACCGATCCTTTGCCTGCCGTGGACGGTGGCAGGTGAATTTTCCTTATGCTCAACGGACGCTGGCTGCTGAGCCACCACCGGCGTATTGGGCGCCAGAATCGTCCCCGCAAGAGCCAGAATCAGGCCACGGCAAAGTGTGAAGTCTAACCTACCCTTCTCCATGCATTCCATTCCGTCTGCTCTCTTCTCGTGTCTGCCGGAGTCTTGCCGTTTTTTCCGCTCTTTTCAGGGATTTCGCTTCAGAAGTCCATCTTACCTCTGTGGATCACGGTTTCCGGCCGGCGGCGTACCGCCAACGGTACCTGCCAGGCAAAAGAAAACGCCCATGAAGGGCGCTTCTTTGTAATGAATGTTTCGGTGAAGGGATCAGATCTCGAGAATGACCGGCATGATCAGCGGTCTGCGACTCATGTTCTTCTGGATAAACCGCTTCAGGTCGGTCCGGATCTTTTCTTTGACGACCCCATAGTCCGCCTTCTCTTCGTTCGAGGAGCCGTCGAGCGTGCGCTGCACAACCTGCCGCGCCTCCGCGATCAGCCCCTCTTCCGGAACCGCCATTCCGCGCATCACGATCTCGGGTGGATTCTCGAGTTTTCCGGTGCTCTTGTTAATCGCGATGATCGGCAGTACGATTCCGTCCTCGCTCAGGTGCCGACGATCGCGGATCACCAGATCCTCGACGACGTCGGAAGCTGCGCCTCCCGAATCGATGCACACCCGGCCCACGGTCACCTTTCCGGTCTTCGTCGCCGAATTCCGATCCAGCTCCAGCACCTCGCCGTCTTCCATCAGGATGGCTTTTTCCACCAGTCCCATCGAGGTAGCAAGTTCTACGTGACGTTTCAGGTGGCGATAGTCGCCATGGATCGGAACGAAGAACTTTGGCCGGACGAGGTTGATCATCAGCCGCAACTCCTCCTGGCTGCCGTGTCCGCTTACATGGATTAGTCCGGAGGTTCCGTCATCGTAGATGACCTTCGCATCGCGGCGTTCCAGGTGGTCGATTACGCGGTAGATTGGCTTCTCGTTGCCCGGGATCACGCGCGAGCTCATTAGCACCGTGTCGCCGCTCTCGATGTGAGCGAACTTGTGGTTGTTCACAGCCGCGCGGCTCAGCGCGCTCATCGGCTCGCCCTGGGTGCCGCTGATCATGATGCACAGCTTCTCCGGAGGATAGTCTTTGATTTGGCCGGGATGAATGATCAGCCCCGGCGCAGGTTCCAGATATCCCAGGTCCTGCGCGATCTCGGTCGAGTTATCGAGCGACCGCCCGATGATCGCGACCTTGCGCCCATGCTCGGCGGCCAGCTCCATCGCCAGGCGGATTCTGTGGATCGACGAGGAGAAGCAGCTGAAGAACAGTTTTTTCTTCGTCTGTCCGAAGATCTCGTCCAGGCGCGGCCGCACGGCCCTCTCGCTCGGCGTATATCCTCGGCGGTCGACGTTGGTCGAATCCTGCAACAGTGCCAGCACACCCTGCTTGCCCAACTCCGCGAAGGTCTGCAGATCGAACGGCTGTCCATCGGTGGGCGAAAGATCCACTTTGAAGTCGCCCGTATGCAGAACCACTCCCACCGGCGTGTGGATGGCAAGCGCCACGCAGTCCACCAGAGAGTGTGTCACCCGGATGGGCATGATGGAGAACGGCCCCAGAGTGACGCGATGGCCGGGGATGATCTCCTCGAGGTCGGCGTCGTCGAGCAGGTCGTGCTCCTCCAGCTTCCCTTCGACAAAGGCCAGCGTGAACTCCGTGCCGTAGACTGGCACGTTCAGCTCCGAAAGAATCCAGGGAAGGCCGCCGATATGGTCTTCGTGACCGTGCGTCAGCACAATCCCGCGAACCTTGTCCCGGTTTTCAATCAGGTAGCTGATATCCGGGACGACGATGTCCACACCTAACAGCTCGTCTTCGGGAAACATCAGTCCGGCGTCGATGACAATAATGTCATCCTGCCAGCGGAGGGCCATGCAGTTCATTCCGAACTCGCCCAGCCCTCCCAGCGGAATCAGCTTCAACTTATCTTGTGCCATGAATCTTAAATCTTAGCAGCAGCGGGTTGCCTAACGCAGAACGTCCTCAAGTATGAGTGAAAGCTCTGTCTTTTCGTCCCGGTATTTCACAATTACCGGGGCGGCGATGCTCAGGCCCCACTCCGCTCCCTTGCCTTTGGTTACCGCCCGCGAGCCCGGTACTACCACCGCGCCCTCCGGAATCACCAGCGGCGACTCCGCAGTCGCCTTGTACACCTCGCCCTTCACCAGGTCGTACACCGGTGTTCCGCGCGTCAGCACCGTTCCGGCGGCAATCACGGCTCGCCTGCGCACAATCGTGCCTTCATAAACCCCTGTATTGCCGCCCACCAGGGCATCATCCTCGATGATCACCGGACTCGCGTTCACCGGCTCCAGAACGCCGCCAATCTGTGCCACCGCGCTCAGATGAACCCGCTTACCAATCTGTGCACAGCTTCCTACCAGAGCGTGCGAGTCCACCATGGTGCCTTCATCAACATAAGCACCGACGTTCACATATGCCGGGGGCATTACAACAACGCCCTTAGCAAGATACGCTCCGCTGCGCACGCTCGACCCCCCGGGAACCACGCGCACGCCGTCGGCCACGGTAAACCGTCGCGCCGGATACGTCGCCTTGTCGACGAATCCGAATCCGTCCTGGCAGCCCATCTCTACCATCTGCCCCAAGCGAAAGCCCAGCAGAATTCCGCGCTTCACCCACGCATTCACGCGCCATCCCAGCGGCAGCGAAGCATCGGGCTCGGCCGAACGCAAGGAGCCCGCTTCAAGAGCCCCGCGCAGCTCGTAGAATGCGGTCTCCGCATCCTTGTTTCCAATCGCTTCCGCGCCCTGCGCGAACCAGTGCTCAACCCTCTCCTGCAACGAACCGTTCAAGCTCACCTGTCACCCTTTTGTCTGATCAAAGATTTTTCTGTTTTTCAGCTGGAGACGCGCTACGAAGCGCGCCTCGCCTCGTTTTGCGCTCCAACCGGCTGCAGCAGGCCGAGCTCTCCAGCCAGAGCCTCCAGCCGCCGTCTCCCAGCATCGCTGACCGGGACCATCGGCAGGCGAAGCACATCCTCGCCGCGCCCGATCATCTTCAGCACCGCCTTCACCGGGGCCGGGCTCGGCTCCCAGAAGTGGGCCAGCATCAGCCGAAAGAAGCGCCGGTTGATGCTGCGCGCAGTCTTCCAGTCTCCCGAGAGAGCTGCCTGCACCATCGACGACATCTCCGCCGGAATCACGTTCGAGGCGACTGAAACCAGTCCCGCGCCTCCAAGCGCGAGCACCGGGAGCGCCACCGAATCGTCTCCCGCGAATACCTTGAAGCCCTCTGGAGCAGTCGTCAGCAGTTCAGTGATCTGCGTGATATTACCGCTCGATTCCTTGATGCCGATGATGTTCGGGATCTCTGACAGGCGAAGCGCCGTTGCCGGCTCGAGATTCGCCCCGGTGCGGCCGGGGATGTTGTAGAGCAGCACCGGCAGGTCTACCGCCTCGGCAATTGCGCGGAAGTGCTGATACTGCCCCTCCTGTCCCGGCTTGTTGTAGTATGGGTTCGCAGTCAGAACTCCCGTCAGGCCCTTCACCTTCGCCAGCTTCTTCGCTTTGGCAACAGCCTCTTGCGTGGAATTGTTGGTGCATCCGCCGAAGACCGGAACCCGCCCTGCCGCGGTCTCGCTGACAATCTCGACCACGCGCAGCCACTCCTGCTCGCTCAGCGTTGCCGCCTCTCCCGTCGTCCCGCAGGGAACCAGGAAGCCGATGCCACTCTCGATCTGCCACTCCACCAGCGCCCGCAGCGCGGCCTCATCCACGCTCGAATCCCCACGGAAGGGAGTCACCAGCGCCGTTCCACAACCCATCAATTCCATAATGAATGCAAGTTTACCGCGTAGTGCCCGGCTGTGGGACGGACGAAAGTGTTCTTCCCGGCAAATCTTTCGCCGAAAACAGAAGGTCCCGGCAGAGCGCCGGGACCTTCTGTTCTTTCGATCTGCCAGTCTGTTAGCCGCGATAGAGCTCGGAAGGAACGTGGTACTCCGGCATGTACAGCGACGCGCCATTCACCGTTCCCGGGGCCTTGTCCATACACTTCACGAAGGCGCCCATGAACTTATCCATCTCCTGGTTGGTGCCGACGGTCACGCGAACGTAGTTCGGCATCGCGGGCCAGGAACGGCCGATCGCAACATTTTCCTTGAGCATCTGGGCCATGAACTCCTTGCCCGGACGCTTGACGTCGACCATGAAGAAGTTCGCCTGTGATCCAGGCACAACCTTGTAGTTATGCTTGGTCAGGAATTCTAGCGTCTCCGAGCGAACGTCGGCATTGATCTTGCGACGCAGTGGCACCAGGTCCTTGTCTTCCATGCTGGCGCGAGCGGCCGCAGAGCTGGTGATCGAGATGCTCGCCAGGCTGCGCGCCGGGGCGGCAACCGTCGTAAACTTCGCCAGCAGGTCGGGACGGGCCGCCGCGAAGCCAGCGCGAAGGCCAGCCATGCCGTAGATCTTCGAGAAGGTTCTGAGGACGATGATGTCTTTGTCGGCAGCGACCTGGTCGAGGACCGAGTCCTGGTCGGAGAAGTGGTGATAGGCCTCGTCGACGATCACCACAGAGCCGGCGGGCTTGTTGGCCAGCAGCCACAGGATGTCTTCACGTGGGGTGATGGTGCCGGTCGGATTGTTGGGGTTGACGATGTAGTATGCGCCGGGCGAAGGATGCGCCTTCACCATCGCCTTTACATCGTGCGCGAAGGTCGGGGTCAGCGGCACGGGAACCTTCGGCGCCTTCATCGTCTCGGCGGCGCGGAAGCCCTGCTCGTAGCTCGGATCGCCGTAGACCAGGGCCTTGTCCGGACCGATGTTTGACATCAATGCCAGGTCGAGCGGTCCACCGGAGCCCGGAGTCAAAGCAACGTAGCCCTTCTTCAGGCCGAACTGGTCATAGATCACCTGTACGGTCTTCATCGTCTCTTCCTGGTGATAGCGCCCGCCCAGCGGAGCCGTCGAGCCGATCGCCGTAAGAGCGGACTGGGCCGGTCCCAAGGGATTCTCATTGGAGCTGATGATGATGGTGTCCGGAGTGAGGTGCCGCATCTCGCCCATATCGGCGCCAAAGCCGCGCCGGGCGCCTGCGGCCTGTGCCGGAGTAGCTGCGGGCTGCTGGACCGCTGCAAGAGCGGGGAACGAGGTAGCCGCGGCCGAGGCTGCCCCAAGAATTCGCATAAAGGACCTGCGTGAAACACCTGTGTGAATGCTGGAACTCATAAGGCTTTCCTCCGAACGCGTTCAACGCGAGATGACGATTTTGAATACAAGA
>Ga0193743_1002500_pt1 | contig 12952 bp, 13 predicted proteins | sample L2c2metaG_FD_143038 | JGI IMG/M metagenome (GOLD analysis project Ga0193743, IMG submission 143038) | Soil microbial communities from a riparian zone of the East river system, Colorado, United States - L2c2 | ecosystem: Environmental > Terrestrial > Soil > Riparian zone | place: USA: East River... | reverse complement strand
CGCGCGGCGATATGATTGAAGCGATTTTTCTGCTGCGCGCCTTTCGCGCGACGCTACCGCGGTTCGGCGCCACCGAGCCGGTCGATACCGGCAGGATGCAGGTACGCCGCAGGATTTCCTCGACCTTCAAGGATATACCGGGAGGCCAGGTTCTTGGACCGACCTTCGACTACACCCATCGTCTGCTGGATCCGCAATTGATTGAAACGTCGATGCCGGAAGCGCCGGCGACCGCCGACGCGTCGCCCGCGACGATGCCGCGCGTCACCGACATTCTCGGCCGCGACGGCCTGATCGAGCCTTCGCCGCCGGCGGATGGCGGTGCGCCGGTAGGCGATCTCACGCGCGAGCCGCTGAGCTTCCCTGCGGACCGGGATTTGCGGCTGCAGAACCTTGCACGCGCCGACGAAGGTTTTCTGCTGGCGCTCGGCTATTCGTCGCAGCGCGGCTATGGACGCAACCACCCGTTCGCCGGCGAAATTCGCCTCGGCGAGGTCGAGGTGGAATTCATGGCCGAAGATGTCGGCTTCGCCGTGCCGCTTGGCTCCGTCACGCTAACCGAATGCCAGATGGTCAATCAGTTCAAGGGCTCGGCTACCGAAGCGCCATGCTTCACGCGCGGTTACGGTCTCGCCTTCGGACAGTCCGAGCGCAAGACGATGTCGATGGCACTGGTGGACCGCGCGCTCCGCGCCCGCGAGCTTGGCGAAGAGGTTGTTGCTCCTGCCCAGGACGAAGAATTCGTGATGTCGCATTCCGATAATGTGCAGGCGACCGGCTTCGTCGAGCATCTCAAGCTGCCGCATTACGTGGACTTCCAGTCCGAACTCGGCCTGCTGCGCAAACTGCGTAAAGAGTTCGCCGAGGCGGACGCTTCACAGCCTATGCAAGAGGCCGCCGAATGAACGCGCCGACCTACAATTTCGCCTATCTCGACGAGCAGACCAAGCGGATGATCCGCCGTGCCATCCTGAAGGCGATTGCGATTCCCGGTTATCAGGTGCCGTTCGCCAGCCGCGAGATGCCGATGCCCTACGGCTGGGGCACCGGCGGCGTGCAGGTGACGGCGGCCATCCTCGGTCCCGAGGATGTGCTGAAGGTGATCGATCAGGGTTCCGACGACACCACCAACGCGATCTCGATACGCAAGTTTTTCGCCAAGACCGCCGGTGTTGCGACGACGACCTCTACGGCAGACGCGACGGTGATCCAGACCCGGCACCGCATTCCCGAAGCGCCGCTGCATGGCGGGCAGGTGTTGGTCTATCAGGTGCCGATCCCCGAGCCGTTGCGCTTCCTCGAGCCGCGCGAGACCGAGACGCGTCGCATGCACGCGCTCGGCGAATACGGGCTGATGCACGTCAAACTTTACGAGGACATCGCCCGCTTCGGCCACATTGCCACGTCCTATGCCTATCCGGTGAAGGTCAACGCCCGCTATGTGATGGACCCATCGCCGACGCCGAAATTCGACAATCCGAAGATGGACAATTGTCCGGCACTGCAACTGTTCGGTGCCGGGCGCGAGAAGCGTATCTATGCGATTCCGCCTTATACGCAGGTCACGTCGCTCGACTTCGAGGATCATCCGTTCACGCGCTATCGCTTCGATGCGCCCTGCGCGCTGTGTGGCGCGGAAGATTCCTATCTCGACGAAATCGTCACCGACGACAAGGGTAGCCGGATGTTCGTCTGCTCCGACACCGACTACTGTGAGACCCGTCAGACGCTGGGTCATCGCGGCAGCGAAAGCGCGGCTCCGCACAAGGAGAGGCCGCATGGCTAAGGACGAGAGTGTTACGCTGGATAACGACCAGCCTTTGCTGCTGGCCGAGGGCCTGAGCAAATCCTATGGCCGGCTGATGGCTTGCTGCGACGTGTCCTTTGCACTCTATCCCGGCGAGGTGCTGGCAATCGTCGGCGAATCCGGCTCAGGCAAAACCACGCTGCTGCAATTGCTGTCGGCGCAGCTCGCTCCGAGCGCGGGCCGCGTGTCTTACCGGATGCGCGACGGGGTGATGCGCGATCTCGCAGGCCTTGGCGAGGCCGAGCGGCGGTTTCTGTTTCGCACCGACTGGGGATATGTACACCAGGATCCCGCGTTGGGCTTGCGGATGGCGGTGTCGGCCGGCGCCAATGTCGGCGAGCGGCTGATGGCGGTAGGCTGGAATCACTATGGGCGGATTCGAGGTACCGCGTCATCCTGGCTGGAGCGCGTTGAGATCGACATCGGGCGTATCGACGATGCGCCACGCACCTATTCCGGCGGCATGCGCCAGCGGTTGCAGATCGCACGCAATCTGGTCACCGAGCCGCGTCTTGTGTTCATGGATGAACCGACCGGCGGTCTCGACGTATCCGTGCAGGCGCGGCTGCTCGATCTGATGCGTAACCTGGTGAGCGAGTTGGGGCTGTCGGCGATCGTGGTCACACATGATCTCGCGGTCGCGCGGCTGTTGTCGCATCGCGTGATGGTGATGAAGGGTGGCCGCGTGATCGAGACCGGGCTGACAGATCAGGTGCTCGACGATCCCCGCGAGCCCTACACCCAGTTGCTCGTCTCTTCGATTTTGCCGGCATGAGTGTTGCACCAATGACTGCGATGATCGAAATCACTAACGCGGAAAAGACCTTCATCATGCATTTGCAGGGTGGGGTAGAGCTGCCCGTGGTGCGCGGCGTCTCGTTTGATGTCGAGCCCGGCGAATGCGTTGTGCTGGCCGGCCCGTCCGGCGCCGGAAAATCCTCGATCCTGAAGATGATCTTCGGCAATTATCGTTGCGATGGCGGCCGCATCGGCATCAAGCACGAGGGCGCGCAGATCGATCTGGCCAGAGCCGAGCCGCGGCAGTTCCTACGCGCGGTGCCGCGAGTTGCGACGTTAGACGTGGTAGCCGAGCCCCTGATCGTGAACGGGATGGCGCGCTCCGATGCGCAGGCGCAGGCCGGTGAACTGCTGCGCCGGCTTAACATTCCCGAACGCCTATGGGCGCTGCCGCCCTCGACGTTCTCAGGCGGCGAGCAGCAGCGCGTCAACATCGCGCGCGGTTTCATTTCCGATCTCCCGATTCTATTGCTGGACGAGCCGACCGCCTCGCTCGACGCGGCCAATCGCGCTGTCGTGGTCGAACTGATCGATCAAAAGAAAAGCCGGGGTGTTGCCATGGTGGCTATTGTGCACGACGATGAGATACGTCATCTGATCGCCGACCGGATCGTCGACGTGACATCGTTTGCGGCTGCGGCATAAAGGAAAGACGCCTGAAAATGACTTCGACAAAGTCCGATACGGTAGTCGGCAACGCCAAAATCGTGCTGGCGGATCGCGTGATCGAGCGCGGCTGGATCGCTTTTGCGGATGGTCGCGTCGTCGAATACGGCGAAGGCGATGCGCCGGCGGGAAGCGATGACGCCAATGGCGACCTGATCATGCCTGGCCTGATCGAACTGCACACCGACCATCTGGAAGCGCATTATGTGCCGCGCCCAAAAGTGTTCTGGGACCCGATCGCCGCCGTCGTATCCTATGACGGGCAATTGGCGACATCGGGCATAACGACAGTATTGGATTCGCTGCGGGTCTGGCGCGAGGATGGCACCGAGGAGGTCGACGGGCGGGCAGGCGTGCTGGCCGCTGCTATCGCATCGGCGCGCGACGCCAATCTGCTGCGATCAGAACATTTTCTGCATCTGCGTTGCGAAATCCCGATGCCGAGCGTGATCGAGGAAGCCAAGGAACTGGTTGGACGGCCGGACGTGCGGTTGATGTCGCTGATGGACCACACCCCGGGACAGCGACAGTTTCGCGACGAGGGCAAGCTGCGCGACTATTACCGCGGCAAGGGCGCCGGCATGACCGACGCCGAACTCGACATACTGTTCGAAAGGCGTTTTGCCTATCAGAAGGCGCATGCGGCGACCAATATGCGCGCGATCGTGGCGCTGGCACATCTGCACGAGATCCCGCTGGCCAGTCACGACGATACCACCGACGAGAATGTCACCGACGCCATTCGAGATCGCGTTTCGGTGGCGGAATTTCCGACCACGATGGAAGCCGCGCGTGGATTGCACCAGGCCGGCATCGGCATTCTGATGGGTGCTCCCAATGTGGTGCGCGGCGGCTCACATTCCGGCAACATTGCCGCGGTCGATCTGGCCCGCGAGGGGCTGCTGGACATTCTGTCGTCCGATTACATTCCCTCGAGTCTGTTGATGGCGGCGCTGCAATTGCCGCAGCGGGTACCGGCGATCGATCTCGCGTCGGCCGTCCGCACCGTCACCAAAACGCCCGCGGAAGCCGTCGGCCTTACCGATCGTGGCGAGATTGCGATCGGCAAGCGCGCCGATCTGATCCGCGTGCACGTGGCGCGCGATATTCCGGTGGTGCGCACCGTGTGGCGAGAAGGACATCGCGTGGCGTGACCGAGGCGCCGACGATATCCGGTCGTCGGCCGGCGGCGATCGGACCCGGCCGACTCATTCTGGTCGTCGGTCCGAGCGGGGCCGGCAAGGATACCCTGCTCGGGCTGGCGCGGGCCGCCTGCGTGGATGACAGCCGTATCGTTTTTCCGCGGCGCGTGGTGACACGAGAAGCATCGCCCTTCGAAGACAATGAGCAGATCGGCCTTGATGCCTTCCAACAGGCGCGCAGGCGCGGCGATTTCGCTATACATTGGGAAGCGCATGGCCATTGCTATGGGCTACGACTTGCGATCGATGACGATATCCGCGCCGAGCGCATCGTGGTCGCCAATGTGTCGCGCTCCGTGGTGGATGCGATGCGCTGCGTCTACGCCGATGTAACCGTGGTTTTGGTCACGGCGCCGGCTGAAATTCTCACCGAACGCCTTGCCTTGCGGGCACGAAGCAGCGATGGGCAACTCGCGGACAGGCTTCGCCGCGCCGTTGACGGCGTCGCTACCGCGCCTGACGTCACCATCACCAATGTCGGGGACGTCCAACATCACGCACGCGAACTGGTGCGGGTCATCGCAGGCGGTTGAGGCGGAGACGCGGGCTGCGCCACCGAGGCAGATATCAGGAGAACGGCAGTGTCGACCATTGCAACGATAAAAGATCTGGAAGCGATTTACGGCCAGCCGAATGAGGCCTCCACCGTCAAGGTCGCCGACAGAATCACACCGCAGTATCGCGTGCTGATCGACAAGTCGCCGTTCGCGGCATTGGCGACATGCGGACCGGAGGGATTGGATTGCTCGCCGCGCGGCGATCTGCCCGGTTTCGTCCGCGTTCACGATGAAAAGACGTTGATGATGCCCGATCGCCGCGGCAACAACCGCGTCGACTCCCTGCGCAACATCGTTCGCGATTCGAGGGTTGCGCTACTATTTCTGATTCCAGGCTCCGGCAGCACGTTGCGGGTCAACGGCCGGGCGCACGTGTCGGCTGATGCGGACTTGCTGGCGTCGTTTGGGATCGACGGCAAGGCGCCACGCACGGTCATCGTCATGACTGTGGATGAGATTTATTTTCAGTGCGCTCGCGCCATCGTCCGCTCCGATCTGTGGAATCCTGACAAGCGCATCGACCCCGCTGGTTTGCCGACGCCGGGGCAGATTCTCGCTGACATGAGCGAGAACCGTGTCGGCGGCGAGGACTATGACAGAGCCTGGCCGGAACGGGCACGGCAGTCGCTGTGGTGACGGACTGTTGGCCGCCATTGCTGCTGCTGTCGAATGGATTTGTTCGAGGATTCGCGGATCCCTGCTGTAGACGTCACGGTTTGCCGGCTTTGAAGGCATCGAGAATCTGCATGCAGATCGGCCCGGATCTTGTGCACCAGGCGCGCTGCGCCGCTGTGGCTCCAGACTGGAGCGCCTCAAGCAAAGCCGGAGCGGGGGCCGAATCAATCGTGACGCCGTTCTCGCGCATTCGCTGATAGTTCTCTTGCAGCCGGGTGGACAAAGCGAACCACAATTCAATCTCGGTTTGGCGGCCGGCGGCGTCCACTGCTTCTCGCAGATCGGGGCTCAAGCCGTCATAGAGCGCCCGATTGACGCTCGCGATCGAGAGCGGCAGCGAATAAGTGATTTCACTGAAATAGGGCAGGTACTTCCAAAGTCCACGGCCGGCCCCGCCATCTCCGGATGATAGGACCGCGTTGATGCTGCCTTCGACCAGTTTCGGCATGGTATCCGCGAAGCTGATGGAGGCGGCCTTGGCGCCGATGCTGGCAAAAACCTCACTTGATATCTTGTCATAGGTGCGAATCGAAAGGCTAGACAAGTCGGAGGGTATCTTCAGCGGCGCCTTCGACCAGATGCCGGAAGGCGGCCATGGCGTTAAATAGAGCAGTCGTTGGCCCTTCTTTTCCAATGCAGCTGCCAGAAACGGCCGCGCGAGGTCGGCAAGCCGCTTTGCATCGGCTATCGAGGTTACCAGAAACGGCAGCGAGGGCAGGGCGAAGATCGCGTCTTCGCCTTCCAGCGCGCCGGCGAACGCATCACCTGCTTGCACCCGCCCTTCGGAGATGGCGGCGAGCATGCCAGCTGATCGAATACCTCCCGAAGCGTCAAAGCTCGGCCTGATCTGGATCTTTCCTGCACTGAATTCGGCGACGTGTTTTGCGAAGGTCGTTACGCCTAGTCCCGGCATGGCGCTCTGCGGATACTCCGTCGGCATATCCCAAACAGCCTGGGCGCGGACAGTGGCCGGATGCAGCAGCAGGAGCGCAGCGGCCATCATATGAAAAAATCGCATTGTCCCTCCGATCCCATCTCACCTGGCCAGCATTTCTAGCAGATCAAACAGGGAGCGGTGAGAACTTCATGCGGTATTTTTCTCAAGCGACGTTTGTCAGGTCTCTTGTAGTGCGGAATTATTGATTGCCCACGGAAAGTCGAAGGTCAGGCCGCCACGTCCCAAAGCCGCGGCGAGCCTCGCAGCAGCACGCTGCGTCCTTTGGGCGTAATGGCCGGACGATCGTCGGTCATTGCGGCAAGTTGAAGTGCGATGAGATTCTCGACCACGAATCGATTCAAGCTGCGGCATTCCCGTGCGGGCAAGCGAAGCGCCTTCAGCGCTTCCCATTGATCCGATGTGAGGTCGTAGTCGATTTCCGCGTTCATGCTTGCCTCGAAGACATTGGGTTTTCAGTTCGCGCGTGTCTTACAAAGACAGCGTGAACGGGATGCGACCACAATGCGTCGGGATTTCGATTAGCGTAAAACGTGATTTAGAATCGCTGTGTGTTCGAGACGGCCGGTAACGCGACTGTCACAACAACGTGTCAATGGAAAGTGTCGATCACCCGAATCAGCCGGAACGATAATCGACATCGTTGCCCGGATGGATGCACACCCTGAAGGCCTCTGTGCTGCAAAAGACCCCTGGCAGCAGCGCCCGACTGAGGGGGCTGGGTGTCGTCATCAGCGTTGCCATCGCTGCGGTGGCCGTATTCGCGCTGACCCATGCACTCAAGAACGTTGACTACGACGAAGTACTCGGAGCCGTTCAACGCACAAACGTGAGCTTCGTCGCGCTGGCCCTGATGCTTGTTGCGATTTCATACGGCAGCTTGACCCTCTACGACCTGCTGGCGCTTCGGACGATAGGGCGAACCGATGTGCCGTATCGGATCGCAGCTCTCGCGAGTTTCACCAGCTATCCGATCGCGCACGGTGTCGGAGCGGTTGCGCTGATCGCGCCGGTAATTCGCTATCGAATCTATTCGTATAATGGCCTCGGCGTTTTCGACGTGGCGAATATCAGCTTTCTGACCGGACTCACGTTCTGGTTGGGCAACCTGACCGCGCTCGCGCTTAGCCTGCTGGGTGAGCCCGGGGCCATCAGTCTGATCAACTATCTGCCGCCGACGGCCAATCGTTTACTGGCAGCGGCGCTGCTTCTTGGGGTGTTTGCGTTCACGGTCTGGACGTGGCTCAAGCCGAGAAAGTTCGGGACGGTGAACTGGCCGGTCAAGCTTCCTTCCGGACCCATGGTCTTGCTGCAGATCGCGATCGGGATTGTCGATCTCGGCGCGGCGGCGCTTGCGATGTACGTACTGATTCCGGCCGGGATGAATGTCGGGATCTTTCGCGTGATCGCGGTTTTCATCGCTGCAACATTATTGGGCTTTGCGAGCCACGCGCCGGCAGGACTCGGCGTATTCGACGCAGCGATATTGATTGGACTTGGCGGCGAAGAACGGGAACCGCTGATTGCGGCTTTGCTGATCTTCCGATTTTTGTATCACTTCCTTCCTTTTGTGATCGCGCTCGGTCTATTCGGCGCCGTGGAAGGGTGGAGAAGTTTGCGCGCGAAGCGCTAGCGCCGGCATCTCATACGGGCGAATTGAGCTTGAGTCCGACCATTCCCGCCACGATCAGCGTAAGGCAAAGGATTCGTACCGGATCGGTGGACTCGCTGTAGACAAGCATTCCCACGATGATAGTGCCGACGGCACCTATCCCGGTCCACACCGCATATGCCGTGCCGAACGGCAGCGACTTGAGAGCGACGGCCATCAAGACAAAACTCAGCGCGATCGCGACCAGCGTTGCAACGGTCGGCCAAAACCTGGTGAGGCCATCGGAGTATTTCAAACCGAATGCCCAGGCGATCTCAAGCAATCCTGCCGCAAACAATGCAAGCCATCCGCTCACGGTTTCGTCGGCTCCGGCGGCAACGTCAGCACGGCACACTGCGCATAGCCCCGGAACGGGCGTTCGAACATCATATTGGCGCCGGAAGTTTCGGCCAGAACTGACAGTATGCGCTCAAGATCGTCGCGCGGCGTGACGTCGAAGATCGCAAGCCACCGCTTTAGCAGCGCGCGGGCTATTCCAGGCAATCGCTCCTGACTGCCGAAATCGACAATGTGCAAACGGCCGCCGGGCTTGAGGTGGCTCGCGGCGGCTTGGAGAACGCGACGCCAGTCCGGGATCATCGATAGGCTGTAGGAAATCATCACGTGATCGAACTGGGGGATGCCGAACAGAGCCTGCGGATCAAACGCGGTTCCATCACCATGGGCGACGCGAATTCGATTGGTCAGGTCGTGTCGTGAAATGGCTGAGATCGCGGACGTCAGCATTTCGGTCGAAACATCGATGCCGAACAATCGTGCGTCGGGGTAAAGTCGGGCGGCATGCACAAGGTTTCGCCCGGTGCCGCAGCCAATTTCCAGCACGCTGGCGCCGGCGGCGGGCCGCAGACCGGCGATCAGCCGGTCCCTGCCAAGGAGGTAATATCGCCTTGTACCATCGTAGATGTGGCGTTGTCGGCGATACATCCGGTTCATGCGGCGCGTTGCTTCGACCGGCCACCGGGTATCTGCGCCGATATCCTGGGAATACGCAGCCATCCATGCACCTCATGTCGCCTGTGATTGTCCACTCCTTGCGATGTTCGCGCGACAGGGATGTGACAGGCGGGCGTCGCGTCGCGAATGACCCACGAAATATCGACCGATAGCACGGTTCCTCACGTGTTCCCGGTTCCTGCCGGCTGTCGCAAAACTGCAGTGGGCGCGCGATATCGTCGTCAGATTGCTGATTCGGAGGATGGATGAATACGCAGCTTATCGCGGACGCGGTCCGCAACAGCAGGGGTCGGGACGAAGCGACCGTCTGGGACAAGCTTTTCGCGTTCTGGTTTCGCCGCCTAGTGTATACCCAGATATGGGAGGATCCGGAAGCCGACCTCGCAGCGCTGCAATTGCCTCTAGGATCGACCATTATCACCATTTCATCCGGCGGATGCAACGCGCTGTCGTATCTCACGGCGCAGCCGGCGCAGGTTTACGCGATCGATCTCAACGAGGCGCATCTTTCGCTGCTAAAGCTCAAGCTTGCGGGCCTTCGCGCTTTCTCGAGATATGCCGATTTCTGGCAGTTCTTCGGCGAGGGAGCCTCGCCCTCCAATTCCGAGCTTTACCTTCGGCGGCTGCGGCCGATGCTCGACGCCGATGCGCGTGCTTACTGGGACAAGCGCAATGTCATCGGGCGGCCGCGGCATGCTTATTTCACGGACGGGTTCTACCGTCATGGCATGCTCGGCCGCTTCATCGGCCTTGCCCATCTGCTGGCGAAATTCGCCCGCATCGATCTCGCGGCGTTACTGAGCGGGAAGACAGACGCGCCCGAGCGTGTTCAGGCGTTGGATCGTCTGCATCGCCTGTTTCACTCGCCGTTGGCTCGTTTGATAACCGGAACCCCGGCCTTGCTGTTCAGTCTTGGTATTCCGCCCCAGCAGCGGGCCCTGCTGGGAGCTGACGCGCCGCTCAACGAGGTGCTTCATGAGCGGCTATTGCGCCTGATCAATGGTCACCCCAACGAGACAAATTATTTTGCATGGCAAGCGCTGCATCGTAGTTACCCCGGTCCCGGCGATCGCTGCCTGCCGCCGTATTTGCAGAGCGGCCAGTTCGAGCGCATGCGCGACGGCGCGGGATTGATCATTCCGGTCCACGCCAATCTTCGACTGTTCCTGGAGAGTCTGCCGGCGCGTCAGGTAGATGCCGTCGTGCTGCTGGACTCGCAGGACTGGATGGCGCCGGAGGAGATTAGTGCGCTTTGGAATGCCATCGATCGCACCGGCCGTGACAACGTCCGCGTGATCTTTCGCACCGCCGGCATTGAGTCTCCCTTGGAAAGCGCGGAGCATGCGCCACTGCGGGAAATCTGGCGTCGCGACGAGGAACGAAGCGCGGTCGGATCCGCGCGGGACCGATCCGGAATTTACGGTGGGTTCCACTGCTACGCACGGCGGTGATTGTAAATTCCCCCTCAGCAGGGAAACCGGCGCAGCCCTCATATCGGCAAACAATGAGGCCTGATCAATTCCGATACGACGTATCGACGCGGTCAAGCTTCCGCAGCAGCGCCGGCCACGCCAGCTCACCGTTCCGATTGGGTTGATCCGCTCGCGGCTTCGTCTTGTCGAAGGTCTGTTCCAGAACGTCAGCGGGCGGGTAGACCAGCTTGGTATTGCAGGACAGCGCCATGACCTGCACTTCGCAGGCTCGCTCCATGCGATACAGCGTGTTGAATGCCGCAGGAATGGTCCGTCCGACGACGAGCAGTCCGTGGTTACGCAGAACCATGGCTTCGTGATCGCCCAAATCCGCGACCAGCCGCTCACGTTCGCCGATATCGTCAGCGATGCCTTCAAAGTCATGGTAGGCGATGTGAAGAAACCGCATCGATGTTTGCGCGAGCGGAAGCAGCCCGCACTCCATGGCCGAGACCGCCATGCCGGCCGGAGTGTGCGTATGCGCTACGCAGTCGACGTCGTGCCGGGCCATATGAATGGCGCTGTGAATGACAAAGCCGGCGGCGTTGACGCCGTAGTTTGAGGCGTTGAAGATCGTGTTGCCCTCGAGGTCGACCTTGATCAGGCACGATGCATCAATTTCTTCGTAGAGCATCCCATAGGGATTGATCAGGAAATGGTCCTGCGATCCCGGAACCCGGCACGAGATGTGGTTGGCGATCATCTCCGTCATGCCGTACATGGCGGTGAGGCGGTAGCAAGCTGCGAGATCGACGCGGATTTGCCATTCGTCAGGGCTCACCTGTTCGCGGACCGATTTGACGACTTTGATCGCGGGAGAGTTCACCGGGGGATTCATGGAATTTCTCCATAACAACGGGTCATTTTTGCAAGGCAGGCCTGATCGGCGGAGCGGCAGGATACTTGCAACAATCGTTGCGCCGCAAGGCAGGTGTCCCGGCAATCGTTGCAACGCAGCTATCACGAATGCACTGCGGCAGCGGAACCTTTCCGCCCATGGATCATCTAACAGACTTCAACATGGTGCGACCGCACTGACCCGCTAGGAATTCCTCGGGTCTGGCGGTTTGATATAAATGCGGCTCGTCGATCGCTGGCGCGACGGTCGATCGCCAGTGCGACGACGGGTCGATCGTCCAGGGCGACAACGGAGGGAGTGAACATGGCTGAAGAGCAAGCCCCACCCGCCGGGCCGGATCTCACACGCGGCGTCGCACTCAGTGACTTCACAGGGGAGACCTTGCTCGGCCATGTCGCCGATCAGGATATTTTGCTGGTGCGCTCCGGACCTGAGATTTTCGCCATCGATGCGCATTGCAGTCATTATCACGGGCCGCTCGCGGAGGGGCTCGTGGTCGGCGAGAGCATCCGCTGCCCCTGGCATCACGCGTGCTTCGATTTGCGCACCGGGGAAGCTACGCGCGCGCCGGCGCTTACCCCGCTCGCGGTCTGGCAGGTCGAGCACGAGAGCAATCGCATCTTGGTCCGGCAAAAGTGCGAGCAGCCGAAGCCGCGCGGCAAGGGATCCATCGATGCGCCCGGCAAGGTCGTGATCGTCGGTGGCGGTGCGGCGGGCTTTGCCGCGGCAGAGATGCTGAGACGGCAGGAGTTTCGTGGCAACATCGTCATTCTGAGCAGCGATGCCGCCCTACCGGTCGATCGGCCGAATCTGTCGAAGGATTATCTCGCCGGTAGTGCGCCGGAGGATTGGTTGCCGCTGCGTCCGGACAGCTTTTATGCGGAGGCGGGCATCGAGCTTCGGCTCGATAGCAACGTCACCTCGATCGATACCAAAGCGCGCAATGTTATCGCCGGTGGTGCCACCATTCCCTACGACCATCTCCTGTTGGCGACGGGTGCTGAACCGGTGCAGTTGCCGATCCCGGGTGCCGACCAGCCACATGTCCATACGCTGCGCTCGTTGGCGGATTGCCGGACGATCATCGCCGCTGTGAACGGCGCGCGCCGCGCAATCGTGATCGGTGCCAGCTTTATCGGCCTCGAGGCCGCGGCGGCATTGCGCACGCGCGATATCGAGGTCCACGTCGTCGCGCCGGAGCAACGGCCGATGGAGCGCGTGCTCGGACCTGAGATGGGCGATTTCGTGCGCGCATTGCATGAGGAGCACGGCGTCATCTTTCATCTCGGGGATACCGTGGTCGCGATCGACGGCAAACGCGCGACACTCAAGAGT